>JAEEGL011158057.1_pt1 | contig 11169 bp, 9 predicted proteins | sample 9134231 | NCBI WGS metagenome assembly JAEEGL01 (sample SAMN16246548, study PRJNA631951) | gut metagenome | biome: gut microbiome; feature: rumen; material: fiber-attached | host: Bos | place: Iran: Karaj | collected 2018-10
AATGCACAGGAAGTAGTAGAATATCAGCAATGGAAAGAGAAGCAGTAAAGAAGTTGTTCGGTAAGAACTTTTTTGGTAAGGATGAGTTGAAGCCTTTCTTCAAGGCATTGGGCTTTGGAGAGGTTGAGATTAAGGAAACCCCCATCCAGTATAACGATGCTGATTTGCAGAAAGCAGCAAGCGATGGTTATATCCTGATTTATGGAGTGGGTAGTATCAATGGTCAAAATATTACCTTAAAGTTCCTTCGTGAAAAGTTCGGAGTTAATCCTGACAAATCAGAGCCTTGCTTATATAACCAGGATTGGTATATGAAGGAAGACTTCATGGATCTGACGCTTGAAAATAGGTGGTATCTTATCACGAAGGATGTCTTTGAGGAATCCCGTGCCGTTATGCCTGGTGATTTGACTCAGCAAGGCTTGAACTTCCCTCCGGCAATTCTTTGTGGCTATTCTTTCTTTGCATACTACTATGCCTGCAATGAGTATCTATGGTGGCACGACTTCGTGTGGTGTTGCGACACCGACCACAATGGCGACCGAATTTATGTGGGTAAGTACCATGATATTGATGGTGTGAATAAGAATGGATTCAGCATCCATAGACATCTGGCTTTGCGTCCTTGCTATGGAAGTGTCAATTATATTGGATAGGTTATGATTTACGATAAGATAGACAATCTAGAAATCTATGCAGGCATTTCAGAGGACATTCGTATTGGTTTGGAATGGTTGCGTGATGTAAATCCAGATATTGAAAAAGGTGTTTATGAACTTTCTCCCCGAGTTAAGGCGATTATTTCAGAATACACAACAAAAGAGGCGAATGAGAGCGGCTATGAGGCACATAGGGAATATATAGATATTCAGTATTTACTAAAAGGCTGTGAGAAGATTTGTTGCTTACCGTTGGAGTATTTGAAAGAGACAAGACCCTATAAGTCAGAAATTGATGCTGCTTTCTATGAGGAAGAAGAAGTGATGCCGCAGGAAATAATGATAGGGAATGGTTATTTTGCTGTTTTCTTTCCGCCTGATGGACATGAGCCGGGACTTGATACGATGAAACCTATAGATGTCAAGAAGGTTGTCATTAAAGTGAAAATCCTATAAGTCCGTGTTGTTACTATGAAGCGTATTACCTCAGTTTCTGTTATTCTTTTAGTTGTATTTACTATCTTTTTATTACTTACTTCATCTTCTAAAAAGATGGCTGATGCCCGAGTAAAGAAGCCGGTCATTGAAATTGAAAATGAACCTAATCTTGAAATACATGAAGGATATCTAAGCCAGAAAGAGGAGAAAGTTCTGGTAAGGCATAAGAATAAGACAGTAGCTACCATTAAACTTGGGGAGCCCCAGATGATAGCGATGGCAGAAAAGAAGGAAAGATGGGGATATTTCCAATTTCCTAGTATAGGACGGTCAACAGATGGGGAACTGAGGATTACATGGCAGATGGCTGAGGATTCGCACAAAGCATATGGCAAAGGTCCCCAAAAAGAATTTTCCCCGTTGTGGTCAGCGGATAATGGTAAAACATGGAAAGCTCAAATTAAAACAGCTGATGTTAGATCTCATGGCTATAATGTACAGCTGAGTGACAGTAGTTTTCTTCAAATTTATATACCTAAATCTAAAGAGATAGGTTCGTATAAGAGATTTCCAAAATCAGTAGGGAAGAAAGACGATTATACCTTCTATAAAGAAGAAGAATTGCCAGATGAGTTGAGGGGAGTATATTTTAGTTATACAAATAAAGAAGGAAAATCAGAAATCATACACTCTAAACTAATTGACCCTGGATTGTTACGCTATGCAAGTGACGGTTTGATGCCAGTTGTGTGGTGGGGTAATATAAAGCAAACAGCTAATGGTACACTTGTAGCTGGCATTTACCCTGCTTATTATTTAGATGAATATGGACAAGTTTCTGATTGTGGTGTGTCATTTTATACATCTGAGGATAAAGGCAATACCTGGGAAATTACAGGAAAGATACTTTTTCAAAAAGATGGAATAGCTGAAATATTGGGAAGCGGATGCTATGAGGAACCTGCCTTTGAACTATTGGGTGATGGTTCATTTATTTGCGTGATGCGTTCTGGTTCGGCGTCTCCTATGTATAAATGTTTTTCTAATGATGGAGGAAAGACATGGACAACCCCAGAACCATTTACTGCAAATGGTGTTAAACCAGAACTTATGTTATTAGAAAATGGAGTGCTGCTTTTGACATCTGGCCGCCCAGGTGTTCAGTTAAGGTTCAGTTTAGATGGTTCCGGTCGAGAGTGGACGGAACCAATAGATATGGTTCCATTAATATATAATACCAACCTTTACAAACGTGATGTTTCTTGCGGATATACGTCAATACTTGAAAGTGGTACAGATACCTTTTTGATGGTTTATTCCGACTTTACAAAAAAAAATGAAGCAGGACAAGAGAGAAAGAGTATTTGGTTCAGAAAAGTTTCAATCAAAAATAGAAATTAAAAGTTACCATAAACTAGACGGTATTAATACATAAGATATGACTAAGTCAAATCAAAATAAATCACTCTTATTGGATGTTTCAATTCTACGTCCTGTATTGATTGTACTTTTAGTTTTTTACCATGCTTTTGCTATATATAGTGGAGCTTGGAAACCTATATCTGGTTTTCCTGAGGTAAAGTTTTATTGGTGGCTTGATAAGTTGAGCTATGCTTCTATGCTAGAGACATTTGTTTTTATGTCTGGTTATGTGTTTGGTTATCAGGTGCGCACTAAAGGAGATGTAAAGTTAGAAGCAAAAAATTTGTTTTTGAGTAAATTTAAGCGTCTGATAATACCAAGCATGATATTCAGTTTGCTGTATATTTTGTTTTTTCAAGGTACAACACAATCTTTCATTAGTATATCCTATGATATTGTCAATGGCGTAGCTCATATGTGGTTCTTACCCATGCTTTTTTGGTGCTTTGTAGGAGTCTGGGTCATTGAAAAAATGAAGTTAACGCCAAAATTAGTTTTGGCTTTGTTGATATTATGTTCAATATTTTGGATTGTTCCGCTCCCCTTTCAAATGGGTGAAACTATGTATTATTTGCTTTTCTTTTATACTGGATATTTGATACAGAGAGTAAATGTAAATATGAAACTTTGCTATACGCCTCGTTTCATCCTAATTATCTTTATTTCATTCATTGTACTTTTTCCGTCTCTTACTCTTTTTAGAGAGCATGCGGAAGATATAGTGGGGGGGGCGTTTTCTGGTGATTTAATTGTTAAGTATGTAAGTTATTTCCTTTCTAATATAGCAAAATTGGTTTATTCAACACTGGGTTTAGTTTTATTGTTTATTGTTGTTGGAAATGCGATAGAAAAACACCCTCACAATTTGCCTCAATGGATAATTGAGGTTGGAGAGTATTGTATGGGAGTTTATCTGTTCCAACAGTTCGTTCTCAAAGGACTTTATAACTATACTGGCTTGTCTACGGTATTAGGACCATATAGTTTGCCGTGGGTGGGTTTTGTTGTTACTCTGTTTTTTTCTCTGGCATTGTCTTATGTATTACGTAAAACAAACGTGGGGCGATTTCTTATAGGTTAAAATTTTTTTGATATATTTCTTTTGGCAATTTAAATATAGATTTTGTGGTTTATAATGGATCGATTCAGGTTTTGCATAGAAATCTCATTCGTACTGTCGAAAATAACTAAAAAACAAGAATCGGTCGGTTTTTAATGTACTAAAATAGCATATAGATGTCAGAGTCTCTTAATAAAAAGGTTAAGACTGCTACAAAATGGTCTACATTGGGTGAAGTTGCTGCAAAACTGGTTACACCCATTTCGAGTATGGTGTTGGCAAGGTTACTTACGCCAGATGCTTTCGGTGTTGTAACCACACTCGCAATGATTATAACCTTTGCGGAAATATTCACTGATGCCGGATTTCAGAAGTATCTTGTACAGCATGAATTTAAAGGAAGACAAGACTTTGATGAAAGTACCAACGTGGCCTTTTGGAGCAATTTAATAATGTCTTTGGTAATATGGGGAATTATTGCATTATTCAGTGCTCCTTTGGCTGCCATAGTTGGCAATCCAGGACTTGGACATGTGCTTGTCATCGCTTGTGTCTCAATCCCACTGGAAGCGTTTAGCAGTATCCAAATGGCTCTTTTCAAAAGAGACCTAGATTTCAAAACATTGGCTAAAGTACGTATAGTTTCCACTCTTATTCCTTTGCTTGTTACTGTTCCACTTGCTTTTTGGCTTCGAAGTTACTGGGCATTGGTTATTGGAACCATTACTGTCAACCTTGTCAATGCCGTTTTACTTACAGTATATTCTAAATGGAAACCACGATTCTTTTATTGTTTTAAAAAGTTAAAGGAAATGTTATCTTTTACTATTTGGAGCATGTTTGAAGCTGTGAGTATATGGTTGACTAATTATGTGGATGTTTTTATAGTTGGGACAATGTTAAGTCAGTATTATCTAGGCTTATATAAAACATCCTCAACTTTGGTCGGGCAGATAATGGGTTTGATTACAGCTATTACAACACCAATACTTTTTTCTGCATTATCCAGATTGCAAAATGATGAAAATGAGTTCCAGCATCTTTTTTATCGATTCCAAAAGTTGGTAGGTATACTGATTATACCGTTAGGAGTAGGGATATTTATTTTTAAAGACCTTGTAACAGAACTTTTATTGGGAAGTCAATGGAGCGAAGCTGCGGGTTTTGTTGGTTTATGGGGTTTGACTAGTGCAGTTACAATAGTGCTTAGCCATTATAGTAGTGAAGTTTATCGCGCTAAAGGAAAACCTAAATTATCTGTTTTAGCGCAAGTGTTACATATAATTGTTTTATGGCCAACAGTACTAATTGCGGTAAAGTATGGTTTCGAAACTCTATATATTGCACGATCGCTTGTTCGTTTTGAGTTGATAACTGTAAATCTGTGTATCATTGGGTTGATAATAAAGATGCCTGTTGGTAGGATGTTTACCAATATTATGCCATCTTGTATTGCTGCTGTGGCTATGTTTATAGTAGTCCTCCTCCCTCAATCCAATAGTCTTGCTCTGTATATCCTATATGCTTTTATAGCAGCACTTATCTATATTGGAGTAATAATGTTTTTTCCCGAAGAGAGAAAATTGTTATTTGAATTGCCTAAAATGATTATGAAAAAATGAAAGTATTGATTGCAGGTGATTTCTGTCCCCAAAGCAAGGTGGCGGATTGTATAGAAAGGGAAGATTATGCTTCGGTTCTTAGTGAAGTACGTGATATAACAGATCATGTAGACTACTCCATAGTTAATTTTGAGTGCCCAATTGCGAGTTGTAATGGAAAACCTATAGCTAAAAGCGGTCCCAATTTGAGATGTACAGAAAAAGGAATAGATGCGATTAAATGGGCCGGTTTCGATTGCGTAACTCTAGCAAATAATCATTTTCTAGATTACGGGGAGAGCGGAGTAAAAGAAACATTAAATGTCTGTAAGCTCAAAAATATAGATTATGTAGGAGGTGGTGTAAACCTTAAAGATGCCTCCAAAATATTATATACAGAAGTCGGAAATAAAACGTTAGCTGTTATCAATTGTTGTGAGCATGAGTTTTCTATAGCAACTGAAAAAAGTGCTGGTAGCAACCCCCTTAACACAATACAACTGTATTATTCCATAAAAGAGGCACGAGGAAAGTCCGATTATGTGATTGTCATAGTACATGGAGGTCATGAGCATTATAACCTACCAACCCCGCGTATGGTAGAAACATATCGTTTTTTTATTAAAGTTGGGGCAGATGCGGTTATTAACCACCATCAGCACTGCTATAGCGGTTATGAGGATTACAATGGTAAGCCTATTTTTTACGGACTAGGAAATCTCTGCTTTGATAAATTATATGAAGGTATTCCTTCTTCTTGGTTCGAGGGGTATATGGTTGAGCTTTCTTTTGGTAGTAATCAGAATGTAGAATTTAGACTAATCCCATATTCTCAGTGTAAAGATAAACCAAGAGTTGAGATAATGAAAGGAGAGGATTATAAACAATTCTCAGATAATATAGATAGATACAATTTAGTGATCTCGAATTCTACTGAATTGGAAAAGAAGCATGAAGACTGGATGGCATCAAATAGCGGCAGTTTCGAATTCCAGTTTTTACCTTATAATAATAGATGGCTTATCTCTGCATATGTAAGACATCTATTCCCTTCTTTACTCTCAAAGAAAAAGATACTTAATTTGCAGAATCATATTGAGTGTGAGTCTCATAGAGAGCAGAGTTTATACGCTATAAAAAGAATATATAATAGAAAGAAATAGTTATGAATAAAATAAATTGGTACATACAAAACCCGGGAGTTTCAATAAAGAAAATCCAAGAACGATTATTGTGGTTATTACCAGATAAATTGTTTCTTAAGGTGAAGTTTCGTAAGGAAATGGGGAAAAAGCTTAATTTGAAGAACCCTCAAACATATAGTGAAAAACTACAGTGGTTAAAGCTTTACTATCGCTGTCCTGAGTATACAAACTTGGTGGATAAATATGAAGTAAAAGAATTTGTGGCCAATTTAATTGGGAGGGAATATATAATACCAACTTTAGGAGTCTGGAATAATGTTGAAGATATAGAATGGACAAAGTTACCTAAACAATTTGTATTAAAGTGTACACATGATAGTGGAGGGATTGTTATTTGTAGAGATAAATCGGTTCTAGACAAGCAGGCAGCTATGGTTAAGTTGCGTTTGGGGCAGCATCATGACTATTACCGCGGTAATAGAGAGTGGCCATACAAAAATGTCCCCCGCAGGATTCTCGCAGAGGAATTTATGGTTGACGAAAGTGGTACGGAACTGAAAGATTATAAATTCTTCTGTTTTGATGGGGTCCCAAAGGCTATGTTTATTGCAACAGATAGAAGTAATCCCGATGTAGAAACAAAGTTCGATTTCTTCGATATGGATTTCAATCATCTTCCCTTTACTAACGGACATCCTAATTCTTTGAAACCTGTGGTTAAACCCGAAGGATTTGATGAAATGAAAGAAATAGCTGCGAAACTATCTAAAGGGATGCCTCATGTCCGCGTGGATTTATATAATATTAATGGACATATTTATTTTGGTGAACTCACTTTCTTCCATTGGAGTGGGATGGTACCTTTTGTGCCTGAAGAATGGGACTATACATTCGGCAGCTGGATTAAGCTTCCTAGCAAAAGAGATTAGTATTTTTTAGAATGAAGAGTAAGTTAATTGTATATTCTTTTCTGCTATTATGGTTGATTGTTGCCTACAATAGTCAGTTTGCAGATACTGAAGTGCCATTTGTCGGTTTTGGGTTAAATGTCTTGCTGGAGGGAGTCCTACTATTACTGATGATTCCTTCAGTACTAAATTTTCATATAAATGCATATCAGAAATGGATTTTAATCATTCTGGTTTTTTGGATAATCACTGTTACATGGAGTGTTGATAAAGATGCCTTTTCTTTATATTACAAAGTTGCTATATCATATTTACTTTGTTACTTTCTATCTGGAAATATTTCGAACAAACAGAATGTTGAAAATGTGTTGAAATTAGAACTGATAGCAGTATTTTTATGCGGTATATATGTCTTGCTGTTTGTGAAAACAGGAAATGTGTCTGAAGTAAGACTCGGTGGGGATACTGATGAAGTATGGAATGGAAATGATATTGGTTTGAAAATGTCAATTGGTTATGCCATCAGTATGTACTTTCTTTTAAAGAATGGAATTAAGAAAGGATGGCTTTTGGGACTTATGGCAGTTTTTGTTCTTATTGGTCTGATGACTGGCTCCCGAAAGGTTATTATACTGTTAGTTATGTTTACAGCATTATTAATGGTTGTACGGTCAAAAGGTCATAAAAAAGTATTAGTCATTGCATTCTCTATTGGTTTTGTATGTGCATCGTATTTTGCAGTTATGAATATACCAATGTTGTATGATGTTTTAGGATATAGAATTGACATGATGTTAGATGGTTTGCGTGGGGAGGATGGCGGTTATAGCATGACGGAACGTACAATGATGATAGCTTATGGCTTTGATTTTATTATGGAAAAACCTTGGTTAGGAAATGGTTTCAATGCATTCAGCACTCTTTTTGGAAATATAACTGGATGGTATACATATTCTCATAACAATTTTATAGAGTTATTGGTCAATACTGGAATAGTTGGTCTAATTATTTATTATTCTCTTACTTTTTATATTATAAAAGGATTATGGAAACCGGCATTGAAAGACAGAGATGCTTTATCCCAGATACTATTTTTATATACAATTATTACAATGGTATTGGATTATGCTATGGTATCTTATTCTAGTGTCCCGACCATTTTTAGATTAATGTACACAGCCAGGTATTGTCAGATTATGAGTATATGTAATAATACAAAAATGGTGGTATAATAGATATTATTTAAGAATTTTTACACTCAATTATCATACAAAATGAAGCTTCTTTTCGTTATTAGTTCCCTCACCGGAGGCGGAGCAGAAGGGGTTATGGCAACTCTTTCAAACCAACTCGCAGCTAAAGGACATAAAGTAACCTTGGTTGTCCCTCTACGTAGGCATGTGTACAAAATAGATGAAAAGGTAAACTTGATTGACAGCCGTATTTGGGAGTATGATCCTTTTGAAGGTAATTTAATCACACGGATATATAAGAAAATAGCCAATAGATTTCTTGATTACAAAAATCTGAAACGTATTGTAAAGGAGGAACAGCCAGACTTGGTGATGTCATTTTTACTTCAATGGTTATGGCAAATAATCTTGATATGTAAAGGAAGAATACCTATTGTGTTTGCGAGTCGTAATGCATATGAGCGCAGTTTAGGTTTTGGAGACTATTTTACAAAACATGTTCTTTGGAAATTTGCTGATGTATTATCAGTAACGTCTTATTATGATGTGGCTTACCTTCATAAGAAATATAAGCAAGTAGTAACGGTTCCCAACCCACTTCGCTATGAGCCCCTTTCCGTCGAAGAATACAAACAGACGTTCGACTCAAGAAAGAATATTTTGGCATGTGGTAGAATTACCGCACAAAAGGGGTACGATAAGTTACTTTTGGCTTTTTCACAAATAGCAAATGATTATCTAACTTGGGATATAGACATTTGCGGAAAAGACGACATGGATGACTCTGCTAATTATAGACAATACCTTGAGTCAATAATACAAGAGCACAATCTTGAGAATAGAGTACATTTTATAGGTTTTCATAGCGATATAGAAAGAGTTATGCAGGAACATTCTATTTTCTGTCTATCTTCTGAAAATGAAGGATTCCCAAACGTCTTATCAGAGTCGATGGCTATGGGTTGTACGTGTGTTAGTTATGATATAGTAACTGGCCCTCGGGAGATAATTATTGATGGGTTAGATGGCTTAATAGTTGAGAATCAAGATATAGATATGTTGGCTAAAGCACTTTCAAAAGTGATGAATGATAAAGATTTGAGATATCAATATGGTCTTAAAGCTATAGGAGATATAAAAAGATATGAAAGAGACGTTGTAATGGATAAGTGGGAAGACCTTCTTTCTAATATTATTGCGAAATATAATAAACAAAATAGATAATATAAACAGAAAGGTTTGAAAAATATGAGAATTATTGATGACATTTTCGCTGCATATATTAATGCTACGATTGGCCCTTGCCAAAATCTAAGGAGATTTGCCGCTAATCAAGCATATTTGAATGAAAGAGGCTATCAACTTAATTTGTACACCCATGATTTTTTAATCAATCAAAAGGTGGACGGGGAACCTGTGGATTTCTCTAAAGGTTTGAACTTTCGCTCTCGATTGAAGCAGATGTTCAAAAAAAGTAAAATAGCATCTGTGCTTTTTCAGATAAGAGAGAATCGAGTAGCAAAGAAATTAGTAAAAGCATACTTGAAACTTGACAGAAACCCAGATGTCGTCGTTTTTAGAAATTTTTGTGAGGTTAATTATTATTTAAAACACAGGGGTGACAAAAAAGCAAAGGTAGTCATGTTTCATGAAGACGATGGAATACGTTTGAAAATGATATTCCAGTCATATCCAAAATTGGAAGGGACGTTATGGGCAAAAATACGTAGAAAGGAGTCGGAGAGAATTGACAATATTGTTGATAGAAATGTTTTTATCGCATTTAAGAGTAAGGAAAATTTCATGAAGGAGAATCCAGAAATACCACAAGAACACATAGTGGCATTTCATAACGGGATAGATTTCTTGCCATATCAAAAGAATAAAAGAATAACGGATTTCAAGTATAACCTATGCATATCAGGGACTGTATGTGAACGCAAAGGACAATATATAATTGTAGATGCCTTGATTAAAAGTCCTAAAGAGGTACGTGACAAAATTCATGTAACTGTTATTGGGACTGGTGCTGATTTAGAAATGCTTAAGTCAAAGGTTATGAATAATGATTTAGGGACGAATGTAACCTTTTTAGGGAATGTGGATAATAGCAAGGTGCATGGTATTCTTTGCGGTTGTGATATCTACATATTAATGAGCAATTCAGAAGGACTCCCTATTTCTATTATTGAAGGTTTACGTGCTGGCCTTGGTGTTATAAGTACTCCGGTTGCCGGTATTCCAGAGATGGTTAAAGAAGATAATGGCGTATTAGTTAATCCGGATTCTGATGAGTTAGCCAAAGTGTTTGCCAATATGGATTCTTATGATTGGGAGAGATTTGGGAAGAATTCACGTAAACTTTTTGAAGACGAGTATGACTTTTCACGTATGATTTCTTCATACTGTGACATGATGGATGAGCTTTTAAAGTAAGAGAATGTAATATGGGCATAGTACAAATAGTTTATAAATCTAAAGTTTTAAGTTGGAGTTATTGCAAAATATCGCAACTTAAGGCACTGGGGTATAAAAAAGAAGTAGAGCGCAGGGCCAATCTAGAGATTTTTGATTATAAGAATATAGCACAGCCATTGCCAAAGTGTTATTATGAGCCATTAACTGACAACAATTGCTTTGGTATAGGATGGAGTTTGCGACAGTATGCAGGTTCGAAACAGAAATATATCAATGCATTAGTGGAGCATGGTTATTTTTGGGGAACATACGTCCAAGAAATGGA
>JAEEGL011876064.1_pt1 | contig 11169 bp, 9 predicted proteins | sample 9134231 | NCBI WGS metagenome assembly JAEEGL01 (sample SAMN16246548, study PRJNA631951) | gut metagenome | biome: gut microbiome; feature: rumen; material: fiber-attached | host: Bos | place: Iran: Karaj | collected 2018-10
CGCCGACACTATGGCCCCCTCCGGGAGGGGGCTCCCGGCGGAGCCGGGTGGGGGAGAACGCGAGATGCACCGTTTCAATGCCGCATTCTCCCCCCGGCGCTTTGCGCCACCCCCCCTCCCAGAGGGGGGCTATCCATTGAGGTTTCAACGAAAGCGGGATTTTAGCACCCACCCCCAAAAAGACTGACCGAATACCTTTGCGGACGTTTTCCTGCTTGCGGGGCGGCTTGGTTTAGGTTACTCTTGAAGACGCCGAAAGGTGCGGGCGGGGCGGATGGTCCCCTGCCCGTAACCGCCACGTATCGCCATGGAAAAGAACCAGTACGGACACTTCAACGACGACGATTCCTACGTTGTCACTACCCCCAAGACCCCGCGGAACTGGTACAACTACCTGTTCAACGACGTCTATGTCGCAAGCTTTTCGCAGACGGCCTTCGGCGAGGGTTTCTACCAGGACGCCATGGGCCGCCGCATCCCGGTGGTGACCGGGCGTCAGCTTTTCCTCGTCGACGCCGAGACGCGTCGCTGGTGGACGGCCAACGGTCTGCCGCTGTCGCGCAAGTATGCGGACTTCGCCTGCACCCACCGGCCCGGGCGGACGGTCATCGAGTCCGAGTACGACGGCATCCGGACGGTCTTCGGCATCTGCCTCCACGAGTCGCTTCCGGGCGAGGTCTGGAATGTGACGGTCACGAACCGCTCGGACCGGCCGCGCTCCCTGCGCGTGATTCCCTACGTCGGGACGGACATCGACGGCCCGTACAGCATTCAGGGGTACAACACGGGCACGGCGGACTGGGACAAGCAACTGAATGGCGTGGTCGTGACGGGCGCGTGCGCCTTTGGCGGGCCGGACCTTCGCGAAACGTACGGCTTCCTGGCTGGCGATACGCGATGCGACGGCTACGACACGCGCAAGAACGCCTTCCTGGGCGTGTACGGGAACTATTCCGAGCCCGAGGCGCTGGAGGAGGACGGACGTTGCCGCAACACCGACTGCTGCGGGGAGAAGTGCTGCATGGCGCTGGAAAACGACGTGACGCTGGCGCCCGGCGAGAGCGTCCGCCTCCGCTATGCTGTCTCGGCGGAATTCAAGCGCTCGGAACTCCCGTCGTTGGCCGAGGCGTTGCTGGCGGTCGATTCCGCGGCCGAGGCCGCGCGCGCCGCCTCCGAGCTCGGCGGGGCCGTCTTCCACACGCCGAACCCCGATCTCAACCACCTCGCGAACACCTGGCTGCAGCGCGTGAGCGTCCTCGGCGGCCGCTGGGCGCGCGTTCGCCACACGGGCTACCGCGACGTTGTGAGCGACTGCGACTGCCTCGCGACCGTCAACGCGGCGCTGGCCGCGAAGGACTTCAAGCGCATTCTCTCGTTCCAGTACGCCAACGGCTACGCCCCGCGCACCATCCGCGACGGGGCCATCGTGGACCTCAACTTCGCGGACTGCGCCGTAGGCATCCCGATGGCGGCGTACAACATCGCGATGGAATTGGGCCTTGAATCGGGCTTCCTGGACGAGGAGGCGCCGTTCAACGACGGAACCTCCGCGACGGTGTACGAACACTGCCGCCGCGCGATGGACTTTCTCTGGGGCTTCCGCGGGCTCCACGGGCTCATCCGCATCTGGGGCGGTGACTGGAACGACTGCATGAACACCGCCGGTCTGCAGGGGAAGGGGGCGAGCGTCTGGCTCTCGATGGCGTGGTGCTACGCGAACCGCCTCTTTGGAGAGCTGGCCGACGCAACCGGGCACGCGGAGGACGCGAAACTATCCCGCCAACGCGGACGCGAAATGGCGGACATCATCAACGCCGAGGCCTGGGACGGAGGTCACTACCTTTGCGCGTTCAAGGACGACGGCGGGAAGATCGGGTCGGACGAGAACGAGGAGGGCAGGGTATTCCTCATCAACCAGCTCTGGAGCATTCTCTCCGGGGTCGTCACGCCGGATCGCCTGCCGAATGTCCTACGCACGATGGACGTGGATCTCCACGACCCCCTCGGGACGCTGGTGATGAAACCCGGCTATTCGCATATCGACTGGTCGATTGGCTTCATGGGCGTGAAGGCGCCGGGCATCCATGAGAACGGCGGCATCTACCTGCACACGATGGCGTGGAAAATCGCAACGGAGGCGGTGCTCAAGCGCAACGACCGCCTGTACGAGACCTTGCAGCAGACGATTCCGGTGCGCGACGACGGCACGGCCCGCGCCTCGGAGCCGTACATGATGTCGAACTCCATCTTCGGGCCGCAGACGGGCTACCGCTACGGCACGCCGGGGCAGAGCTGGCGCAGCGCAAGCGGCCAGTGGCTGCTCAAGGCGCTCGTCAACTTCGTCTTCGGCCTCAAGCCAACGCCGGAAGGACTGCGGCTTGAGCCGTGTATCCCGGCCGAATGGCTTGAATGCGGCATTGAGAAGCGCTTTCGGGGTACGGTCTACGACATCCGATACCGCCACGAGCCCGGCAAGGCGTGCAATCGCATTGTCTCGGTGCGAATCGACGGCGCAGAATGGTCCGGAGACGTGCTCCCGCTACGTCGGGGGGAACGGATGTCCGTCGAGGTGGAACTGGGCGAGTAAGCGCTTACGGTTTCGACCCCGTGGATGACCGCTAGAGACGGTTGATGCCGTTATTGTCGCTGGGCGTCCGGGGTGTCGGCCGCGGCGTCCTGTTCTGGTTCAGCCGGTTCTGGCGCGGGGCCGTATTTCTGCTCGTCGTTGGCGTGGGTTCGGCTGGAGAAGGAGAGTGTCGTCGGGGTCCACTCGGCCTTCGCGAGAGGTCCCTTCACCTCCAGCTCGAAGAGCTTGCTGACGGGATAGAGGGCGACCTTGAGAATCTTTCCGACCCAGGTTCGATGCTTGAGCAGGGAGACCTTCACGCCGATGTCGAGGTAGTCCGTGAACCAGTAGTCGCCGTCCCCGCGGGCGCTGAAGAGCGCGCCCTCGATGCGCAGAGTGGAGAAGTGGAGCCCGTTGTCGGAGATTTCCGCCTCGATGTCCATGTCGTCCTGGTTGACGAGGAAGTCCACGCCGGGCACATGGTGCGCCATGAAGTCCGTGAAGCCGGCGAAAAGGGGCGTCTGGTAGAGGCGGGAGTCGCGGACCTTGCCGCGCAGGGTTCCGGTGATGGAGCGGAGGGTGTTGGTGGAGGCGTTGAGCTGGGCGGCGACATGCAGATCCATGCGCCCGGGGTCGTCGGGGGCCTCCATGTGGAAGATGTCCTGCGAGAAGAGGCTCGTGCTGGCGGCGTCCAGGTCGGCGGTGAAGGCGACGATGAGGTCGTCGACCTCGTCATAGCGCAACGTGGCCGAGGCTCGGCAGTCGCCATCGTAGAGGCGGCCTTGGATGTCGGAGAAGCGGTATTCCCCACCGACGATGGCGAAGGCGGCGGAGACGTTCTTGGCGGGGACGCGGCGGCGGAAGGAGAAGGAGCCGGCGGAGAGGGTTCCGCGCAGATCGCTGGGTTCCTCGGCCAGTGAGAACGCGTAGAAACCATGGGCCTCGGCGCGGTTCCCGCCGGCGGTTTCGTAGGTGTCCCACGGGATGAAGGAGAGGATGTCGATAATCTGGGCGAGGTGCTGGAAGTCGAGCGTGGAGACAGCGTCGACCTCGACGCCGTGCCGCAGGAAGTCGAAGTTGAGGTCGGCGTGGGCGGTGCCTTCGGGGCGGACGACGTTGAGGTTCTGGATGCGGACCCCGTTCCAGTCGGAGGCGTCCCCGTAGGCGATGATCCGGGCGGAGGCGCTGAGAGTGCCGACGCCGTTGTAGAGGAGGTTTTCGGCGTTGATGTCGACGGTGACGTTGCGGTTGGTGGGCGAGATGTCGAACACGGCCCTGGCGCGGGGCGGTCTGGATGGCGCGGCGAAATCCGCGAAGATGTCGGGGAGCGATTCGAGTCCGAGTCGCCGGAGAGCGGGGTTGACGCGGGAAGGAACGAGATTGCCCTTGAGATTGCCGGAAATCCGAGTCGATGAGGGGACGTCGCCGTCCGAAGGTGGCATCGCCTCCAGGTGGATGTCTCCGCCGATGCCCTCGGAATCGTCCTCGGCGAAGTGCGCGCCGAAGTTCAGAAGATGGTAGCCCGCATCGTCGCGGGAGAGCGCCGTGCGGATTCGCATGACGGGGACGCCCAGGAAGTCAAAACGCTTGCAGACGATGGAGATGGGCTTGTCCGAGAGAATTCCGGGCTCGGCGGCGGGCTTGTTCGGCACATCCGGCGAGTCCGAGAGGTCGAGTGAGCGGACGGCGGCCTGGTCCACTAGGACGGTCTTGATTGCGAACGGGTAGCGGCGCCACTTCCAGCGGAAGTCGACCTGCAAGTGCTGCAGTTCCATTGCTGGGGCCGCCTCCCCGGGACGGAAGAGGCGGATGGCGTCGATGTACGCGGTTCCCGTCGGCAGGATGCGCGCATTTCCGATTTCGAGGCTGTGAGCCTCCGTGGAATAGCTGCGCTCGATGCCGTCGAGGACGAACCGGGGCACGCCGCTTGCGGCGATTTTGGCCAAGACCAGGACGATGAAGATGAAAAGGAGCAGAAATGCGGAAAGGACGACCCGGAACCTCCGCCTTGGGCGCCGACGGGAGCTGGGGTGCGGGGTGTCGTCCATCGCGGAATCCTACAGGGAGAAGGAATAGGGGAGCAGGTCGCCGAGACGGATGGTTTCGCCGGGGCCTTCGGCGGGGTCGAGCGGGGCGACGGCGACGGGGAGATCGGCGGTGCAGAACTCGGCGAGGACCTGGCGGCAGGAGCCGCAGGGGTAGGCCGGAGCGGAAGCCGTGCCGCCGGCGATGGCGATGGCGAGGAAGCGCCGGCAGCCGGCCGCAACGGCGGTCGTGATGGCGTTGCGCTCCGCGCAGAGGGTCAGGCCGTAGGCGGCGTTCTCGACGTTGCAGCCGGAGAAAATGCGACCGTCCTCGGCCAGCAGCGCAGCCCCGACAGCATATTTGGAGTACGGGCTGTAGGAACGCGTAGCGGCATCGCGCGCGGCGGACACAAGGGCTGTGAAATCAAGGGACAGACTCATGGCTCTCGGGCCTCGGACTCAGGACTCAGGACTTCGGACTCAGGACTCTGGGCTTCGGACTCTGGACTCTGGACTTCGGACTTCGGACTCTCGTTCCCAACAAGCCCGGAGAGGTAGTCGCGGACGAGAAGACGCCAGAAGACGACGATGAAGGCGCTCAGGGGAATGGCCAGAATCATGCCGAGGATGCCGCCGATGACGGACCCCCAGAAGAAGATCGAGAAAATCACCACGAAGCTGTTGAGCCCGGTCCGGGACCCCATGATGCGGGGGGTGATGAAGTAGGTGTCCAGCGTGTGGACGGCGATGAAGACGCCGAGCACGCAGAAAAGGCGGAGGAGGCTTCCCCCGGGGCCGAACCACGCGAGCGGGAGCGTGATGCCGAGGCCGAGGATGTTGCCGAGGTAGGGGACGATGTTGAGGAGGCCGAGGACGAACCCGATGAAGAACCCGTACGGGAGGCCGAAGAACTGGAAACCGATGCCGTAGAGGATGCCCTGGATGACGACGATGATGACCTGGCCGCGGAAGAAGGTGACGACGATGCCGAGGAACTGGTCGACGAGGAAGGCGGCGTTGTCGCGGGTGCGCGGGGTGGCGAAGACGAGGAGCTTGCGGATGTCCTCCCCGCCCAGTGGCCGGGTGGCGAGGAAGAAGGCCGTATAGACGGGTAGAACAATCCAGCTGAGGAGGTTGATGGTCTTGCCCAGGACGTAGGAGCCGATGGACACGGCCGCGCCGCCGCCGGTGCCAAGAAGCTGCGGGAGGAGGTCCTGAAGGCTGTCGGCGCGGAGGACGTTACTGATGCCGTAGCGGTCGAGGAAGTCCTTCACCTCTGGAATTTTCCCGGTGAGGTAGGTGGCGGCCTCGTCATAGAGTCTCGGAGCCGCCTCGATGAAGCGGATGCCCTGCGTGACGAGCAGACTGCCGCAGAACCAGAGGAAGGCGACGACGGGGACGAAGACGACGAGCGTCGTAGCGGCGACGGCCGGGATGCGCTGTCCGCGGAAGACCTTCTCCATGATGGAATAGACAGGTTTCGCAATCATGGCGAGGACAATGCCGACGACGGGCGGGAGGAGCACGGTCGAGTGCCGACCCACGAACCCGATGAGCGCGCCGAAGAAGCGCCCCAGGGCGACGAAGCCGACGAGGAGCATCACCCAGGTGGCAGACATCGTGACGATACGGTTCTGCCGTTCCGAGAAGTGGAGTCCGAGGAAGTTGCGGTCGTCACTCATTGGGGGCCTCCTGCGCTGGCTGGCGGAGCGTTTCAAGGGTGTTCGTATCGACGGAATACACGGTGTAGGAGCCGCGAACCATGGCGTAGCGGGTGCTGCCGGGTCCGGCGTCGCCGAGCAGCAGTGCGCGGGGGGCGGCGTTCGTGCCGTCGGCCGGGAGCAGGAGGGTGTCCTGCGGAGGAAGCAACCCGAACGCCTTCGTGGACGCCGGGGCAATGGCCTCGATGCGGGCGTTGAGGTTCTTCAGTTCCGGGCGGAGTAGCGCAATGATTTCCCCCTCGTCCCACGGATGGGGCCGCTTCACCCCGTTCTCGTCGATGTCGTCGACGATGCGCCAGGGGCCGCCGTCGACGGACCAGAGGGTCTTGGCCGGCGCATCGGGTTCCGTCTCCGAAGGCGGCTGGAAGGCGATTTCAACTCGGTTGGTGACGCCGTTCTGGAAGACAATCTCCAGCACCGCATCGGGGGGGGCGTTGGTAGGTGCCGAGGCTTCGGAGCCGGTCTCCGGCAGATCTGGCCCGAGAACATCAGTCGCGACTTCTGCCGCGGGGGTCCTGTACAGGCCGTTGTCGGTCAGCGCGAGCAGGCTGCTGAGGTAGCTCCGGAATTCCTCCGTCTTAACCTCCAGGGACGCGGGAAGAACGAGCCGCCATGTCGCGAGCTTGCCTTCGCGCTGGAAGAACTTCCCGGCGCCGCCCGCACTCTGGATGCGGAAGGATGTCGGGGGCTCCTGGACGGCCTCTGGAAAGAGCCTCTTTTCCCGGTAGTCATCCTCCCATCCGGGCTTGACGCCCAAGGTGTCGAGCAGCGTCTCCTCGACGGAGGCAAGCTGGTTTTCCCCGGAGATGGACATATAGACGCGGGGGAGGCTCTGTTCGGCGCCGTCTTTGATTATTCCCCCGAACTTGATTTCATAGGGAGCCGGGGTCGCATCGGCGGATTCCTGCGCAAACCTGAAAAGAATGGCGAGCCTGGGCTCGTCTGGATTGAAGCGCACAGAGCTGGACTGAACCCCGTCCGGGGCTTCGTTCTCAATGCGGAAGGAGGCCTTGGCGAAGTAGGTGAGCATATCCTGGATTTTCCTGGCGTCGGCAATTAAATCGGCATCGCCGATTCTGACCGTCCAGGGCTTTTGCAGGGTGTAGTCGGTCCATTTGCCGCTAGCCGGGGCGCCAGAATTCGTAGAGAGCTTCCGCAGGACGAGCGACCCGGAGGACAGCGTGCGGATTTCAACGCTGCTGAGCATGTCGACGGGGTATGGAAGGACGTGCCGGTCGCGGAAGTCCGCGATGCGGGCGGGAAAGTCCTTGAGCAGGGCGTCGCCGACGACCTTGTAGCCCTTGCTCCACATGGTTCCTGAGGTTCTGACGTAGAGCCGACCATCGGGGACGGCGTTGGTCGAGAACGTAAACGTAAGGGAATCGTTGTAGGAGCCGGAAAGGTGGAGGCGCGCGCGCGGGAGAAGCCGGGCTCTCTTGTCGCGTTTCAGCAGCCGATCCTCGGTCACGGACTCGAGAACGGGGGCGGCGGAGACGTGGTCGAGGAATCGCTGGATGACCTCGGCGTCGCCGGTGCAGACCCGGATGGATCTCCCGCCCGCCGGATCCTTTTGGAAGATGCCCCAGCCGAGGCGGGAATCCTGCCGGCAGGTGAATTCCAATCCGTCTCCCTCGAAGTCGAATGCGGTGTAGCGCCCCATGTCCGCTAAGAGCAGCCGCTGGTCGGGTTCGCTATGGCCGTCCGGAATCAAGTGGAAGGCCAGCCACGTGGCGATGGATAGAACGGCCACGGAGAAGGCTAGTCCGACGATGGTGGAGCGTGAAACCATGGGCGTCTAGCGGTTGCGGCCTCGGTGGAGGAAGGAGGAAAGGATGTAGAGGAAGACCCCCACGCAGATGGCGCTGTCGGCCATGTTGAATGTGGGGTAATGGTAGGACCCGAATACAAAGTCGAGGAAGTCCACGACACGGCCTGTCAGGATTCGGTCCACTAGGTTCCCTGCGATGCCTCCGCACAGGAGCGCGAACGTCCATGGACCGAGTGTGCGGCCGATTCCGAGCACTTCCCGACGGCAGCCGATGAGCAGCAGCAGGGCGACGGCGGACACTACAACCAGAAAGCCCCGCGCGCCGCTGAGGATGGACCAGGCGGCGCCTTCGTTGAGACAGTGACGCAGGTAGAAAAAACCGGGGATCACTTCCTGGGGCTCGTGGAGGGGCAGGAAACGGCGGACGAGCGCCTTGCTCCCCTGATCGAGCAGCAAAACCGCGACGGCCCCCGCAATTGCAAGGGCCGTTGTCCTTTTCGGGATTACCGCGCTGGGAATCGGCCGGCGGAGCATGGAACTAGATTCGTCCTCGGACGAGAATCCGCCCGTTGTTGTTCTTCTCCGCCTCCGACTGGCAGCGGATGCAGGTCTTCGCGGAGGGCAATGCCCTCAGGCGGAGCGGGTTGATCATGTTGCCGCAGATGGTGCAGTAGCCGTAGGTGCCGGCGTCAATGGCGCGGAGAGCCTCGTCAATCTGGCGGATGCGATCCTCGGCGTCAGCGGCGCTGTTGAGGCCGAATATCTGGCTGGCAAGTTCCGTGCCGTCCTCTTCGAGGTTGATGCCCTCGGATTGCGAGAGGGAGCTGCGGTGCAGGTGGTTCACGACACGTATCAACTGCTCGCGGTCGGCGATGAGCATGTCGCGAAGCTCCTGGATCTCGGCCTTGACGAGCTTCTTAGTACCTGGAGGCGCGGGATGGATGGTCGGGGGCGGCGCGATCTGGACCGGTTCAGGAAGGTCCTTCTGCGGGCGGCCGGACGAATCCCGGACCGGATTGGTGCGGATGAAATGGCCATGGGCGTCGCGCTTCGGGGGCTGGACGTTGGACGAGTCCGTCCCCGGCTTGATGAAGTGGCCGAATTTGTCCCGGCGCGGCGTTGCGGCGGCAGTCGCCTCGGCCTCCACCTTTTTCACGGGTTCAGGTGCCTTTTTCGCGGCCTCCTTCTTTTTCACAGATTCCGTCTTCTTCACAAGCGTTGCTTTTTTCAAGGGCTCCGCCTTCTTAACAGGGGCGGGGGTTTTCTTCGCGGGTTCGGCCTTCTTTGCCGGCTCTTGCTTCTTCGCTGGAGTCTTCTTGGCGGGGGCAGGCTTCTTTGCCGGTTCCGACTTCTTGGCGGGGGCGGAAGCCTTCTTTGCTGAAGCCGGCTTCTTGACGGGGGCTGGCTTCTTGGCGGTGGAGGGGGCGGCAGGCGTCTTCGAAACGGGCTTGGATGTCTTGGCGGCCTTGGAGGCAACAGGAGCACCAGCAGTCTTCCCGGTCGTTTTGGGGGCTGCCTTCGAAACGGAATCGCTCGGTCTTATTTTCTTTGTGGCCATGTCATTAACTCCTTTCGTCCTAAAGAGGAGGCATAGTATACCATCCTCCTTCATGAAACTGCAACGTAAAGTTGTGTTTAGGGGACGGACTTCTCAAAGGTCCACCTCTTATTGGTTTGGAGTGCGGCCAGTCTTGTTCCTTCAAGAACGAGGAAGTGAAGGCTCGGCATGGCTCTGATTTCAAGTAGCACCCAGCGCGGCAAGCGTTGCCGCGACGTTGTGGACGCGTAATACCACGGCTCCGCGCTGCGCCGCTTCCGCCGCCGCCGCCGCGCTTTCGGCGTCGCGTTCCAATGGCGGAATCTCCCGTCCCAGCCGAGCCCGTAGCCGGGCTCCGATGAACCGCTTCCGCGACAGCCCGATGAGCAGCGGAAAGCCCGTCTCCGCATACACCCGAAGGTCTCGGAGAAGCTCTTCGTTCTGCGCGTCCGTCTTCGCGAAGCCGAACCCCGGGTCGAGGGCGATGCATTCGCGTGGAATGCCGGCCGACAGAGCGACCTCCACCCTCGGCATCAGTTCCGCCAGCGACGTTTCGGCGACCTGCCCTTCAGGATAGCGCGCCAGGGAGTCCATGGTGCCGGGCGTTCCGCGGCCGTGCATGAGCACAAGCCCGGCCCCGTACTCCCGCACGACGCCGGCCATGTCCGGATCCGATAGCGACGTCACGTCATTGATAGTGTCGGCGCCTGCCTCCAGCGCGGCCCTGGCGACCGCCGCTTTAGAGGTGTCGATGGAGATCGCCACATCGGAAACCCTCCGCAGCGCCTCCACTACGGGCACAACGCGCCTCTGCTCTTCCGCCTCGGGCACCGCCGACGCACCGGGCCGCGTGGATTCGCCGCCGATGTCGATCCAGGCCGCTCCGTCCCTGACCATTTCAAGCGCGCGCTCGACATGTCCTTCCACGGACGCGCTCGCGCCGCCATCCGAGAAGGAATCGGGCGTGACGTTGAGGATCCCCATGACGAGGGGGGCGCGGAAGACATGCACCCCTCGACGGGTTCTCCACCGGACGGGATGGACGTTGCCCATGGAACGGACAAGATTAAAACAAAGGCATGGAAGGTGCCGACACGAGACGGCCGCGGGGAGCCCCCGCCCCTTCCATGCGTTTTGCGCAGGCTTGCCGCAACCGACTATTCGGCAGGCGCGGCAGCCTTTTCCGCGGCGGCCTTTTTCTTGGCGACGCGGGCGACGACCTGCATCGGGCGATGCAGCAGCGTGCGCAGCACGTCGGCGTTCATCTTGGCGACCTCGGTCTCGGTCATGCCCAGGGCGACGAGGCGCTTCTTCTGCTCCTTCATGCGGCGGGCCTTCTCGGCGGGGGATTTAACGGGGCGGCGCAAATGCTTGGTACGATGATTATGATCAGACATGGAAACGAACTCCTGCCCCTTTCTCCGGGGCTCTTTTTCTGCGGGGAACGGGTAGTATATGGGATGTGCGGAAATCGTTCAATAGAAATTTCGCGATCGCTGGTTCGACGGATCGAGGTAGATGTCCGGCCGAAGATCGATGACCACCTTGGCCCC
>JAEEGL012025454.1_pt1 | contig 11169 bp, 8 predicted proteins | sample 9134231 | NCBI WGS metagenome assembly JAEEGL01 (sample SAMN16246548, study PRJNA631951) | gut metagenome | biome: gut microbiome; feature: rumen; material: fiber-attached | host: Bos | place: Iran: Karaj | collected 2018-10
GCCATCACCACGGACGAGGTGCGCAGCATCCTGGAATCGGCGGGGAAGATCTACACCCAGATCAAGATCGACGAGATCAGCAACATGGGCGCGGTGAATATCCGCCTCAGGAGCCTCTTTGCAGCTGTAGAGGAGCAGAGATAGAAGCCTGCCGCCGCGCTCTTTGGCTTCCCCTGGGGGAAGCTGTCACCGAAGGTGACTGATGAGGGGAATCCCCGCCGCAGCGGGCAATGCCCCCGTCCCCGTCATTGCGAAGCCGGTGCGCACACCGGCTGTGGCAATCCGTTTTCCCCGTCCAATTCCCGTCCCGCCGCAGCGAGACAGCTGTCGCGAAGCGACTGATGAGGGGACCCTCGGCCTCCAAAAAACCGCGCTGCGCGCCCTGCGGGGAAGGGCAGCCCTCTCCTTCCTTCTTCCTTGCGGACACCCATGGTGTCCATATTAAAGAGTTATGCACAAGCCCCCGGGCGTCTGCCCGGGGGCTTGCCGTTTCCGATGGGGCACTTAGCCCTCAACGACCCGCAGGACCTTGTAGTCCTTGGCTTCCACGGCGCTTTTCAGGGCGTCGTCGGAGACGGGGCCGCTGAGGGTCACCACGGCGGTGCCGGCGGTATGGCTGACCTCTGCGGCGGTGACGCCCTCCAGGGCTTCCAGCGCCTTCTTCACCGTGTTCTCACAGTGGTTGCACATCATTCCTTCGATGGTCATGGTCTTTTTCATTTCGGTTTCTCCTTTCGTTTCCCTTGTATTCTCATTCTGCCCGCCCAGCAGCGTTCCATCCGCCGAGAGCGGCAGGGTTTTCTTCAGTTTCCGGTCCCCGGAAGCGTCGTGGACCTTTATCAGGTTCAGGCGCAGGGCATTCATTACCACACAGAAGCTGCTGAGACTCATGGCGGCAGCCCCCAGCATGGGGTTCATGGTGATCCCCAGGCCCACCAGGGCCCCCGCCGCCGTGGGGATCAGCAGGGTGTTGTAAATGAGGGCCCAGAAGAGGTTCTCCACGATGCCCCGGTAGGTCCTCCGGCTCAGGCGCACCGCCGCCGCCACGTCCCGGAGGCTGCTCTTCATCAGCACCACGTCCGCCGCGTCCACGGCCACGTCCGTGCCCGCCCCGATGGCGATGCCGATGTCCGCCCGGGTGAGGGCGGGGGCGTCGTTGATGCCGTCGCCCACCATGGCGGTCTTGCCGTATTCCTTCAGTCGGCGGATCACCTGTTCCTTCCCGTCGGGCAGCACCCCGGCCACCACCTCGCTCACCCCGGCGGCCTTGCCTACGGCCCGGGCGGTGGCTTCGTTGTCCCCGGTGAGCATCACCACGTGGACGCCCATGTCCTGCAGCTCCCGGATGGCCTGGGCGCTGTCAGGCCGCAGGGTGTCCGCCACGGCGATGACGCCCAGGAGGCGGCCTTCTTCGGCGAAATACAGAGGGGTCTTTCCCTCGGCGGCCAGCGCTTCGGCGGCCTTGACAGTCTCCGGGGGGATCTCCGCGTGACTGCGGATGAAGCGCGCGTTGCCCCCTGTAAGGGCCCGGCCGTCCACGTTTCCGCTGAGACCGTTGCCCGGCAGGGCCTGGAAATCCTCGCAGGAGCCTGGCACGGCGCCCGCCTCCTCCGCCTTTCGCAGCACCGCCTTCGCCAGAGGATGTTCGCTTTTCTGTTCCAGGGCTGCGGCCAGCCTGAGCAGCTCCCCGGCATCGATCCCCTCGGCGGGGAGAATATCCGTCACCTGGGGCTGCCCCTGGGTGATGGTGCCGGTCTTGTCCAGGGCGATGATCTGCATCTGCCCCGCTTCCTGCAGGGCCTCGGCGTTCTTGAAGAGGATGCCGTTTTTCGCTCCCATGCCGTTGCCCACCATGATGGCTACGGGAGTAGCCAGGCCCAGGGCGCAGGGGCAGGAGACCACCAGCACGCAGATGCCTCTGGCCAGGGCGAAGCCCAGGGGACGCCCCAGCAGCAGCCACAAGGCGATGGTGACCACGGCGACGGCGATGACGGCGGGGACGAAGACCCCGGAGATCTTGTCCGCCAGCTTCGCCACCGGCGCTTTCGTGGCGGCGGCGTCGCTGACCATCTGGATGATCTGGCTGAGGGTGGTGTCCTCGCCCACCCTCGTAGCCCGGCAGGTGAGGGCGCCGGACTGGTTCAGCGTGGCGGAGGAGACCTGGTCCCCCGGGGCCTTGTCCACCGGCAGGCTCTCCCCCGTGAGGGCGGATTCGTTGACGGCGCTGTGGCCCTCCACCACCACCCCGTCCACGGGGATGTTCTCCCCGGGCTTCACCAGGAAGAGATCTCCGATCTGCACCTGGTCGATGGATACGGTGACCTCCGCCCCGTCCCGCAGGACCGTGGCGGTCTTGGGAGCCAGCTTCATAAGGCCCTTGAGGGCGTTGGTGGTCTTGCCCTTACTGTAGGCCTCCAGCATCTTCCCCACGGTGATGAGGGTCAGGATCATGGCCGCCGACTCAAAGTAAAATTCGTCCATGTAGGCCATGGCCGCCATGGAACCCTCCCGCACCTGGGCCGCGCTCATGGCAAAGAGCATGCACACGGAGTAGCCGAAGGCCGCCGCCGCCCCCAGGGCGATCAGCGTGTCCATGTTGGGCGCACCGTGGAAAACGGCGCGGAAGCCGCTGACGAAAAAGCGCTGGTTGATGACCATGACGATCCCCGCCAGCAGCAGCTGTACTAGGCCCATGGCCACATGGTTGCCCTCCATGAAGGCGGGAAGGGGGAAAGAGAGCATCATGTGTCCCATGGAGAAATACATCAGGATCACAAGGAAGACCAGGGAGGCGATCAGCCGCTTGCGCAGGAGCGGAGTTTCCCGGTCCTTCAGCGCCTCCTCCTGCTCCTCAATAAGGGCCAGACTGCCGCCGCTGCGCTGCTTTCCGGCGCCTTTCAGCTCCGCGCCGTAGCCCGCCTCCGTCACCGCCCGGATGATCTCCGCCGGCTTCGCCGTACCCTCCACGCCCATGGAATTGGTCAGCAGGCTCACGCTGCAGGAGGAGACCCCCGGCACTTTGGAGACCGCCTTTTCCACCCGGTTCTGGCAGGCGGCGCAGGTCATACCCGTTACGAGATACTGTTCCATGCCCCTGTCCTCACTTCATCAGCTTCTGGAGGGTGCCCAGCAGCTCCTCCAGCTTGTCGTCCCTGCCGCCCCGGATATCCTCCGCCACGCAGGTCCGGATGTGATTTTCCAGCAGCACCCGGGTGAAGCTGTTCAGCGCACTGTTGGCGGCGGATACCTGATTCAGGATGTCCACGCAGTAGGCGTTTTTCTCCAGCATGCCCTTGATGCCCCGGACCTGGCCCTCCACCCGGTTCAGCCGGTGGATCAGGTCCCGGACTTCCTCCTCGCTGCGCTTCTTGGTGCGCCCGCAGCAGTTGTCATCCATCTCTATGCCTCCTCCACATACCCCCTAAGGGTATATCTGCACACACTATATACCCCCTAGGGGTATTTGTCAAGGGGCTAGTCGCGAAATAACGCAGAAAGTCCCGGCGGTCACCACGCGCCGGGACTTCTGCAAATATGCGATTCAGGAAGAAAAGGAGTGAACGGCGGCCTCACCAAAACCGCCTTTGAAACGATCCCCGCAGGATGCACCCCTAACGGCAGGATCATTATTCTGGAATGAGAATAACACGGGGGACGCGCTTTGTCAAGCTCTTTTTGAATAAATTATAAAAGGACTTTCCCGGAGGGCCTGTTCCGGCAGGGAGGCATTGACCCCGGAGAAAAGAGGGGGTATAATTGCAGGCAGAAAGCCAACACAGGACAGGAGACGAAAGCATGGCGAAAAAGATCATTGAAGGCCTGTGGGACTGCCCCTACTGCGGACAGAAGGGCATCGGCGGGCTGACGAAAAGCTGTCCCAACTGCGCCCACCCCCAGGATGCGGACACCAAGTTCTATCTGGGTGAGAAAAAGGAATACCTGGAGGAGGAGAAGGCCAAGGACTACGGCAAGGGCGCCGACTGGACCTGCGCCTTCTGCGGCAGCCTGAACCGCTACGGGAATACAAACTGCAATAACTGCGGCGCCCAGCGGGAGGATTCCTCCGGGGACTATTTCGAGAACCGGCGGAAGGAGCAGGCGGCAAAGCCGCAGCCCCAGCCGCAGCCCCCGAAGCCGAAAAAGAAGCGCTGGCCGCTGCTTCTGGCCATCATCGCGGTGATCGCCATCATCTTCTTCGTCACCCGGCCTAAAGACAAGGCCACCACCGTGGTGGACAAGACCTGGCAGCGGGCCGTGGACGTGGAGGTGCTTACCGCCGTCCGGGAGCAGAGCTGGTCGACGCCGCCCCAGGACGCCCGGAACGTCAGCAGCAAACGGGCCATCCGCACCTATGACCGAGTGCTGGACCACTACGAGGATCAGGCCTACGAGGTCCCCTACGAGGTGCTGGACGGCTATGATACTTACACGGACTATGAGGACAACGGGGATGGCACCTTCACCGAGGTGGAACGGGAGGAGCCCCGCTACCGGACGGAATACCGGACGGAGTACCGCTCTGTGCCCGTATATCGGGATGAACCGGTATACGATACCCTTTATGAATACGATATCGACAAATGGGTCCATTCCCGGACGGAACGGTCCGGGGGCAGCTGCTACGAACCCCGCAGCGATCTGATCCGCGCCGGGGAATGGAGCGTGGAGGAATCGCCCTTCTGGCCCGATACGCGGCTGGGCGGCAGCGAGCGGGAGGGCGAGCGCAGCGAGAAATACGTCCTCTATTTCACCGACGCCAAAGGCAAGAGCTATTCCGCCGAGGTCACGGAGGAACTGTGGAACCGCTACAGCCGGGACAAGAGCGTGGAACTGGAGGTCCAGGGCAGCCGGGTCCTCTCCATCGACGGCGTCCGGGTGAGTTGATTGAGTGGGAATAAACTTTCTTAGCTTCCCAGTCCCGGAAATCCCTTATTTAAAGGGATTTCCGGGATTTCTCTTTTTCGCCGGCTGCAAATTGGCGACATGGAAGGGGTTCTTTGCAGCCATCAGCTTTTGGACATGACTTCCTCAAGCTGTCTGGCTGCTTCTGCCTGGGCGTTGGGGGTTAGCATTATGCCTCCTCTGCCGCAAATATGCAGGCGTTTATTCGCTGATAAAAGGCTGCGCTGTAAAGTTTTGGGGGAGTGACCGGAAACGTATGGCCGCATCACGGCGACTGCAGCCCGCTGGGAGGCCGGCTCAGTCGTCGGAAGCGTCAGTTTCTGATAATTCTTCTTGACAGTTCGAGTTGATGGCTATAGACTGTTCTCAATGGTTGGTTATCATAGACTGTTTAAGGAAGGCAGCGTCATGGCATATCATCGTCTTTGCGAGAGCGATTACCGTTTCCTGTCCCTGATCTGGGACCATGAGCCCGTCAACTCCACGGAGCTGGTGCGCATCAGCGCCAGAGAGCTGGGCTGGAAGAAATCCACCGTCTACACTATGGTCAAGAAGCTCAGCGACAAGGGTCTGGCAGTGAACGAGAACGCAGTGGTGCGCAGCCTCGTCCCCCGGGAGCAGATCCAGATGCAGGAGAGCCGCAGCTTCATAGACCAGACCTTTTCCGGCTCCCTGCCCGGCTTCCTGGTCTCTTTTTATGGGGGCAAGGGCATCTCCGAGGAGGAGGCGGAAGAGCTGCAGAAGCTGATCGACAGCTTCAAGCGGGGACAAACGGACGAAAAGGAGGGCTGACGGATGGAAGCCCTGTTTCTGCGCATCCTGAAAATGAGCCTGGCAGGCGGCGCGGTGATCCTCCTGATCCTGCCCCTGCGCCTCATGCTGCGCCATGCGCCGAAGCGGTTTTCCTACCTTCTCTGGGCGGCAGCGGGCTTTCGCCTCTGCGTCCCGGCGAGCCTTCCCTCGCCCTTCAGCCTGTTTCGCCTGCTGTCCGGGACCTCTGCCGCACCCTCTGGCTCCGGTCCTCTGGACCTGCCCTTCCCTGTGGAAGCGGCCCCGGCTGCGGCGGAAGCCGTCGTGCCTGCCGGTGTGCAGATCGCCGCAGCGCAGCCTTCCCCCGCTGTTTCCGCGGCAGCAGGCGCGGCGGCCTTTCCCTGGCTGCGCCTCCTGGCCCTGGTTTGGCTGGCGGGGGTCGCGGCGCTGCTCCTCTATGGCATGATCGGGGATCTCCGCCTCCGGTACAGGCTGCGGACGGCCATCCGGCTGGAGGGGAATGTTTATCGTTCCGAGGGGCTTGCCTCTCCCTTCCTGCTGGGCTTTCTTCGGTCCCGCATCTATCTCCCCTGGGGCCTGGAAGGAACGGATCGGGATTTTGCCCTGGCCCACGAAAAAGCCCATCTGCGGCGTTTCGATCCCTGGTGGCGGCTGCTGGGCTGGCTTCTCCTCTGTCTCCATTGGTTCAATCCCCTCTGCTGGCTCGCCTACTTCCTCATGGGCCGGGATATGGAGCTGAGCTGCGACGAGGCTGTGCTGGCCCGCTGCGGAAAAGCCGGGGAATACAGCGAAAGTCTGCTCCACATTGCAGTAAAAGGTCATTTCCTGTTCCCGGCGCCCCTTGCCTTTGGAGAATTGGGGGTCCGGCAGCGGGTGAAAAATGCCCTGCGGTGGAAGCCCGCCAAGGGCTGGACGTCCGCTGTGCTGGCTGTGCTGTGCATCCTGTTCTTCGCCGCCTGCGCCACCGACCCGAAGGCGCTGACCCCGGCAAAAACGGAGCTGACCCTGAATGTGGACGGGACCGTGGGCCCCTTCCGCTGGGCCATGACCCCGGAGGAGGCCCAGGAGGTCTGGCCTGAACTCATGCTTTATGAAAATGAAAAGCATTCCCGAGTTTCTGCGGACCTGAACGGAGTCACCATCCTGGGCCATACGGCAGACGTGCGGCTGTTCTTCCCCAAACACAGCATGAAGGGCGGACGGCAGCATCATGACGAGGACGGCTATCCCACCCTGGAAGAGATCCAAATCACCATTCCGGAATCGGTGGACCTGACGGAAGAACTGACCGCTGTTCTCGGCGAGCGGGAAAAACGACGCGTGGAGATCAATTTGGGGCCGGAGCATGAATACGTCGATGGGAAACCCCGGCCGTACTTTCATGAAGAGGAGTTGCCGGAGGAGGACTGGTACTGGCATTCCTACGGCGTGCTGACAGACATGGTGACCGCCGACCAGCTGCGCCTTCTCCAGCCTCAATGGAAAAATGACCCGGATGAAAAGCTCCTGGAGGCGTTCTGTTCCTATTTTGATTGGGAGACGCACTGCTTTGTGGACAGGTTCTATTATGTCAGCCGGGAGAATTATCCAGACGGCGTAACGGAGATCTACAGCGTGGGCTACAGCTATGTCTGGCAGAGATTCCTGGAATACCTGGCGGCAAATGAGGGAGAGGGGAAAGCATGAGCGAAGATCGCCTGAACACCGTGACCGCTCTGGTGGGGCTCAAGGCTCTGGAACGGGCTATGGCGGAGGCCGCGCCGGAAACGGAGTTTTGCTCCGGGGTGGATATCCCCTTCTATCCCCGCCTGAGCGTCCGCTCCAATGCCCGCGCCGTCCGCATGGCGCTGCCGGAGGAAGACCGGGAGCTGTTCTGGGAGCTGCTGAAGGTCTCCGGCCTGCGTGCCTCCGGCTGGAACGTGAGCCATTTGCAGGAACAGCCCGGACCTCTGCGCCTCTGGGGCCTGGTTCTGGGGCTGGTGAAGCATGCCCCCGCCATGCTGGCGCTGGAGCCCATGTCCGGGATGGACGCGCATGATCGCGCCCATTTTGCCGAGCTGCTCCGCTGGTGCGGGGAAAAGGGCGTCCCATTCATCTATACGGCGGCGCAGCTGAAGGACGTGATGGAACTGGACTTTCCCCACAAGCTCCGCCTGGCCGCCCCGGAGGGCTGGCTGGAAACGGACACCGCCCGCATGGAAGAAGCTCTTGAGCGTTCCGAAGACAAGAGCTGGAACAAGATTCAGCAGGGATGGGAGGGGGAGCAGGCATGATGAAAGCATTCAAGCAAGAGCTGTTCGTGCTTCTCCGCCGCTGGCCCGCTATGCTGCTGATCCTGTTGGTCCTGCTGGGCAATTACGGGCTGGGGGGCCTTCGGCCCATCGGCGTCGCGGATTACAGCCACAAGGTGAACGCCCAGTGCTATGAACTGAGAAGCAAGTGGTTTTATGAGGCTTGGAGTATACAGGCGGCAAACAGCAAGTTTTCCAGATTAAAGCCGGAGGAAGTTATCGCGGCCTATGGTCTGGAGGACGCGGGGATCCAGGACTACAGCTATGAAGTGCTTTTCCCCCTCACCGCCAAGGCCCAGTATGTGCGTATCCTCTGGTTCCTGGGGGGCCTTATCTTCCTCTGCGCCGTCCTGCCCCCGGTGCTGATCCGCTACCCGCTGGACACCGGCTTCCCGGACCTGACGGCCCAGCTGGTGAGATCCCGGCGAAAGGCCGCTCTGGCGAAGATCCTGGTGTTTTTCCTCGTGGTTTTTGTGGTCAGCCTGCTTTCCACATTGATACAGATCGCCACATACGCGAATTTCATCGTTTCTCAGGCGGGCTTTGCCTATGTTCTGTATACCGTGCTGCTGCGGCTGCTCATGGACATGGCGGTGCTGGCGGTTCCCATGTGCCTGGCCTTCCGCATCCGCAGCATACCGGGGCTCGTGATGGTGAATTTCGCCTACGGGATCCTTTGCTATGGCCTGAATGTGGCGGCCTCCCGGCTGGAGACCATAGTTCCCATCCCGATCCCTGCTTTTCTTCATGGCCTCCGGCCTTTGTGGCAGGCGGGCGGCCCCGCAGGCTGGACCGTTTTTGCAGTCCTCGTTTCCCTTGCCTGGATCGTCCTCTGCGCCGCCCTCTCCGTGCGGAGCTTCGTGCGAAGCGCCGCGGATTAACGGAGCGCGTCACAAGCAGAGCGTAATACAAAAAGCACCGGTTGAGTCCCCAAAAGGACTTGACCGGTGCTTTCGTTCCGCTTGAAAATGTGGTATAATGACCGCAAGCGCAAAGCGGGCGCTATGGTATCCTCTCCTTGTCAGGCGCGTTTGGTCTCCAGCCAGGTCAGCACTTCGGCCCAGACCTTCGCCTTGTCCTTTTCATTCAGGACCTCGTGCCGGTCCCCTTCGTAGAGCTTCAGGGCGACGTCCCGCATCCCCGCCTTCCGGAAGGCGTCGAAGCTCTGCTTCACGCCCTTGCCGTTCGCTCCCACCGGATCCCGGGTCCCGGCGATGAACAGGACCGGGAGCTCCTTGGGCATCTTCGCCAGGTTTTCCTTCTTCTGGTTCCGGGCGATGCCCTCCAGCATGGCCTCGATCAGCCCCGCCCCGGGCACGAAGCCGCTGAGGGGGTCGGCCCCGTAGCGCGCCACCACCGCCGGATCGGAGCAGATCCAGGCGTCGGGGGAGGTCTCCCCGGGGAACTGCTTCCCATAAGCGCCGAACATCAGCTTCTGCAGCTTCTCGCTGGGGGTATCGGCTCCCCGGCTGCGCGCCTCCCCGGCGGCGATCAGCCTGCCCGCCGCCAGCACCGGCCCCGGCTGCCAGGCCGTACCGGAAAGGATGCAGCCTTTCAGGGCTTCCTGCGGGTAGGTATAGAGACTTGTTCGGGCCAGGAAGGAGCCCATGCTGTGCCCCAGCAGGAAGAAGGGGAGGCCAGGCCAGCGCTCCCTGGTCCGCCGGGTGAGGGCATGTACGTCTGCGGTCATGGCATCCCAGCCGCCCCGGATGCAGCCCCTGGGCAGCGCATCGGAGATGCTCTCCCCGTGGCCCATGTGGTCCTCTGAGGCGACGGCGTAGCCCTCGCCGGCCAGAAACTCCGCGAATTCGGCATAGCGGGCGGAGTGCTCCGCGATGCCGTGGGTGAGCTGGACGACGCCCTTTGCTTCACCCTTCGGCTCCCAAAAGAAGCAGCGGATGCTGCCCGCTCCTGCGGAAGCGTATTCTTCCGTGATCATATCGGCCCCTCCGTTGTCTGTTATTTGCCATTAGTATACACGGACCCCAGGAAAAACAAAAGCATTTTCCGAAAGGACGAAAGAAATGAACGGCTATATCCTCGCCCTGGACCAGGGCACCACCAGCTCCCGGGCCATCCTCTTCGATACTTCCGGCAACGCCGTGGTAAAGGCGCAGTACCCCTTGAAGCAGATATATCCCCGGCCCGGCTGGGTGGAGCATGACCCGGAGGAGATCCTGGCGACCCAGCTCCACGCTCTGGCGGAGGTCTATGAGAAAAGCGGCGTCAGCCCCACGGAGATCGCCGCCATCGGCATCACCAACCAGCGGGAGACCACCATCCTCTGGGACAAGACCACGGGCAGGAGCGTCTGCAACGCGATCTGCTGGCAGTGCCGCCGGACGGCGGATATCTGCGAGGACCTGGAAAAGGCGGGTCTGGGGCCCTATATCCAGGAGAAGACGGGCCTCCTTATCGACCCCTATTTCTCCGGCACCAAGCTGAAATGGCTCCTGGACCGGGACCCGTCCCTGCGCCGCCGGGCCGAGAAGGGGGAGATCCTCTTCGGCACCGTGGAGAGCTGGCTGATCTGGCAGCTCACCGGGGGAAAGGCCCACGTCACCGATGTGTCCAATGCTTCCCGCACCATGCTCTTGGACACGGAAAAGCTCTGCTGGGACAGGGAGATCCTGCGGGCGCTGGACATCCCGGAGCAGATGCTGCCCCGCCTGGTCTCCAACAGCGAGGTCTACGGCGCCGTCGCCCACCATCCCGGCTTCCCGGACCTGACGGGCATCCCCATCTGCGCCGCCGTGGGGGACCAGCAGGCCGCCCTTTTCGGCCAGGGCTGCCTCCGCCCGGGCATGGCGAAGAACACCTACGGCACCGGCTGCTTCACCCTGATGAATCTGGGTGGGAACCGGGTGACGTCCCACAGCGGCCTGGTCACCACCATCGGCTGGCAGCTTGGGGGCCGGACCACTTATGTGCTGGAGGGCCGCGTGTTAAACGCGGGCAGCGCCCTACAGTGGCTGCGGGCCGGGGCGGGGGTGGTCACCACCGCCCATGAGACGGATATCCTGGCGGAAAAAGCGCCGGACAACCAGGGGGTCTATTTCGTCCCCGCCTTCACCGGCCTGGGCGCGCCCTCCTGGGATCCGGAGGCCCGGGGCTGCTTCTTCGGTCTCACCCGGGGCACGGACAAGGCGGTACTCTGCCGCAGCGTGCTGGAAGCCATCGCCTACCAGGTGGCCGACCTGGTGTA
>JAEEGL013007061.1_pt1 | contig 11169 bp, 11 predicted proteins | sample 9134231 | NCBI WGS metagenome assembly JAEEGL01 (sample SAMN16246548, study PRJNA631951) | gut metagenome | biome: gut microbiome; feature: rumen; material: fiber-attached | host: Bos | place: Iran: Karaj | collected 2018-10
ATTTTCATCTATTACTAATATATGCATATTTTCGTCATTGAATTCCATAACATCACTCCTACGAATATACTATCATATATTAATATTAAAAAAATAACAACTGTTTATAAGTTGTTATTTCTTAACATCTAATAAGTTTTTACTGGTATTATTAATTGTATTAAAGATTCATCAGTTACAGACTTAATAACAATCGGCTTTATTTCTCCATTTAATAATATTAATATCTCTTCATCTTTAAAGGTTTTTAAAGCATCTAACATATATTTTGCACTAAAAGATATATCTATATTTGCATCATTACTAGTTTCTATATCTAATCTCTCTTCTACTTTACCTATTTCAGAAGCATAAGAATTAATTATCATTTGATTATCTTTAATCTTCATTTTTACTATATTCTTATCTTTACCTTGAGTTAATAAAGCAGCTCTATCTATTGCAGAATAATAATTATTTAAACTAGTATTTACTATTATTTCAAACTCAGTAGGTATTAGATTATTAGTATTAGGATATGTACCAGATAATAAATTACTTTGGAATATTAGATTCTTATATTTAAATAATACTTTATTATTAAATACATGCATTTCTACATTTTCTTCATCTACTATTATCTTATCTAATTCAATTATATTTTTACCAGGTATAACAATATTTACTTCTTCTTCACTAGGATTATCTAATGTAATTATTTTCTTTGCTAATCTATAAGAATCAGTAGCTATACATTCAAACAAATCCCCTACTATTTTAAAATTTAAACCTGTTAATAATGGTCTTAATTCTTGAGTAGATATAGCAAATGATGTTTGACCAATAATAGTTTTAAATATATCTCCTTTTATAATAATTGGATTATCTTTTTCCTCCAACTTAATACTAGGATATTCTTTTGAATCTAAACAATTTAAATCATATTGACTATTATCAGAAGATATTCTTATCTTTAAACCATCCATTAATTCAAAATTAATAACATCTGATGGTAATTTTCTAATAATATCTAATATAAATTTACTTTGAATTATTATAGATCCAGTATTTTCAATACTTTTAATCTCTTTCTTAGGTATAAAACTTCTAATTGTTAATTCAGAATCACTAGCTGTTAAATATAAACCATCTTTCTCTAATTCAAATTTAACTCCATTAAGTACAGGTATTATATTTTTAGAAGAAATAGCCTTAACTACATTAGCTAAATTTTCTACAATTATATTTTTTTCAATAGTAAATTTCATATGCTTCCTTCTTTCTTTTATTATTTATTATATTATTACTATTATTATGATGTTGATAATGTGAATAAATATCTTTAAGCCCAATAAATAAAGGGTAAAATCATACTTATCAACATGTGAATAAGCTGTGGATTATTTAAAACTTATCAACAATTTATAATTTATTCTTTATTTCATTAATTATATCTTTTAACTCTGGATTAATCTTTAAATCCTCTTCTATTTTATCACAGGCATGTATTACAGTGGAATGATCCCTTCCTCCAAATTCCATTCCTATCCTAGGAAAAGATTCATCAGTTAACATTCTACACACATACATAGCTAACATTCTTGGATAAGCTATATTAGCACTTCTTTTCTTACCTTTTAATACTTCAACAGTTATATTATAGTAATCAGCTACTACTTTCTGTATATTAGCAATATCACTTTTATTATACGGATCTACTCCTATATAATCCTTTAGTACTTCACTAGCAAATTTTAAATCTATTTTATCTGGTACTATCATAGCTGTATAAGCTACTAACCTATTTATAGCACCTTCTATACTTCTAACATCTTTATCAAAATTATTAGCTATAAATTCAATTCCTTCATCTGTCATCTTATCCCTAATAGATAGATTTTGAATTTTTTCTCTTACAATTCTACATCTTAAATCAAAATCTGGAGGATATATATCTACTGGTAAACCCCAAGCAAATCTACTACGAAGTCTTTCTTCTAGTATTTTTAAATCCTCTGGAGATCTATCAGAACTTATAATTATCTGTTTATTCCTACCATGTAAGTCATTAAATATATGAAAAAATTCATCTTGAGTTTTTTCAGCTCCAACCAAGTATTGAATATCATCTATAATTAATACATCTATATTTCTATACTTATCTTTAAAATTATTAGAATTATCTACTACTTTATCAATACTAGTAACTAAGTTAAAAAAGTCTTTTCTAAAATCATCACTAGTAGTATATAATACCCTTAATTTAGGATTCTTTTCTATTATATAATTACCTATAGCATGCATTAAATGAGTTTTACCTAGTCCACTCTTTCCATATATAAATAATGGATTATATTGAGTTCCAGGATCCTTAGCTACTGCTAAAGCTGCTGTATGAGCAAATTTATTTGTATCACCGACTACAAAATTATCAAAATTTAAATTAGGATTTAAATTATTTTCATAGTATTTATAAGTGTTGATATCTTCGTTGTTATCAACATCTACCTTACTCTCTTCTTTTTCTACCTCATCTTCCAATATACAATTAATATCTCTTTCTTTACCTGTTATATTAAGGAAAGCTTCGGTAATAATATCATAATAATTGTTTAAAAACATCTTTTTGTGTAATGGCATTGGTACCATAATAGTAACAGTATCATCATTTATATCATATAAACTGGCTTTTCCAAACCATAAATTAAAAGTGACTTCTTGAAAGTTATTATGCATAGCTTCTAAAAAATCACTCCATATTTCTTCTTTATTCAATACCATCACCCACCTTTGTCTTTAAGTAAGATTATTTTAACTCAACATGTGGAAAAATAAAAGAATTTATTAGCACATTTTTATTATCCACAGCTTATCCACAAAATTATCCACAAATTCAGGTACTATAATAACATACAAGAAGTAATTTATTAACATTATCCACAAATTTAATATTAACAGGTAAAGAAATTATCCACATATCCACATTTTTGTGGATAAATAATACTAATAATGATTATTTCTTGACTTTTTTTTAGAACTAATATTATAATAAGGAAGCTTGTTTAGATGTGGAGGTGTTATATATGAAAAGAACTTATCAACCAAATAATAGAAAAAGAGCCAAAAAACATGGATTTTTTGCTAGAAAAGAAACTAATATTTTAAATTCAAGAAGAAGAAAAGGACGTAAAAACATAGTTGTTAAATAAGCCACGAAGGTGGTTTTTTATGTATTAAAATAAAAAGGTGGTTTTATTTGTGAAAAGAAATGAAATGATAAAAGATAGAAAAATGTTCAATAATATAATAAGGAATGGAAAATTCAAAAAGAATAAGTATTATGTTATATATTATATAAATAATGAAACAAATAAAACAAAATATGGAATAGCTATAAGTAATAAATATGGAAAAGCTGTTTCAAGAAATGCCATAAAAAGGAAAACAAGAGCTATTATAGACTGTAATAGAAATTTATTCCAAAAAGACTTAGATTATATTATAATGATTAGGAAGAGCTGTGACGAAGCAACTAGTAAAGAACTTAATGAAAGTTTAGTAGCTCTATTAAAAGGATAATAGGTGAGTAAATGAAAAAAGGATTCAAAATATTTATAATTGTCTTGTTTTTAATATCAATAACAGGTTGCACTAGACAACTAAAAGATAAAAAAACAATAGTAAGATACGAAAAAACAGGTCAAACACTAACTTCTAATATATTATGTAAACCTGAAGAAAAAGGTTTATTAGAATTATATACTAAATATAATAAAAAATTAGAAGTAAAATTAGAAGATTTACCATCATGTAAGAACTTTACTCCAAATAAAATAAAGTATAAAGGATTATGGGAAACAGTATTTGTTAAACCTCTAGCTTACGTAATATTGAAATTTGGATATTTAGTAAATAATATGGGTATATCAGTAATGGTAATTGGTTTAATAATAAGAATACTTATGATGCCATTACAAGTTAAAACAGTAAAACAATCAGAAAATATGAAAAAAGCTCAACCGGAAATTGCTAAAATAGAAAAGAAATATGCTAACAAAACAGATAATGAATCATTAATGGCAAAGAGTCAAGAAACAATGATGATTTATAAAAAATATGATATTAATCCAGCAGCTGGATGTGTAACAGCATTTATTCAGCTTCCACTATTCTTTGCTTTCTTAGAAGCAATCAATAGAGTTCCTGCTATTTTTGAGGGATCTTTCCTAGGTATGAACCTAGCCATGACACCTTCAACAGGTATATCTCAACAAAAGTATATATATATAGTATTAGTGGTATTAATAATAGTATCAACATATGTATCATTTAAACATTCAATGAGTCAAGCAGGACAATCTCCTGAACAACAGCAACAAATGAAAATGATGTTTATATTTATGATAGTTATGATTTCATTCGCATCATTGAGTTTACCAACAGCTATAGCACTATATTGGATTGTAACAAGTGGTTTTGCAATTGTACAAAATATAATTATTAAAAAAAGAGTAGGAGAGAAAGTGTAGTATGAGTTTAAATTTGAAAGAGTTCGAAGCTAAAACAAAAGAAGAAGCAATCGAAGCAGCACTAGAAGAATTAGGGGTAACAGAAAAAGAAATACTATATAAATATGAAGAAAAAAAAGGAAAACTATTTAAAGCTGGATCTACAGTAGTATATGTAGCAACAATAAAAGATATAGCAGATTATTTAAAAGAAGCTTTAAAAGAATTAGTTACTAATATGGGAATTGAAGTTAACATTGAATCCAATATTAGAGAAGAACAAATAAACTTAAAAATGTATTCTGACAATAATAATATATTAATAGGAAAGAATGGACAAACATTAACAGCAATAACTACTATATTAAAACAAATGGTATATAATGAAGTTGGTAAATATCCATATATATTATTAGATGTTGAAAACTATAAAGAAAAGAAAATTGGTAGCATTGAAAGAATGGCAAAAAGAATTGCTAGAGAAGTAACAAAAACAAAAATAGATGTATCATTAGATAATATGAATTCATATGAAAGAAGAATAATTCATAACGTTCTAACTAATTATAAACATATTGAAACTAAGAGTGAAGGCGAAGAACCTAATAGACACGTAGTAATAAAGTATGTTGAAAGTAAAGAAGAAGATAATGAAGAAGAATAAAAAATTATTTCCCGGGAAATAATTTTTTTATTTCCCAAACTTTTTAAAATTATTTCCCGGGAAATAATTTTTATGTTATAATACGCACGAATGGGGATGACTGGAATGAACGATACTATATGTGCAATCTCAACAGCTCAAGGGGTTGGAGCTATAGCAATAATAAGAGTTAGTGGACCAGATTCTATTAAAATAGTTAATAACATATTTAAAGGAAAGAACTTAGAAGAGGTAAAAACTCATACAATTAACTATGGCTTTATTGTAGATAACAATGGAAATAATATTGATGAAGTATTAGTAACAGTAATGAAATCACCTAGAACTTTTACAACAGAAGATACTGTAGAAATTAATACTCATGGAGGAATAGCTCCTACTAATAAAGTATTGGAAACTTTATTAATAAATGGTTGTCGTTTAGCTGAACCAGGAGAATTTACAAAAAGAGCATTCCTTAATGGAAGAATAGATTTATTAGAAGCCGAAGCTGTTATGGATAAAATAAATGCCCAAACAGAAAAACAAAACGAATTAGCAAACAATCAATTAAAAGGAAAAGTATCTAAATTAATAGATGATATAAGAGATGATATGGTTAACATAATATCTAATATAAATGTTAATATAGATTATCCAGAATATGATGATGTAGATATAATAACTAACGATATATTGCTTCCTAAAATTACTGATTTAAAAACTAAAATATCTAAAATAATAGAAGAAAGTAAGAATGGACAGATAATAAAAGAGGGAATAATCACAAGTATTATTGGAGAACCTAATGTTGGAAAAAGTAGTTTATTAAATAGTTTACTAGAAGAAAACAAAGCTATAGTAACAGACATAGCAGGAACAACAAGAGATATTGTAGAAGGAAATATAACTATTAATGGAATTCCTTTAAAGATAATAGATACTGCAGGTATAAGAAATACAGATAATATAATAGAAACTATTGGCGTAGAAAAAAGTAAAGAAATGATAGATAAATCTGATTTAATACTATTTGTAATTAACAATAATGAAGAAATAACACAAGAAATAAAAGAATTATATAATAAGATAAAAGACAAAAATCATATAATTATACTTAATAAAACAGACTTAGATAGTAAAATAGATCTTTCTATATTTGAAAAAGAAGACATTATTAAGATGAGTATAAAAAACAATATAGGTATAGATGAATTAAAGAATAGGATAATAGAAATGTTTAATCTATCAAAGATAGAAACACAAGATCCTACATACTTAAGTAATACTAGAAGTATTTCAATACTAAAAAAATGTTTACAATCAATAATGGATATAGAAAATAGTATTAATAATAATATACCAATTGATATGTTAGAGATAGATATAAAAAATATCTGGCAAGAATTAGGCAAAATCAATGGTAAATACTATGATGAAGAACTACTAGATGAAATGTTCAGTAGATTCTGTTTAGGAAAGTAAATTATTTCCCGGGAAATAATTTTCTTCAAAAAAATATTTCCCGGGAAATAATTTTGTGAAAGAAGAGATAACATGAATTTCGACATAATTGTAGTTGGAGGAGGTCATGCTGGCTGTGAAGCCGCACATGCTTGTGCAGTAAAAAATAAGAATACTTTGTTGATAACTAGTAATCTTAAAAATATAGCAGATATGCCATGTAATCCACATATTGGTGGTAGTGCCAAAGGTATTGTAGTTAGAGAAATTGATGCTTTAGGTGGAATAATGGGAAAAGTTGCTGATAAAACTCATCTCCAAATAAAAATGTTAAATGTTGCTAAAGGACCAGCTGTTCAAGCGTTAAGAGCACAAGGAGATAAGATTGCATATCCTAAAGAAATGTTAAATACACTAAATTCCCTACCATCATTAACAATTAAAGAAGGAATGGTTGAAGATTTAATTGTTGAAAATAATGAAGTAAAAGGAATTGTACTAGAAGATAATACTAAAATATATGCTAAAAAAGTAATTTTAACAACAGGAACTTATTTAAAAGCGGATATATTAGTTGGCAATACTAGAAAAAGACAAGGACCTCACGGTGAAAAGCCATCTAACCATCTAAGCGATAAATTAAAAGAATATGGTTTCAAAATAATTAGACTTAAAACTGGAACACCTCAAAGAATAGATGGAAAAACAATCGATTATTCTAAAACTAAAATTGAATTAGGTGACGATAAATTATTAACATTTAGTTTTGATTTAGAACCTTGCTACAAAATAGAAGATCAATACCCTTGTTATTTAACCTATACAACAGAAGAAACTCATAAAATAATAAGAAAAAATTTAAATAAATCTAGTATGTATGGAGCATTAGATGACATAGAAGGTATTGGACCAAGATATTGTCCATCTATAGAAGATAAAGTAGTAAGATTTGCTGATAAGGAAAGACATCAACTGTTTTTAGAACCAGAAAGTAAATACTATGATGATATATATGTTCAAGGCTTCTCTACTTCTATGCCACCAGAAATACAAGAAAAAATGGTACATTCTCTACCAGGATTAGAAAATGCTAAAATACTTAAATATGGATATGCTATAGAATATGATGCAATATATCCAACACAATTAAATGCTTCGTTAGAAACGAAAGTACTTAAAAATTTATATACAGCTGGACAAATAAATGGTACAAGCGGATATGAAGAAGCTGCTTGTCAAGGGTTAATGGCTGGTATTAATGCTTCATTATCATTAGAGGATAAAGAACCATTAGTATTAAAAAGAAACGAAGCATATATAGGGGTATTAATAGATGATTTAATTACTAAAGGAATAAGAGATCCATATAGATTATTATCTAGTAGAGCAGAATTTCGACTTATATTAAGAAGTGATAACGCTGATCTAAGATTAAGAGAATATGGTTATAAAGTAGGAATTATTTCTCAAAAACAAATGGATAAGTTAAATAATAAAAAAGAACAAATCGAATCTTTAAAACAATTTGTTAAAAACACAAAAATAAAAATAACTGATGAAATAAAGAAGATCTTTGAAGATAATAATGTACCAATTCCTAGTACAACTATATCATTAGAACAATTATTAAAAAGACCAGAAATAACTATTGATTTCTTAAATAAATTAATAGAAATACCATATCCAGAAGATATTCAAAATCAAATAGAAATAGAATATAAATATGAAGGATATATCAAAAAGCAAATTCAAGAAGCTGAAAAATTAATAAAATTAGAAAAAAAACAAATACCAGAGGATATAGATTACGATAAAATTAAAAATATTGCTTCCGAAGCGCGTCAAAAGCTTAAAGAAGTAAGGCCAAAAACTATAGCACAAGCTATAAGAATTAGTGGAGTAAATCCCGCAGATATATCTATATTATCTGTCTATTTAAAAAAGGAATATAATCAGAATGAATAAAGAAGAATTTATAAAACATATAAAAGAATTGGGGATAACTATTACAGATGAACAATTAGATAAACTTAATAAGTATTACATATTCTTAAAGGAATACAATATTCATACCAATCTAACCGCTATTACAGAAGAAAAAGAAGTTTATTTAAAACATTTCTATGATTCATTAACAATAGTTAAAGCCCATATATTTAGTAATGAAAAAGTATTAGATATAGGAACAGGAGCAGGATTTCCAGGAATAATAATAAAATTATTCTATCCTGATATCGAACTAACACTACTTGATTCAAATAACAAAAAAATATCTTTTCTAGAAAAATTAATAAATATTTTAAATTTAAAAGATATAACATTAATTAATAGTAGAGCAGAAGATTATATAAAGGAAAAAAGGGAATATTATGATGTTGTTACTTCTAGAGCTGTTGCAAATCTAACAACGTTGTCGGAAATATCGCTTCCTTTTGTAAAAAAAGAAGGAATATTTATTCCTTTAAAAGGTGGTAATGAAGAAGAAATAAACGAAGCAAAATATGCCATAGAAGTACTAGGTGGTAAATTGGAAAATATAATCAATTTCAATTTACCAATAGAAAATAGTAATAGAAATATATTAGTTATTAAAAAAATAAAAGATACACCATATAATTACCCACGTCAATACAGTCAAATAGTAAAAAATCCGTTGAAAAAAAAGGTAAAATAAGGTATCATTAATTATAGAATAGAGGATTATGGAGGGGATATTATGAACTTAGATGAAGGAGTAATTCAAGTACATATTGAAGATATAATACCTAATAGATTTCAGCCTAGACTAAATTTTGATGACGAAGGTTTAAAAGAACTAGCTGATTCTATAAAAGAACATGGAATAATCCAACCATTAGTATTAAGAAAATTAGGAGACAAATATGAAATAGTAGCTGGTGAAAGAAGATATAAAGCTGCTTCAATGGCAGGACTTACTACAGTACCAGCAGTTATATCTAATATAGATGATAATAAAGCAGCTGAAGTAGCTATTGTTGAAAACGTTCAAAGAAGAAATCTAACAGCTATAGAAGAAGCAAGATCTTATAAAAATTTATTAGATAAAGGTTATTTAACTCAAGATGAACTAGCTAAAAAAATGGGACTATCTCAACCAGCTATTGCTAATAAATTAAGATTATTAAATCTAGATGATGAAGTTCAACAAGCTTTATTAGATGAAAAAATATCAGAAAGACATGCTAGAACATTACTTAGAATTGAAGATAAAGAATTACAAAAAGATTGGCTTCATAGAATTATTAATGAAAGAATGACAGTTAGACAATTAGACGAAGAATTAAAAAAAGCTAATATCGCTCCTGAAGATTTTGAAGAAGAAATTCCTCTAGTAGAAACTCCAGCAACAACAGAAGAGATAAAAGCTAATTCAAGAGATATAAAAGATTTAGAAACTAAAATGTCAGTAGAAGATATGATGAAACCAACAGAAGTAATAAATGAAGAGATTGAAAGATTAGATGAAGAAAAGGAAGAAAAACCTGTCATAGAAAGTCCTCAATCTATGGAAAATATCGATTATAATCCATTTATAGAGAATCATCCAAGTGATAATAAATACTTTAATTTCAGTAATGCTGGTAGTGAAGAGAAAAAAGAAGAAAACAATTATATTGAAAAAAATGATAATGAATTAGAAATAATAGATGACTTTAAACCATTAGAAGATGATACACCATCAGTTCCTTCTAGTGCTCAAGCTATGTCTAATCCATTTGAAATAATAGAACCTAAAAAAGAAGAAAAGCCTAAAACAGACATATTGGGGACAACACCAATTAGTACTGAATTCAATATAAGTGCCAATAATAAATTCTTTACACCAATTAAAGAAGTAGAAGAAGAAAAGACTGCTGTTACAACTGAGGAACACATAGAAAATCCGATGGATAGAGTTAAAAAATTAGATCCAGAATATAAAGAAGAAGCAGAAATTCAAAAAGAATACACATTAAAAGATTCTATAAATGCTGTAAGAAAAACAATAGATGATATTGGAAGAAATGGTGTGTACGCTGAAATAGATGAAATAGATTTCGAAGATTATTACGAAATAACAATTAAGATTTTCAAAGATAACAACTAAGCAATTAGTTGTTTTCTTAATATTATGTTATAATCGCATACGAAGGAGAAATAATATGTCAAATAAATATAATATAAAATTATTTAAAGATGATAAATTAGAAAAAGAATATAAAGAGATAAAAGTATTGGATAATAATGAAATTAAATTTTATATAGATTCAACAAAAAATATAATAGGTAGTAATTTCTTTACAAGAGAAAATAAAGATTTTAAATTTCATATCGATTTTGATAAAAAAAAATATACATACCTATTAAAAGAGAAAAATATGTTATTCGACATAAAAGTTAAGAAAGCAAAAATAGAAAAAAAAGATAATAAGATTGACATATTATATCAAATAGAAACAGCTGAAGAAAAAATAAGAATAGTTGTTGATAAAATCTAATAATGCGTATAGATAATAAACGGCATGTTGATTTTTGTATACAGCTTTTTTACTTACATAAATACCATATATAAAA
>JAEEGL014473498.1_pt1 | contig 11169 bp, 13 predicted proteins | sample 9134231 | NCBI WGS metagenome assembly JAEEGL01 (sample SAMN16246548, study PRJNA631951) | gut metagenome | biome: gut microbiome; feature: rumen; material: fiber-attached | host: Bos | place: Iran: Karaj | collected 2018-10
CGAGGGAAGGAGGAATAATCATGTTGAAAGTGATACAGATCCAAACGGTAGCCATCATCCTGATCCTCAGCTACTTCATCGGCAACTTCCAGTCGGCGGTGCTGTTCTCCAAGCGCTTTCTTCACGATGACGTGAGAAAGCACGGCAGCGGCAACCCCGGCGCCACCAACATGACTCGGGTCTTCGGCACCAAGTGGGGCGTGATCACCTTCCTGGGGGACGCTTTCAAGTGCTTCCTGGGCGTGGCCCTGGGGGCGCTGTTGGGCAGATGGTGGGGCATCGCCGTTCAAAACAGCGCCCTGGACTTTGCCTTGGGCAGCTACATCGGTGGCCTGGGCGTGGTGCTGGGCCACTGCTGGCCCGTGCTGTACCGCTTCAAGGGCGGCAAGGGCGTGGCCTGCTTCTTCGCCTTCATGTTCATGAGCTTCCCTCTGGGCGGGGCCATCACCTTCGGGTTTGCCCTCGCCGTCTTCTTCCTCTGCCATAAGATCTCCCTGGTGTCCATGACCAGCTCCCTGCTCTTCACCATCCTCTGCGCCGTGAACTATGCCCAGCGGCCTTGGCTGTGGCTCTTCGCCGCTCTCTGCACGGCGGTCATCATCATCCGCCATCGGGCCAACATCAAGCGCCTCATCGACGGCACCGAGGGAACCATCAACTATTGATCGCTGTGGGAGACCAATATGCCCATCACCATCCAACCCATTCAAACGACCGAGGAGATCAAAGGCAAGGCCTTTGTCCATTACCGCGCCTGGCAGGAAACCTATAGAGGGCTTGTGGATTCGGGATTTCTGGATGGAAGGACCCTTGAAATGTCTGAGCGATATGCGCAGCGGGCGTTTGAGAAGGGATATCCCTCCCTTATCGCCAAGGACGGGGAAAGGGTGATCGGCTTTGCGGACTATGGGCCGTACCGGGGCAGCGACATGCCGAACGCAGGCGAGGTCTACGCCATCTATCTGCTCAAGGCGTACTACGACCGGGGGATCGGACGGGCGCTGATGCAGCGAGCATTGTCATGCATTTCAGAGGATACCGTGATCGTATGGGTCCTGAAGGGTAACGAAAGGGCCATACGTTTTTATGCACGGTGTGGGTTTTGTCCGGACGGTGTGGAACAAACGCTCAAACTGGGGACCGACGTCACGGAGATCCGGATGGTCCTTGGCAAATAGTCCATCGCTCCTATGCTTTTTCTCCCTGCTGCCGCATGCGCAGCAGGGCTTTCTTTTCGATACGGGAAATCTGCACCTGGGATAATCCCAGGCGCTGCCCCACCTCATTTTGGGTCCGGTCCTGAAAGTAGCGCATAAACAACACCTGCCGCTCCCGTTCCGAAAGGACGGAAAACAGCTCCTTAAGCTCCACCCGCCGGAGGGCGTCCTTCTCCGTGTCGGCGTCGGCGCTGCCCAGGAAGGAATGCAGCTCGGTCCCGTCCTCGTCTGTGGGAGCGTCCAGGGACAGGGCGCTCTCCCGGGAGGCCAGGGCCGCCGTGATATCCTCCAGAGGCACGCTCAGCGCCTTGGATAGCTCCTCCACGGTCAGATCCCCCTGCTCCCGCCGGACCCGCTCGATCCGCAGAGCCAGAGACTTGGTCTCCCGGGAAAACTTCACCATGCCATCGTCCCGCAAAAAGCGCCGTATCTCCCCGGCGATCAGGGGCACGGCGTAGGTGGAGAAGCACAGGCCCCGAGAGGGGTCGAACCGCCTGAGCGCCTGCAGAAGGCCGATGCTCCCCAGTTGCAGCATGTCCTCCTGGGCAAGGCCGCAGTTTTGATACCGGCGGGCGATGGCGGCCACCAGGGGCATATTCTGCTTAAGGAGAGCTTCCTCCAACCCTCGATCGCCAGCCTGTGCCTGACGGATGCTGTCCAGGACCGGTTCAGTCCTCACGTTCGGCGCCGATCTGCTTTTCCATGGTCACGGCGGTCCCTTCACCGGGGGCCGATTCGATCTCGACGCTGTCCATGAAGGCCTCCATCACCGCGAAGCCCATACCGGATCGCTCCAACTCCGGCTTGCTGGTGTAGAAGGGACGGCGCGCCAGCTCGATATCCGCAATGCCGCAACCCATGTCCTTGACTACGATACGGAGCTTCTTGCCTTCCGCTTCGCAACGCAGGGTTATCATGGCGGTCCGATCGTTGCCGTAGGCGTGGATGATGGCGTTGGTCACCGCTTCGGACACGGCGGTCCTCAAATCGGAAAGCTCGTCGATGGTGGGGTTCAGCAGCGATGCAAAGGCAGCCGCAGCCGCCCGGGCAAAGCCCTCGTTCACGGAAAGGGAGGGAAAGGTCAGCTCCATCCAGTTATCCATACGCGCCTCCTTACACTCTGTCCACGATGGCGTAGACGCCCGACATACGAAAGATTTTGTCGATGGCGCCCGACATGCCCGTCACGGTGAGATGACCGCCCCGCATGCTCAATATGCGATAGCGGCCCAGGATCACACCGAGGCCCGCGCTGTCCATGAAGGTGACACCGGAGAGATCAAGCGTCAGGTCCCGGACCGTGATGTCCTTCAGCAGGGTATCCAACATGTTTCGTGTCTGCTCTGCGCTGTGATGATCCAGCTCCCCGCCCAGCTTCACGTGGAGCCGGGGACCTCGCTTGCTTGCGTTTATTTCCATAGACGATCTCCTTTTTTTCAGTGATTGGCTGTCCAAAAGTAATACGGCATAGGCGAGGCTGCGCCCTGCCTCGAAAAAGGACGAGCTTTTGGACATCGGGTCTATCTTTCGGGCATAGGCTGGACCATGAGGAAAAAACTGCTTTTTCGGGCTGTGGCTGCCCTGCTGATCCTGTTGTTTCTCCTGTATGCCGCGCCACAAGTGACCACAGGGGCGGGGGAGAGCTTCTATGTGAAAAACCGTCGGCTGGCGGAGCCGGAGTACGTTGAGACCATTACCCTCTATCATATCGTCACCTGCCGGACCTATCAGGGCAGCGTGACCGCCTTTCTGCAGGAACGGGCGGAGTCCTTCAGCAAACGCAACTTCGGCGTCCGCATCGTGGTGGAGGGCATGGGGGAAAGGGACTTCTGGGAGCGCCTTTCCTATGGCCGCCGGGCGGATATGTACTCCTTCTTCTCCGGGACCCTTTACGAGGAGCTGCTGCAGCAAGCCGTTTTTGCGCCGGAAACGGAACTGCGCCAAGGCCTGGGGGTCACGGCCTATGCTGCGCCTTGGTGTTTCTCCGGTTATGTTCAGACGAACATGGGGGAGAACCAGCCAATTGCCGCCCTTGCCAACGGCGCAACGGACAGGGTCATAGACCTGAGAGCTTGGGGGGATATACAGAGAAGCGGGGAAATGGGAATGGACGCCGTCCCGGCGGGGATCTTCACGGACCAGGTATGCTATCTGGGCATCGACAGGGGCACAGGCGATCCCAAGGTCGGTTGGTGCCTGGCCTTCTACCGGTATCTGCTGTCGGAGTCCAGCCAGAAGCTGCTGCCCTCCCTGGGGGCTTTCTCCGTTCGCACGGACGTGCCCTGTCCCTACGGGAACGGGCTGCTGATGGATCTGGATCGGCGCTACAAACAGGTGAACGTCCCCGACCCCTTCCTGTACTACGTCCATAGGGCAAAGCTTCTGGAGGAAGCCCAGGCGGCGCTCGCCGGAGACGGGGTAGCAAAAAACAACTTTTTTCAACGGCTTGCCATTGTAATTGAGTCCTGAACTTGGTATACTGCAGATATGGTATACAGTAGAGATAATATAGCCCGGACACTGGTCCGTTTAGGCGCCGAGGAGAACAGACCCCTTTCCGACCTGGTCAGCTTTCGGGTGGGCGGCCCTGCCGCCGTCCTGTTGCAGCCCAAAGGGGAGGAGGATCTGCGCTGTGCGCTGAACCTTTGCAGGGAGGCCAAGTTCCCCGTCGTTCTGCTGGGGAACGGCACCAACGTCCTGCCCCCGGACGAGGGCTTTGAGGGCCTTGTGCTGCAGCTGAGCGGTGCTGCCGCCACCCCTGTGTTCGAGGGAGACACCGTCGTCGCGTCCGCCGGCTTCTCTTTGACGGCCCTGGCCAAGGAGAGCGTCCAGCGAGGGTTCATGGGCCTCGAGCGGCTGTGTGGGATCCCCGGCACCCTGGGGGGCGCCGTGGCCATGAACGCCGGCGCCTACGGTGGCGAGATCAGGAACGTGCTCAAACGGGTCCGCCTCTACCGGGACGGGACCTTCGAGTGGGAGGACGCCCGGCTCGACGAGATGGGCTACCGCAAGAGCCCCTATGCCTGGCCCAACGCCATTGTGACCGCAGTGGAATTGCAGCTGACGCCCGACGACGGTTCGGCAGCCGTCACCATGGCCGAATGCATGGGCAAGCGCCGGGAAAAACAACCGCTGTCCCTGCCTTCGGCAGGCAGCACCTTCAAGCGGCCCGCCGGCCACTTTGCCGGAGCGCTGATCGAAGGCTGCGGATTGAAGGGGTGCAGCATCGGCGGCGCGCAGGTTTCCGAGCTACACGCCGGGTTCATCGTGAACCGGGGCGGGGCTACGGCGGGAGACATTGAGGCATTGATGCTGCACGTACAGGATGTGGTATACGGCGAAACGGGCGTACGGCTGGAACCTGAAGTGAAGCGACTGGAGGAGCTCAAATGTATCTTTTGATCGTGACGGGCATGAGCGGCGCCGGCAAGAGTACGGCTTTGAAGGCGCTGGAGGAGCTGGGTTACTATTGCGTGGACAACCTGCCGTCTCCCATGCTGCCTGCTTTCGTGGAGATGTGCAGCAAGGCGAGCCCCCCTGTCGAGCGGGCGGCGGTGGCCGTGGATGGCCGGGAAAGCCTGCTGTCCGCAGGGCCGGAGGATGCGGTGGATGTGCTCATGCGCCTGACCTGCCGGTATGAGGTGCTCTTTCTGGACGCCCGGGACGAGGTGCTTATGGAGCGCTACAACGAGACCCGTCGCCGGCATCCCCTGGGCGAAGGCGGCGATGTGGCGTCCGGCGTTCGGTTGGAGCGGGTGTTTTTGGGCAACATGCTGGCCCATGCGGATTATGTGCTGGACACCTCTGACGTGGCGGTCAGGGACGTGCCCAAGATGATGCGGAAGATCCTGCCTGAGATCGGCAGCCCCCATATCAACGTGGTCGTATGCAGCTTCGGCTACAAGCGTGGCGTTCCGGTGGACGCGGACATCGTGCTCGATATGCGCTTTGCGGAGAACCCCTACTATGTGCCGGCGCTGAAAAAGCTTTCCGGCCTCGACCAGCCTGTCATCGACTTTTTGAGGGACAAGCCCCTGATGGAGACGGTGCTGAACGGGGCGGTGAGGCTGGTGAAGGACGCCATGCCCTATTTTGAACAGCAGGGGAAGAATCTGCTGCGCCTGTGTTTCGGCTGCACCGGCGGCCGCCATCGGTCCGTCTACGCGGCGGAGACCGTGGCCCAGCGCTTGCGGGAGGGCGGCATCCCCGTGCGGGTCTTCCATCGGGATCTCGCCGTGGAGGCAGCGGACATCGAAAGCAGGATGATGCATTAAATGAGTTTCGCTTCCAACATCAAAGATGAAGTGGTCCGTATCCGGGCACGGGATACCGGCGTGAAGCTGGCGGAGCTGTCCGGGTTGACCTTTGCCTGCGGCAATCTCAAGCTGGGCCGACGAAAAGCCGTCAGCTACCGCACGGAGAACCGGGAAGTGGGCCGACATATCGCCGCGTTGGGCACGTCCTTGTATGGTCTGGATGTGGAGATGGAGGAGCGGGTGCGAGAGCATCGCAAGGCCCCCCTGTACGTGGTGAACATGAGCGGGGCGAGAGCTGCCGAAATGCTGACCGACACAGGCGTCATGGTCACTGATCCGGAGGGCATCCATCTGCTGTCCCTGCTGCCGGAGGCCCTGGTCCGGGAGGACGAGGCTCGGCGGGCTTTTGTGCGGGGCTGTTTTCTAGGGGCAGGCAGCTGCTCCGATCCTCAGGGGGAATACAGTGTGGAGCTGCTCTGTCGGACGGAAAGCTTCGCAAGAGGCCTGTCTGATCTGTTAAATGAATATGGGCTCATCGCAAAATACGCTCTGCGCCGGAGCCGGTATGTTGTCTATCTGAAGGAAGGGGACAGTGTCACGGGCTTTTTGGCCCTCATCGGCTCCAACACTGCGGCGCTGGATCTTGAAAATGTGCGGGCGGAGAAGGAAACCCGGAACTATGTGAACCGGACCACCAACTGCGAGTATGCCAACCTGGACAAGCTGGTGGCCGCCTCCGTGAAACAGCAGCAGGCAGTGAACACCATATTGCGCCACGGCCATTTCCAGCGGCTTCCCAAGGCGTTGAAGGAGGCGGCGGAGCTCCGGCTCAACTACCCGGACGCCGGTTTGCAGGAGCTGGCCGACATGGCGGGCATCAAAAAATCGGGCATGAACCATCGGCTCGCCCGGCTGGTGGAGTATGCTCAGGATCTGGAGAACGGCTTATTATGAACGAAGCGTACAGCGCCTTTGCCCCAGGCTACGACCGCATGATGGAGGACGTGGACTATGACGGCTGGGCGAAGTATATAGACGGATTCCTCAGGGAAACGGGGACAAAGTCCGTCCTCGAATGTGCCTGCGGCACCGGGAGCCTCACGGTAAGACTGGCCCGTATGGGCTATGCCGTGACCGGTTCGGACCTCTCCGAAGACATGCTCATGATCGCCCGTCAGAAAGCTCTCGATGGGGGGCTGCGGTCCCTACCTTTCGTTTGTCAGGACATGCGGCGCATCGCCATCCATAAGCCCGTAGACGCGGTGATTGCGGCCTGCGACGGGGTGAACTACCTGGTGGACGGGGCCGAAGATTTCTTCCGGGCGGCCCACAGGGCACTCAAACCCGGCGGAATCCTCCTCTTCGACGTTTCCTCCGCCTACAAGCTCTCCACCGTCTTAGGGGACAACACCTTCGCCGCCACCGGTGCGGATTGGGCCTACATCTGGGAGAACGCCTACCGCCCACGCCTGGATCGGGTGGACATGACGCTCACCGGTTTCCTCAAACGGGGCGCCACATACGCTCGTTTTGAGGAGCATCACAGCCAGCGCTCCTACACGGAAGAAGAGTTGAGGACCGCCCTCGTAAGCTGCGGTTTCCATGACATACAGGTGTACGAAGCCTTTACCCACAACGCGCCTATAGATACGACGGAGCGGCTTCAATTCACGGCACGAAAGGAATGAACATGAACGATCAGATCCTGCAGGGACTTTTGAAACACAGCACGATCCGCTTTGCCGCCATCACCGGCCGGGAGCTGGTGACGCAGGCTCAGCGCATCCATACCCTCAGCCGCACGGCCACCGCCGCCCTGGGCCGGGAACTGCTCATGGTGGCCATGATGGCAGGACAGCTTAAGAACGATACTGACTCCGTCACCGCCATCCTTTCCGGCGGCGGCCCCGGGGGGAACCTGGTGTGCGTGGGCCGCAAGGGCCCCTTCGTGAAGGGCTGCACCGGGGATCCTGGCTGCGAACTGCCCCCGAAAGAGAATGGAAAGCTGGATGTGGGCGGCTACGTGGGCAAAAACGGCAAGCTCACCGTGGTGCGGGACCTGTCCCTGAAGGAGCCCTACGTGGGCATGTGTCATCTGGTTTCCGGCGAGGTGGCGGAGGACTTCGCCGAGTATTTCACCGCCTCCGAGCAGCAGCCCAGCCTGGTGTATTTGGGCGTTCGCCTGGAACCGGTCAGCGGCCGGGTCCTGGGCGCAGGCGGCCTGCTGGTTCAGCCCCTGCCCGATTGCCCCGAGGAGGACGTGGAGTATGTCATGTCCAAGGCCCAGGCCATTCCTCAGCTCACCCGGCGCCTGTCCGAAGGGGAGACCCTGCGGGACGTCATCCTCTCCCTGTTCCCGGAGGGGGACGTGTCCTTCACGGACGAGCTTCATCCGGCCTATCGCTGTGATTGCAGCCGGGAGCGCATGGAGCGTGCCCTTATGAGCCTGGGCCGAGAGGAGCTTACCAAGATCATTGAGGAGGACGGCCAAGCAGAGCTGAGCTGCCACTTCTGCAACAACCGGTACACCTTTACCGAAGCCGAGCTGTTGAGCATCCTCAGGGAGGGAGTCGGCGCGTGAAACAAGATCGGGACAACATCCTGTCCTTCGACCAGGGGGCAGGCTTCTATCTTCGGACCGGCCGCCGTCAGGCGGAGGCCGGCAATCTGATCCGCGCCCTGTCCCATCTGCGCATGGCCTACGAGAAGGATCCGGATAACGGGGAGATCACCATTGCCCTGGCGGAGATCCTGAACCGCATGCAGCGGTTTGAGGAAAGCATCGCCGTTCTCATGAGCATGGGACGGCTGGAAACGTTGCCTCCGGACGGGATCTTCGGCATGGCCAGCAACTTCATCGCCATGGAGGAGTTCGGCCCCGCCCGCATGTGTCTCGAATGCTATCTGCATTCGGATCCGAATGGCGCATATGCTGCCGATGCGGCGGATTATCTGGAGCTCATGAACGATACGCCGGAGATGAACTGGCAACTGGGCCTGGACGAGGGAGAGGACATGGACCTGATCGCCCATATCCATTATGCCAAGACCCTCCATGTGTCCGGCCGGGATCGGGAGGCCCTGCGGCATTTGCAGGATCTGGAGGAGCGGTATCCCAAATCCCTGTGGCTGCAGATGGAGATCGCCCTGTCGGAATACTGCATCGAAGAATACGAGGCCTGCGAGCAGCGGCTCTTCAACATCCTCAAGGAGGATCGCTCCTATGTCCGGGCCAAGTGCCTTTTGGCTCTGCTCAGGCGGGGCGAGGGGAAAAAACGGGAGGCTCAGGAGATGCTCAGATCCGTTTCCATCCCTGTGGACGGCACCACGGAGGAGCTGGGCAACCTGAACGTGATGCTCTTGGAGGTGGGGGACTACGGCCGGGCGGAGGAATGCGGAGAATGTCTCTATAAACTCCTGCCCTATGATCCGTTGACGCTTCATGAGCTGGGGTATGCAAAGTATATGCTGGGAAAGGCCGACGAAGCGGCGGACCTGTACCGGCGGATCGTGGAGATGGACGCTCACGACACCGTGGCGGCCTGGTATCTGGCTGCAGCGCAGGCGGAGCCGGATCCGCAAAAGGGCGGCAAGGGGTGGACCATCCAGTACGACGTGCCCTATCGGGTGGCCGTGGAGCGGCTCAGAAAGATGGGGAAAGCCTTTGAAAAAGGGCCTGAGTTTTTGAAAAAGCGCTGGACGGAGGATCCTGCCTTTCGGGATACGGTGGCGTGGGCGCTCTGCTCGCCTCTTGCTCCGGACAAGCACGGCATCATCACCATTTTAGCGGTGGTGGCAGACCAGGAAGCCCAGCGCATGTTGCGGGAGTATCTGTTGCGCTCCGATCAGCCCGATGAGGATAAGCAGCTGGCTTTCGGCGCCCTCCATACCTATGACGGCGCGGAGCCCCACGCCATGTTCTACAACGGCCTGTGGCAGTTCGGAGAGGTCATCCACGCCACGTTGCCCGCCAACCTGCCCCAGGCATATCTCAAGGTGTTCCAGCGCCTGGCTCGGTGCGCGGAGCAGATCGCTTGCCCGGAGCGAACGGTGGAGCTGGCCCAGCGGGCCTTCTACTATTTCGTGCTGGCCCAGAAAGGCGTCTATCGCCGCATCTCGCCCACCCAGGAGGATGCCTTCACCGCCGCTTTCGTGTGTATGGCGATCCGTTTTCTGGAGCAGCAGATCAGCGAAGAAGCTCTGTGCGAAGCCTACGACATCACGGTCCGGCGGCTTAACAACGCGCTGAAGATCATCTTTACCACATTGGAAGCAGGGAGCCGAGAATGAAGTTTATCGCCACCACCAAGCTGGGATTGGAGTCTGTCACCGCCTTCCAGCTCAAAAAGATGGACATGTTCGATGTGCAGAATGCCGACGCCAACGTGAGCTTTTCCGGCTCCTTCGAGGACATGGCCCGGGCCCTCCTGTACCTGCGCACGGCGGAGCGGCTGCTGCTGGAGGTGGGTTCTTTCGAAGCCACCACCTTTGAAGCCCTGTTCGAGGGCGTGAAAGCCTTGGACTGGAAGCCGTACCTGACTCCCCACAGCCGCATCCATGTGAACGGCAAGAGCGCCAAAAGCACCCTGTTCTCCGTATCCGACTGCCAGAGCATTGCCAAGAAAGCCATCGTGGAGAGCCTGAAGACCGCTTATCACACGGACCGCGTCCCCGAGGACGGGGCAGAGGTCATCGTGGAGGTGGGCTTGCTCCGAGACAAGGTCACCGTGGCCCTGGACTGCTGCGGGGCGGGCCTGTCCCGGCGGGGGTATCGGACCTACAACGTGGCCGCGCCCCTCAGCGAGACATTGGGGGCGGGGCTGATCCTGCTCAGCCGCTACTGGCCGGACACGCCCTTTATCGACCCCATGTGTGGCAGCGGCACCATGCCCATCGAGGTGGCCATGATCGGCAACCACAAGGCCCCCTCCCTGAATCGGCGCTTTGCCGCGGAGGACTGGCCCTTCCTGGACAGCCGCGTCTTCATACGCGCCCGGGAGAAGGCCCGGGACGAGGAGCGCCACGACAGGCTCCCCATCTTCGGCTATGATATCAACGAGCGCTCCGTGGCTGTGGCTCGCCGCCACGCCGAGAAAGCGGGGGTGGAGGTCCATTGGGAGGTCCGCCCGGTCCAGAAGCTGAAGACGGACTACGAGAAGGGGCTCCTGCTCTGCAACCCGCCCTACGGGGAGCGGATGCTCACGGGCAAGGAGGCGGTGGACCTCTATCGGGACATGCGCCGTGTCTTCGACGGCCTCCCCGGCTGGAACATCGGCATCATTTCCGGCATGGACAACTTCGAGAAGGTCTACGGCAAGCGGGCTGATAAGCGGCGGAAGCTTAGCAACGGGGGCATGCCCTGTACGTTTTATCAATACTATCCGCAGAACATCCGTGATATGAGAGAATAATAGGGTGTAAAGGCGCAGAGAGAGGGATTCGGTCGCGCCTGCGGGCTTGGTCGGGGCGCAGCTCTGGAGCGCCACTGGCGCTCCATTCACTCCTGCGCCCGTTCGAATCCCTCTCCATTACATGTAACAAAATAAGCACCCCAGTTGGGGTGCTCATTTTGTTGGCGCAGAGAGAGGGATTCGAACCCTCGATACTATTCCTAGTATACACGATTTCCAGTCGTGCGCCTTAGACCAGCTCAGCCATCTCTGCACAGGGTCCGATGGGTATAATACACTATTTCA
>JAEEGL014709024.1_pt1 | contig 11169 bp, 7 predicted proteins | sample 9134231 | NCBI WGS metagenome assembly JAEEGL01 (sample SAMN16246548, study PRJNA631951) | gut metagenome | biome: gut microbiome; feature: rumen; material: fiber-attached | host: Bos | place: Iran: Karaj | collected 2018-10
AGATCTTCCAGGATGCCAAGATTCTCTACTCTCCTGGTAAGGCCAGCAACGCCGGTGGTGTATCTGTATCAGGTTTGGAGATGTCACAGAACTCAGAGCGTCTTAGCTGGTCAGCTGAGGAAGTTGACGCCAAGCTGCTTTGGATTATGGAGAACATCCATGAGAACTGCGTGAAGTATGGTACTGAGCCCGATGGTTACGTTAACTACGTAAAGGGTGCCAACGTTGCCGGCTTCATGAAGGTTGCCAAGGCCATGATGGCTCAGGGCATTGTATAAGAATAGATTATACAACCATAGCAAACATATCTGTAGAGCCTTAGCTCGGCGAGATGCCCAGCTAAGGCTCATTTCTTATTTTAATTTTCACTTTTCACTCTTTGATTTTACACTTTTTTTTGTACTTTTGCAAGTAAAATCACAAGAACCATGCAATTGAAAGATACCTCATTTGTTGATTTGATGCTGAACCGCATCTGCAACGTGTTGCTGATAGCCAACCCGTATGATGCCTTCATGCTGGAAGATGACGGTCGAGTGGACGAGAAAATATTCTCAGAATATGCCAGACTGGGACTACGCTTCCCTCCCCGATTCATTCAGGTAGCCAGCAAAGAAGAGGCAGAAAGGCAGATGGCTGCAGGTAATATAGACCTAGTCATCTGTATGCCTGCAGCGGAAGACAATAGTGTTTTTGACATTGCGCGCTCCATCAAGCAACTGTATGTCAACATTCCCATTGTGGTATTGACCCCATTTAGCCATGGTATCACGAAACGTATGCAAAACGAGGACCTCTCGGTCTTTGAGTATGTATTCTGCTGGTTAGGTAACACCGAACTTTTGCTGTCCATCATTAAACTGATGGAGGACCGCATGAATCTGGAGCACGATATCAGAAGTGCCGGTGTACAAATGATTCTGGTGGTAGAGGATAGTATTCGTTTCTATAGCAGCATCTTGCCCAGCCTCTACAACTTCGTCTTGCAGCAAAGCCTCGAGTTTGCTACAGAAGCCCTGAATACCAGCTTGGAAACCTTACGTATGCGTGGTCGTCCAAAAATTGTATTAGCACGTAACTACGAAGAAGCATGGCTTCTATATAGCAGATTCTCCAACAATACATTGGGAGTAATCAGCGATTGCCGATTCCCGCTGACACCAGATGCCGAGAAAGACGAAAATGCCGGTTTCAAATTGCTGAGCGCTATCCGCGCTATAGATCCCTACATACCTCTAATTCTAAACTCTGCAGAAGCAGAAAAGGCACAATTGGCAGAAAAATGCCATGCGCATTTCATTGACAAGAACTCCAAGAAGATGGCCGTTGACCTGCGAAGTCTGGTACAGCGCTTCTTCGGATTTGGCGACTTTGTCTTCCGCAATCCCGACACCATGGAAGAGGTGGTACGAATTCACAACCTGAAGGATCTGCAGAACAACATCATGACCGTTCCTGCCCGAAGCTTACTCTACCATATCAGTCACAATAATGTGAGCAGATGGCTAGCCAGTCGCGCCCTCTTCCCCATCTCCGAGTTCCTGAAAAACATTACATGGGATAATCTACAGGATGTGGATGCACACCGACAAATTATCTTGGACGCCATTGTTGCATACCGACGAATGAAAAACCAAGGTGTTGTGGCTGTATTCCAACGAGAACGCTTTGACCAATATTCCAACTTTGCCCGTATAGGTGACGGAAGCCTTGGCGGAAAAGGACGTGGTCTGGCTTTTATAGACCACATTCTGATGCGACATACCGACCTCAACGAATATCCAGGTGCACAGGTACGTATTCCCAAGACAGTTGTTCTCTGTACAGACATCTTTGATGAGTTCATGGACACTAATGAACTCTACCAGATAGCACTGAGCGATCTACCCGACGAGACAATCCTTCAACATTTCCTGAGAGCACGACTTCCCATGCGACTGTTAGGCGACTTGGAAGCCTTCCTTTCCGTAGTAAGCACCCCCATCGCCATCCGTAGCAGTAGCTTGCTGGAAGACTCTCATTACCAGCCCTTTGCCGGAGTCTATTCCACCTATATGATTCCATATAGTGCAGACAAATATGAACGTCTCTCTATGTTGGCAGGAGCCATAAAAGCTGTATATGCCAGCGTCTTCTATCAGGGAAGCAAGGATTACATGACAGCCACCAGCAATGTCATAGACCAGGAAAAGATGGCTGTAATCCTACAGGAAGTAGTAGGCGAGCAGCATGGCGACCGTTTCTACCCCGTGATAAGCGGTGTGGCACGCAGCATCAACTACTACCCCATCGGCGACGAGAAAGCCGAAGAGGGTACCATATCCCTTGCCATGGGACTTGGCAAATACATTGTAGATGGCGGCGTAAGCCTGCGTGTATGCCCGTACCACCCCCATCAGGTACTCCAGATGAGCGAAATGGAACTGGCATTACGCGACACACAGACACATTTTCTGGCTCTGAGAACCAAGGAGGAAGAAGGTGACAAGGAATTCAAAGTTGACGATGGATTTAATCTGGTTAAAGTTCCCGTTCGGGAAGCTGAACAAGACGGTACCCTACAGTGGATATCTTCTACCTTCGACCCTTATGACCAATGCATCTACGACGGATACTACGAGGGCAAAAACCGTAAGATTGTATCCTTTGCAGGCGTACTAAAACATGAAGTTTTCCCACTTCCTGAACTGATGCAGAAAGTTCTCAAGTACGGGCAGGACGAGATGAAACGCCCCGTGGAAATAGAATTTGCAGTGAACCTGCATGCTGATAAAACAGGTGAGTTCTATATGTTGCAAATCAGACCCATGGTGGACAACCGTATGGAACTGAACGAAGATATCACCCAGATTCCTGACGAGGAGTGCCTGCTACGTTCTCATAATGCCATTGGGCAAGGAGTGTTCACAGAGATAAGAGATGTGGTCTATGTGAAGACCGATGGCTACACCCCCAGCCAGAACTACGAGATTGCCGAAGAAATTGAACGTATCAACCGTTCTTTCTTACAAAAGCCTTCCAACTCTCCTGAGGGGGAGGGACCAAAAGCCACGCAGGGAGATTTAGAGGGAGCAACCTCTTATATGCTCATAGGTCCCGGACGTTGGGGAAGCAGCGATCCATGGTTGGGCATCCCTGTCAAATGGCCGCATATCAGTGCTTCACAGATTATAATTGAAGCTGGATTAGATAATTATCAGGTAGACCCCAGCCAAGGCACGCATTTCTTCCAAAACCTGACATCATTGGGAGTATGCTACCTTACCATAGATGCTTTTCGCGGTGATGGCATTTACCGTCAGGACGTCCTCAACCAGCTCCCAGCTGTTGAAGAGACCAAACACGTACGTCATGTTCGCTTCCCCCACCCCCTGACAATAAAAGTAGATGGGTTCAAGAAAGAAGCTGTAGTAATGAACATTGAGCACTAACAATTAGTATAGGGACAATTGATTTCAAAGAAACGATAACAAAACATGAACTACGAGCTATTTAATGCCATAAACGATACACTCTGGACCTACGTGGTAATAACCATGCTGGTAGGTTGTGCCCTGTATTTCACTTGGAATCTCAGAGCCGTACAGTTTACGCAAATTAAGGAGATGTTCCGGAGCCTTCTCAGTCCCTCCATTTCCTCTAATCAGCAAGAGTCCGGCCATAAAAAGGTTTCATCCTTTCAAGCCTTTGCCATAAGTTTATCCAGCAGAGTAGGAACAGGTAATTTAGCAGGTGTAGCCAGTGCCATTTTTGTAGGCGGGCCAGGTGCAGTCTTCTGGATGTGGGTAATGGCACTCTTAGGAGCAAGCACAGCCTTTATGGAAGCAACCTTAGCGCAGCTCTTCAAGCGTAAGGGAGAGGATAGTTTCTACGGAGGTCCAGCTTACTATATGCAACACGGATTAGGAAAGAGATGGATGGGTATCATCTTTGCCTGTTTCATGATTTACGGATTCGGTCTGGCTAACCAAATTGTACAAAGCAATACATTATGCGATGCCATGAGTGATGCTTTTAGCATTGGTACAGATAAAGCGGCATGGGCACTTACAATTCTTACGCTTGTCATCATTTTTGGCGGCATTCAACGCATAGCCCACTTTGCAGCTATGGTTGTGCCCTTTATGGCTGTAGGATATCTTATTTTAGCCTTTATAATCTTAGGGATGAACATACAGCAAGTTCCTGCCATGTTCGCACTTATCATCAAGAGTGCATTTGGCTGGCATCAAGTAGCTGGCGGCACCATAGGCATGGCCATCATGCAAGGCGTAAAACGTGGACTATTCAGCAACGAGGCAGGAGAAGGCAGCGCACCGAATGCTGCTGCAACAGCAACCATCAGCCACCCCGTCAAGCAAGGGTTATTGCAAAGCTTGGGGGTTTTTACAGATACATTAGTTATCTGCACATGCACGGCTTTTATCATTATCCTAAGTGGGCTATACACACAAGCTGATGGTATTATCCTTACCTCCCGCGCTATGGAACATCATTTAGGCGCCATGGGAGCCTGGTATCTTACAGCAGCCATCTTCCTGTTTGCCTACAGCACTATTATTGCCAACTATTTCTACGGAGAGACTAACATCCGCTTTATCTGCGATAAGCCGTGGACTATTCTGCTATTCCGGCTTTCTAGCGGAATTGTTGTGCTTTTAGGCGGATACATGACCTTGCAACAAGCTTGGTGCTTTGTAGATTTGGCAATGGCACTGATGACCATTTTGAATCTTATTGCCGTTGTATGGTTGAGCAAATACGCATTCAAGCTACTTCAGGATTATCTACAACAACGAAAAGAAGGAAAAGATCCTGCATTCCATAAAGATATGTTCCCCAATGCAGACATAGAGGGATGGGATTAAAGATAACAGAATATGAACACAGAACCAACCAATACAGGAAAAGTATTCCTTATAGCTGGCAGTGAGCCTTTAGGAAGCGCCGGCGTACAGGCTGACATAAAGGCCATTACACGCTGTGGCGGCTGGGCAGCAGCAGCCCTTACTTGCATCGTAGATGAAGATGTCAATCAAATTAAAGGTATTCACCATCTGCCCACAGAACTTATTGTATCACAGGCAGAATCGTTTCTCAGTACAGTTGGAGCCGATTGTATCAAAACAGGGGTACTCCCCAGTGCAGATATTATAAAAGGAGTTGCAGGTGTACTCCGCAAGTATAATCAACAACCCATCCTTATAGACCCCGTAATTGTGAACTTTGCAGGGGAGCAATTGGTCTGTGATGAAGCAATTCAAGCCTATAAGGAGCAGCTATTTCCTTTGGCCACTATCATCACGCCCAACTTTCGAGAAGCAGAGTTCTTGCTTGGGCATAAACTGCAAGACATAGAAGCCGATCTTCGCTGGCTCAGCCATTGGGGAAGTTCCGTCATTGTAAAGAGTGTGGAAGAAGGTGAATATCTGGTAGATTATCTATATGATAAGACCACTGACAGCATCACCCCACACCCTAAGAAGAAACTGGCACTTACAGACCGTAACGGAACAGGCGACACATTAGCATCCGCTATTGCCACCCATTTGGCAAATGGTGTGGACTTACAGACTGCTGTATCCCGAGCTGAAGCTTACATGAATTACTTTCTGGCCGGTCCACGTTATTACATCAGTGTTGGGAAGTAGACAGATACTGGATTGCAAGCATCGTTAAATCATCACTCTGCTCCGCATCGCCAACAAACTGACGTACAGCTTCTGTTTGAAGTGAAATAATATCTTTGGGAGAACATGAGCCGTTTGCCTGCAAAGCCTGTCTTGCCATTCTAAGCATCCGTTGTTTTCCAAACTGTTCGCGGCTAACATTCTCAGCCTCTGTCAATCCGTCGGTATAAAGGAAAATTGTTGTCTTGGGATAGATAAGCGCCTCTTGCCCTTCATAGTCCCAGCCAGACATCATTCCAACAGGTATGTTATTGCAAGAGGGTAATAATCCTACACCCTTTCCAATGAGCAACGGCTCCTCATGACCAGCATTACAATAGCGCAAGAATCCTGTTGACATGTCAAGAACTCCCACAAAAAGGGTGACAAACATGTGCGAATCATTCATATCTGCTAATGATTCATTCATCGTCATAACAATATCCTCAGGTATATCTTCATGAGCCGAAACGGATCGGAACAGGCTACGTGTAACTGCCATCACCAAGGAAGCCGGTACGCCTTTCCCCGACACATCGCCTATGCAGAAGAAAAATTTCTCATCGCGTATATGAAAATCGTAAAGATCGCCTCCCACTTCCTTGGCAGGGACCAATGAAGCATAAATCTGTACATCCTGACGTTCAGGAAAAGGCGGAAAAGTTTTGGGAAGCATACTCTCTTGTATACCACGTGCAATGCGCAACTCACTGCCAATACGTTCCTTTTCTGTGTTAGCCTTCTGTAACGAACGGGCACTTTTAGCAGTACGATATATGATATAACAAAGCAATGCCAAGCCTGCCAAGCCGAGCAGCATCAGATACAAACCTACTTTATGCAAGCCTGCGAATATCTCCTTTTCGTCGCAAACGACAGCCATTGACCATCCAGTCTCACCATCAACAGGAGCATAAAAAACAATTTTCTTTTTACCATCAAGGCTCACAATATTGTTATGACCACTCTGCCCACTCATCATCCTCTGGTTTATAACATGAGTGGTGGTATCTGCCGCAGAAGCAGTAATCTCCTGAATGGTTCGACGCATTATATGACGATTATCAGGTCCAGCCATAACCTTACCTGCACGAGAAATAACTATATTATAACTGGAGGGATAGATTTTGTTGGCATTGATAACGTCTGAAAGCCAATTAAGTGACACATCTGCACCAAACAAAGCAACAGTTCTGCCTTCACCGTTACGCACAGGTACAGTGTATGTGCATAACATCATCCGCGCACCGGCCTCATCGAAGTATGGTTCACTCCACCTTCCTTTTTCAGCCCGAATACCGTTTTGATAAAATTCTGTCTCAAAATAGTCATGCGTAGCGCAACCTATCTGATTCTCTTCTATTGTTCCGTCTGGTCGGCGTGCCACATACGGTTCAAACCAGTGGCCTTTTTGTGGGTAATAGTCTGGGATGAACATCATACCCACACCAACAACTGTCTTGTTCTGTTCCAACACCCTACGAATATCCGTGAAAAGCGAATCGGGAGACTCTAATCTGTGTTCTGTTGTCCATAACGTGTTACTGATAGCGGTCTCAACAGCCACCATTACCTTCTGTATCTCCAGATTTTTCACACGTAGCTCGGTCTCGGCCCTATGTTCCACCTCTTCACGGATTCCCCTTCTTGCAAACATGAACTGCACGGCAGAGATAAGCTCCAGTAACACTGCTACTGTTACGATGATGGCAACACTGTATTTCGAGTTCATACTATTATAGCCTTTAGACGTTAAACGTTAGTCAACATTCCAATTATCGAACGTCTTACATACGTCCATGATATAGTCATAGCGTTTAGTTACTATTTCATCAAACAACGATTTACACTCTTGTATTACCGCATTAGGAAAAGAATCCGAAAGTGAAAGCCAACTAAACTTTCTGATGCAAGATGCCACCTCTATCTGTTCCTTTCGTTGTGCTACCACATCGGATGGCAAACCGGCAAAATAATAGTCCATAGCCTTATTCCACAGACGTTGCCCCATCTCACGCGGCATACCTATAATCTTCTCATAGTCGCCAACAAAGCTTACCATAGCTGAGTATGCATGGGCTAAGTCAAGCAAAGGATGTCCATACCCCACCTCGCCCATATCTATCAGCATCAGTTCGTCTTCCTGCATCATGGCATTCTTTGTCTGAAGATCCATATGCAACAAACGATTACCCGCAGGAATGCTATCAACGATACTCAACAGCATATTTATGTTCTCTTCCGGGAAATACCGACGTATATGTTCAACTTGCTTACGTTCGTTTTCTATAGCCGATGGTACTTTACCACCTATAGGGACCTCTATCTGATGCAATTGTAGAAATAGGTCAGCATACTTCTTTGCACAAACATCTAGCTGGGTGGGATGTTTCTTTAAGTATGTACTCAATGTCTGGGCTTCCAACAACTCGTAAACCAGTCCAAAGCATTCTTCTGCACCTGTGGTCTGTGGAGCGACCTTTACTATATCAAATGATATCGGTGTGGGCATACCTAGAACAAAAGCCTCCTTTGAGAGAATAATTTCATGTTGCACCTCTTCCATCGTAGTACCTTCGCGAAATACCTTAATAATGGTGTCACCGTCTAAACGATACACTTTTCCGACGCCACCAATACCTATAAGCCTACAGCCGTCCACACTCAGTCTGCGCATAGCTCGCTCAACAATCATAATCTGTGTAAATCGCGTTGTCTCAAGGACCTCATATACATGTGGTTGAACATTAATTACCCTAAATCCCTTAAAACGCTTTGCTAAAGAAAGCAAGATACGAAGACCCGAACTTGATATATATTCCAACCGTGAAGCATCGCACGTTAACGAACGAATAGAGGCAATCTTTTCTATTTCATTGCTAATCTTGGCACTGGCCTCTGCTGACGTAGCAGTGTCCAAACGACCCTCAAAAAAGATAGTCACGTCATTGCCGTAGTTTTTTATGGTAGTATTCATGGATAATATAACTTGAGTATTTATAGGTTCTTAGTTAAAAATAGAATGTTACAACCGTCCACGCGCTTATAATTCATGGTATCCATATACTGACGAATAAGGAAAATCCCCAAACCGCCTATTGGACGTTGCTTTGCCGACAGAGTAATGTCTGGTCCTTCTGCCTTTGTCGGATCAAAGGGATTGCCGTCATCGCATATCTCAAATGTCAATTTGCCGTCACAAGCTAAAGTCTTGATACGTATCTCGCCTTTTGTTCCCTCGGGATACGCATATCTCATAACATTAACGACAGCTTCCTCCACTGCTAATCCAACATTCTTAGCCGTCATCTCGTCCATTTGACTATCCGCACAGGCTGTCCTTACAAAAGCTTCCAGCTTTGGCACCTCGCTGACATCATTTTGTAATATACAATTCATAATCTCGTTCTTCTCCTTTTTGAATCTTATATTATCTATAAGTTTCCCTCCATATCTTGCTGCAAATATACAAATAAGTAGAAAAAAAGCAAAAGAAAACAAAAAAAGAAACTGCCCACTCTGCATTTTGAAGCAGAATGGGCAGTGTATTATGATAAGATGCAGCGATGGGTTAATCTTCCCAAATCTGCCACTCGTTATTTTCCTTAGTCAGGACTTCAGAGTTGTCTGCATCAGTACCTTCTATAACAGAAACAGCTATTATCTGCACGCATTCAGCATCCAGAATCTCAGCTCTTGGCTTATAATATTTTTTCATCGTTTTGTTGAATTAAAATTAAAACAGGACCTTCTTGCTATCACAGATATAAACACCCTTCTGAGCCTTGTTTACACGCTGACCTGCAAGATTGAAGATAGAATGTTCAATATTCAATGTTGAACGTTCAATGTTATTAATTCCCGTGGAATTATCCTCGGTGAAGGTATAAACCTTGACTTCCGTAACAGGAACATTCATGTAAGCACGGAAAGAACCAATAGTGGGTTGTACATCACCTACGTGATAAAAACCAGTCACACCGTTTTGATTTTGCAGTACATATGATCCTACAGTTGCAGGAGTTGCCTTGTACACACCGCAAAGAACGCCGTTTGTCAGGTCAGCTTCACTTGTCTCAACGGTTACATTGGAAGCTGAGAGAACCAGCTGACCATTACCCTGTACAACGACCGGTTTGTTAGCACTGACACTGGCAACAGCACTCAGATTAACTGTTGTACCGGTTACAGAAGTAGCCTTTGATATGGTAAATTCAGCAGGAACAGTTGCCTCAAAGGGGAGGATCAGTGTCCTGTATGAATTTACCTGTGTCATATATGAAGCCTTTTCTGCCGTGAAGGCATAAGGTGCTCCAAAGTCAGCACCATCCGTCAGGAATAAACTCTCGCAAACGCCATTATTGATGATATTGGTACCAGTGATACCTGACTCTGGCGAAACGGTAACCAAAAGGTTAGAACCGTCTGGCAGACTACCAGCCAAGGCATTAGCTTCGAAAGCGTAGTTGCTCAGATCAATGGATGTAGCTTTTTCGCTCAGTGCCTCAGATACCAGATTCTCAACGTCTGCAGGATAAACAACACCCAGCATCTTCTGACGGAAGTCTGCAATATCCTTTGCACTTAGACCCAACTCCTTGTGACAGTAGGTGTAGAACTTATCTGTCAGGGTTTCGCCGTCCATAGTGTTGATGAAATCAATCAAACCATCTGCGTTCCCCTTCAGACGTTCTGTATCGAAGTAAGAGAAGGTGGTGATCTCGTAGTCCTTGTAGATATCACTCTCGCTTACACCCAGCAGACCCTCAATCAGGAAGGCCAGAGTACCGGTACGATCTGCACCGATGTGACAATGGAAGAATACAGGTCTGTCTTTCTTCACACAGTCGAAAATATACTCCATGTTCTTCTTGTAGATGGGCTTCTGGTTCTGAAGACCGCCTTCGTAGTACTCTACGTTATTGATGCGAAGATAGGTTACGTCTTTACCCAAGGGAGAATTACTGATGTATAGAGCCTCATTGCTTGTACGTAGGTCAAGTTCTGCCTTCATACCGATAGCACGGAGAGCTTCAATGCCTTTTGGCGTCAGGTTATACTTACCATTCCACTCTGCACCACGATAGATGTAACCATACTTAATGGGCTTACCACTGGCTGTTGCCCAACCACCGAGGTCACGGATGTTGCCACCACCATCGGCCTTAATCTGACGAAGTTGACCGCTGGTAGAGAAAGAAGAATTAATGAGTTCTGTGTCGTTACCATCAACGGTGGCTGTTACCTTATAATAATAGGTTTGGCCGGGTATGAGGTTGTAAATCTCGTAATAAGTATCCTCACTGTTAACCTCTATAGGAGTAGCATCGGCAAAATCAGCATTGGTGCTCCAAGTTATATACTGAGCAGTAGCATCCTCGTTACGTGTCCAGAAGATGGTAGCAGGTTCAGGCGTATCACGACGTACGGGAGGAGCAACATTGTACTTCTCCATCTTAGAAGAATCCTGTCTTGTATAGGATACCTCAGCCATATACTC
>JAEEGL016660855.1_pt1 | contig 11169 bp, 11 predicted proteins | sample 9134231 | NCBI WGS metagenome assembly JAEEGL01 (sample SAMN16246548, study PRJNA631951) | gut metagenome | biome: gut microbiome; feature: rumen; material: fiber-attached | host: Bos | place: Iran: Karaj | collected 2018-10
ATTGCTGCAAAAGTTGCATCAATTGCTCTTGTAGAATCAGCTTTAGTTAATCCAGTAGCTGTAGCAACAGCTTCTACTAATTCAACTTTCTTCATTATTATACCTCCCTATTAATTACTAAGCACATGTTATGCTTACATATTAAAATTATCATGAATTTATTTAAAATGCAAGAATTATAGCTTAAAATTACTAAGTTTTTCATTTATTTGACTAAGTAATGAGACTATGTGTCCAATTGCAAATATAAAAAGTGATAATAAACCACCAAAAATCCATATTAAAATCATTAGTGAAAAATTAAATTGTGTTGATAAGCATGTAGCAGAATAAAAATATGATGAAGCCTCACAAGTTGCAAATAAATTACCCAATATTATTCCTAAAAAGAATAGAAAAACAAATAATCCAATAGCTAATATTTGATAAAAATTCAAAGGATATTTTTTTACTTCTTTAGTAATTAAATTAACCTTAGGAAGATCTCTCTTAGCTTTAGATATTTCATCAAAAAAATCCATATTTATTTATCTCCTTTCTTTTTACTATTTTCCGAATTCTTAACATTTTTTTTATTCTTAATATTTTTTTTAGTTTTCTCTTTTTCAGATTTAATTATTGTACTACTTTTTTTCTTTATTATATCACTAGTATTTTTAATTTTATCCTTAGCTTCTGCTATTTTATCATCTATTTCAGTCTTATTTATAAAGTCTTCTGTCTTCTTCTTTATTGATTCGCTTGTATCTTTTATTTTATCTTTTATATCATCAATTTTATCATCAATATCATGTTTTTCTATAAATTCATCAGCTTTATCAGCAATATCATCTTTAACATCATTTAAAGACTGTTTAATTTCCTCAAAATCTTGACTGATAGTATTTTTTATAGAATCAAAATTACCACTATTATTTATATCAAGTTTATTTTTATCTAAATATTCTCTATATAAGTAAATATATCTTGTTAATAATACAATATAAATTGCATCTAATACAGAAACAACTAAACCACTAATAACAACAGTTGATATAAGATTTATTATTAATGTAAAAGTTACTATTGTAAGTAATATAGTAAAATAATAATCATTAGAAATTTCATTAAATGGTGACTCTCCTAATTTAAATTCCTTCCAAACCCTTGTATCTCTAAACATAGTATGAGATAAATAAATTAAAAGTATAATATTTTCCAAAAATATAAATATAGTATTAAAAGAAAATGATTGTATAACAGTTAGAAAAGATGTAATGCTTAAAAGTAAATATACAAAAATCAAAAATACATTAAAATAATTAAAGTATTTTTTTCCAAAATGAAATTTAATAGCTACAAAGTAAAATAATACAAGTAAATAAGATGTATTATGATTAATCACACTACTAAATAATCTAAACGAACTATCCCCAACAACTGCAAATGACTGACTACTAACAAACATCATAAGTATTACAACTATGATAAGTGTAGATACTATTCCTGCATTATCATACCACTTAACAGTATTATTTATATCTTTTTTCATATAACCACCATCCTAGTTTAATTATATCATTAAATATTTAAACTAAACACAATATCTTAATTTTACTTTAAAATTTGACATCAATATGCTATAATATTCGTGAATTGGAGGGGATACTATGAAATTACCAACAATCGCTCTTGTAGGTAGACCAAATGTTGGTAAATCTACTCTATTTAATAAAATAGTAGGAAAAAAAATATCCATTACAGAAGATATTCCTGGAGTAACTAGAGATAGAATTTATCAAGAAACATCATATAACAAAAAAAGATTTTACCTAATAGACACAGGTGGTATTGATACTACCAAAATGGACTTTAATAACGAAATAAAAATGCAAGCAGAAATTGCAATAGAAGAAGCTGATGTTGTAATATTTATCGTTGATGGTAAAGAAGGTTTAACAGCAAACGATTTAATTGTACGAGACATATTAAGAAAAACAAACAAAAAAGTTATTGTAGCTATAAATAAAATGGATGTTAAAGAAGCAAACAACAACATATATGATTTCTATGAATTAGGATTTGATACATATATACCAATAAGTAGTATTCATAATATTGGATTTATTGAATTGATGGATTCAGCAACAATGAATTTTAAAGAATTAGAAGAAAAAGAAGATTTAAGAGTTAAAATTTCAATTATTGGAAGACCAAATGTCGGAAAGAGTTCTTTAACTAATGCACTTTTAAATGAAGAAAGAGTTGTAGTTTCTAATATAGCCGGTACAACAAGAGATTCAATTGACTCAATATTAAAATATAATAATGAAGAATATATAATAATAGACACAGCAGGTATGAGAAAAAAAGGAAAAGTGTTTGAATCAATTGAAAAATATAGTTTACTAAGATCACTTAAATCAATAGATAGATCAGATATATGTGTTGTAGTAATCAATGCTGAAGAAGGAATCACAGAACATGACAAACACATTGCAGGATATGCAATAGAAAGAGGTAAAGGATTAATATTTGTAGTAAATAAATGGGATACAATTACAGATACAACGATACAAGAGTATGAAAAACTAATGAGAGCTGAATTTCAATTTGCAACATATGCGCCAATAGTATTTGTTAGTGCACTTACAAAAAAGAGAATTCACACACTAATGCCAGAAATAGTTAAAGTAAATGAAAATATTAGTAGAGAAATAAAAACTAGTGTTCTTAATGAAATTATTCAAGATTATTATCAACTAAATATTCCACCTTCATATAAAGGAAAAAGACTTAAAATATATTTCACATCACAAACAGGAATTAAACCTCCAAAATTCACTTTTAGAGTTAACAATAAAGGATTAGTACATTTTTCTTATGAAAGATATTTAGAAAACAAAATAAGAGAAAATTTCAACTATGAAGGAACACCTATAATATTACAATTTAAAAATAGAAATGGTGATGAAGAATGATAATAGGAAATAATAATATTGGAAAACAAAACTTTGTATCAAACAATAGACAAATGCAAGAAAGAATAAACGATAATAATACAAATAATATGAAACCACTAGTAAGTCCTATGAATGAAAAGACATCAACCATGATTCATACTGATGTAATGAATAAAAGTGAAATGAATAATAAAGCATTTGCTATGCTCCAAGAAAGATTAAGTAATGGTACTATATCAATAGAAGAATTTAATAGAAAATGCAAAGAATTGGGTAAACATAGTCAATAAATAAAGTCTCCTTCATATAATTAATAAGGAGGCTTTTTATGTTTAAAGAGAATCTTTTTAAAAAAATAGAAAACAAAACCAGTATTAATAAAGAAACAATTCTAACACTTGCGGATAAAATTAAAAAAAATAATTTAAAAGATGAAAATACTTTAAGAGAAGTAATTCAAGATTTAAGCAATTTAACAGGAAAAGAAGTAACAAAAGAAAAAGAAGATAAAATAATATCTGCAATAATGAATGACAAAATACCAAAAAATATTGATAAAATGTTTTAAAAAGACTATTTATTTAGTCTTTTTTATTATATAATATAAAATAGGAGAAAGATAAAATGAAAGAATATAAAGGTGATAATAAGACAATGCTTTTTTATGTATATAAAACATTAAATGGATTATATGCAGAAGAAAAAATATGTAAAATATACAATGTTGGACATAGTGATGATAAAAAAGTAATAAATGGAATCAATGTTATTAAATGTACTAAGGAAGAAATAGATTATATAGTAGAAAAAACATATAATCAAATTATAAGGTTAACACCTCACTATATATCATCATATGAATTAAAACTAGAGACAACCTATATAGTCTATGTAGATAAAAAAGATAATGATGCATTATATATAAAAGAAGATTTATGCGAAAAATATAATATAACCCCAATTTCAAAAAGATCAATTAATAAAATAACATATTGCAAAGTAACAAATGATGATTTAAATATAATTGAGGAAAAATCAAAGACAGATAATCCAATATTAAAAAGAAAATATATAAATACAGAATTTACAGATATTATTAAAAAACCAAAAAATTTATTTATCTATTATCACAATATTATAACAAACAAATTATACATAAATAGAACTATTCTTGAATTAACTAGAAATTATAATATTGAAATAGAAGGAACACCTGAAATATTAAATAACAAAAATTGTTACACAATAACACCAGAAGAATTAAAAGAATTCGAAGAAAAATCAATATCAGAAGGAATAGAAATAAATATCAATCCTAATAATATAGATAAAGACCATTATGAAATAGAAACAATACTAGTATATAAAGATTGTAATACAAATAAATTATATATTGAAAAAAATAAATCTAAAAATAATAATACTAATAATATAAAAATACTATTAAATAAAGAGTTTTATGAAATATCGCAAATTGAATTAAAAGATAATAATAAAAAATATATAATAGTTGATATATATCCTTATAATAAACCTACTGAATACTCATTTATTGTATGTAGCTGTAATAACGAAACATTTATTCCTCAAAAAACTATAGAAAAATTTAATATACAGACAGAATATAAAAAAATAATAAGAGTAAATCATGAACTATATGAAAAGGTTGATGAAGAAACACTTAATAATCTATTAAATAATAAAAGAGATGATTTAATAATTAAACCAATCTATAAAAAAATTGTTCCAATGAACAAGTAAAAGAAGAACATTTATGTTCTTTTTTTTTATTTATAACATATATTTTAGTAAAATAAGGAGATAAAATATGGAAAAAAAAGAGATAATTAAAAACATTGCCAAAAGAAGTGGCGGAGAAATATATTTAGGAGTTGTTGGAGCTGTAAGAACGGGAAAATCAACATTTATAAAAAGAATGGTTGAAACATTAATTGTTCCAAATATAGAAGATGAATATGAAAGAAAAAGGACACTTGATGAAATTCCTCAAACAGCCGCAGGTAAAACGATTATGACAACAGAACCAAAGTTTGTTCCAAATAATAAAACAAATATAAAAATTGATGACATTAAATGTAATATAAAACTAATAGACTGTGTTGGATACATGATAAACAATGCAATTGGAGCAACAGATGAAAATGGTCCAAGGATGGTAAAAACACCATGGTACGCAGAAGAAATACCTTTTACAGAAGCCGCAGAAATAGGCACAGAAAAAGTAATCAAAGAACATTCAACAATTGGAATAGTAGTTACTACAGATGGTTCAATAGGTGAATTTGAAAGAGCAGATTACATAGAAGCTGAAAAAAGAGTAATTGAAGAATTAAAAGAATTAAATAAACCATTCATAGTTATTTTAAATTCTAAAACCCCAAATAGTGATGAATGTAGAAAAATACAAGAAAATATTAAAGGAACATATAATATACCAGTTTTACCAATGAGTATTGAAACAATGAATGAAAAAGATATGTATAATATTTTAAGAGAAGCATTATATGAATTTCCAGTACTTGAAGTAAGAATAAATATGCCAGAATGGATTGCTATATTAAATCAAAATAACAAGATAAAAAAAGAATATATAAATATTATAAAAGAAAGTGTAATTGAAATAGATAAAATTAGAGATGTCGAAAAAATAACAAGTCATTTTCTCGAATCAGAATACATAGAAAATTGTTATTTGTCAGATATTGATACGTCAACAGGAATTATAACCTTAAATTTAACATCACCAAATAAACTATATAATGAAACAATAAAAGAACTAATTGATAGAGATATTAAAACAAAAGCAGATCTATTAGAATTGTTTCAAAACTATAATATTGCAAAAAAAGAATATGACTCTATAAAATATGCTCTTAATATGGTTAAACAAACTGGTTATGGAATAGCAACTCCATCTATAGAAGACATGAAATTAGATAAACCAGAAATAATAAAACAAGGAACAAGATATGGAGTTAAATTGCGAGCAATTGCACCATCTATTCATATGATTAAAGTTAATGTAGAATCAACCTTTGAGCCAATTATAGGAAGTGAATTACAATCAAAAGAATTAATTGATTATTTAAATAAAAATAATAATGAAATATGGAAAAGTGAAATTTTTGGTCGTAGTCTTGAATCAATAGTTCAAGAAGGAATACAATCAAAAATAAATCTTATGCCTGACAACATAAGATTTAAACTGCAAAATACATTAACAAAAGTTGTTAATAAAGGAAGTAATAATGTAATAACTATTGTAATATAAAAGATAACAGACTAGTTATCTTTTTTTTGAATCTTTGAAACCAATCCCATATAATAATTATACATATCCTCTGTTTGAAATTTTATCTCTCCATCTTCTAGTTTCCATTTATCATTATATAAACTTAGATAATTTAAAGTCTCAATACATGTATCATATATTAAATTCATTTTATCTTTAGATTCTTCTAATAATGATTTTGTATCTCTAAGGTTATCTATCATTTGAGTTTCAAACATCAATTCATGATATAAAGAAACATAGTAAGTATCGTCAATCTTAGTATGAATATAATTATCAATATTCTCATCATCTAAATTAGTAATTAATGTATCTATCTTTTCATTATATTCCTTTTTTGATTGTTCTAAATAAGAAAGAGATTCTTTAAATAAAGGCCCATCCATTTCATAATTTCCATATGATAATATTGAACTTAATTTTTCATCATTCATCATTTTTGATAGATACTGAATATTAACAGCATAATTATCCATATAATCCTTAATAGATCTCTCAACAATAGCATAATCTCCATGGCTTTTAATTTTTCGGTTATATCTATCTTTTGTAATATCTAACTTTGTTAATTCATTAACTTCACTTTTAAGTTTGTTAAAAGAGATTGAATCTCTAATAACCAAAAAACCAACCACTAGAAAGACATCAATTAATATAAAACAAAAAATTATAAAAAACTTTTTATTTTTCATATCACACCACCGATTCTAACAAGTCCTCAATCTTTTTAACTACTTCTTTTACTCCAAGTTTTGTAACACTTGAAAAAACTACCAAATCATCACCCACAACTAAATCTAACTTTTTTAAAACATCCTTTAATTGTTTCTCTTTTTTACTACCACCAACTTTATCAGCTTTTGTAGCAACTACTGTTACAGGTAAATTATAATACTTTAAAAAATTGTACATCAATAAATCATCTTCTGTAGGACCTATTCTAAAATCAATTAACATAAAAACTCTTTTCAATTGAGATCTTTTTTCAAGATATTCTTCAATCATCATTCCAAATTTTGCTTGAGTCTTTTTATCAACATTTGCATATCCATAGCCAGGAACATCTATTAAATAAAAATTATTATTAACACCATAAAAATTTAATGTTTGAGTTTTCCCTGGTTTAGATGAAGTATAAGCCAAATTATTTCTAGACAAAATAGAATTAATAAAACTACTTTTACCTACATTACTTCTACCAACTAATAAAAATTCTGGTCTACCATCATCAGGATATTGACTTCTTCTTGTTGCAATAATATCAAGATTAGCATCCTTTATTACCATAATATCACCTCATTATATATTATATTCACTTAATAGTTTATCAAGATCATTAATAACATCCATAGCTTCATCTAAAGTAGAAACACGTACTCCAGATGCCATTTTATGTCCTCCACCATTATGTTTTTCTGCAATTTTATTTATTTCTGGACCTCTAGACCTTATTGAGATTCTATATTGATTATTTTTAATATCTTCAGTTACTGTCATCCATACAAGAACCTCTTTAATATAATTAAAATTATTAATCATATTACCAGCTGATGCACTATCAACACCATATTTAAGTATATCATCATTTTTTATAATAATATACCCTAACTTATTATCTGTTACAACCATATTTAATGAAATAAATCCTTCAAGTCTTACCTCATTTAAAGGTCTCAAATACAACTTTTCATACGCTTTAGAAATGTCAAAATTGTATTGTTCCAATAGTTTTGAAACAGTACCAAATGTTTTACTTGTACAACTATTGAATAAAAAACGATTAGAATCTGATGCTATACCCATATATAATAGTTCAGCTATTTCATTATTACATCTTAATTCAGTTGAAAGAATAATATTTGCTATTATTTCACACGCAGAACTCTTATCATCTTCAATTATTTCGATATCACAAATTTTCTCAATAAATGGATGATGATCAATTTTTATTGAAAAATCTACACTTTCTAAATCTACACCATCAACTCTTTTTCTATCAGGCGTATCAGTTATAATTGCAAGAGCATTATCTAATCTTTCCATTTTATCTAACTTACCAAAATGAGTAAATTTACTGCTTCCAGTTCCAACAGCAATAACTCTTTTATTAGGATACGTTAAAAGAATGGCATCTCTTAATGCAAGCTGACTACATAAAGCATCAGGATCAACACCAACATGTCTACCTAAGATAATATTATCATATTCTTTAATTTTATTTATTATTTCATTATACATCTAACATTTCCTATCTATTCTTTATTAAATTTAAAGTTTCTCTTGCAATCATTAATTCTTCATCTGTAGGAATAACATAAACATCAACAGATGAATCATTACTACTTATTTTAACCATTTCTCCACGAATATTATTCTTGTCAAGATCTAGTTTGATACCCAAGCAAGATAATTTTTCACATATTTCTCTTCTTATTGGAACATTATTTTCACCAACACCTGCAGTAAATACAATCATATCTGCTCCACCTAAAAGAACATAATACTGAGAAATATAATCAACAACTCTTCTAACATATTTATTTTTAGCAAGAATTGCTTTAGAATCTCCCTCATCACATTTAGATACTATATCTCTCATATCACTACTAAACTCACTTAAACCTATAAGTCCACTTTTTTTATTTAAATCATCAATTATTTCTGATGCATTCTTTCCCTCTTTTTCCATAACATATGGAATAATGGAAGGATCAATATCACCAGAACGAGTTCCCATCATTATACCAGCAAGAGGCGTAAATCCCATACTAGTATCAATACATTTCATATCTTTAATTGCACATATCGAACCACCATTTCCAATATGACAACTTATCAATTTAAAATTATCTCTTCCAAGGATTTCTCTAACAGACTCCGCAATATATTTATGACTCGTACCATGAGCACCATATTTTCTAACCTGATAATCACTATACCAGCTATATGGAACAGGGTATAAATAACTCACCTCATCCATAGATTGATGAAAAGCTGTATCAAAAACTACAGACATAGGAACATCCGGTAAAATCTCCCTAAAAGCATTTATTCCAAGAATATGAGCTGGATTATGTAATGGTGCAAAACTCTTACATTCATTAATATTAGAAATAACCTCATCATCAACTAAAACTGAAGTAGAGTACTTACTACCACCATGAACAATTCTATGACCAACACCATCAATCTCATCTAAGGATTTAATAACTCCAAGAGAAATTAATTTCTCAAACAAAATTTTAACAGCATCAGTATGTGTATTAAGTAAAACATCCTGAGAAATCTTTTCACCATTATATTTAATAGTATAAAAACTTCCATCTATACCAATTCTTTCAAAATTACCAGAAGCAATTACACTCTCATCATTCATATCAAATAAGCTGAACTTTAATGAACTACTTCCAGCATTTATAGAAATAATTTTCATTTTTATCCCTCATTTCTAAAATCTATTAATATTATACTATATTTAAACTTAAAAATCATTACAAAATAAAAAGTAGTATACTACTACTTTAATTTATAACCACATCTACCACAAAAAATGTCATCACCAGCATATCGTCCACAAATTGGGCAATATGTAATATTTTGTTGAACTGAATTATTATTTTGCATTACTGGTTGATTATTTTTCCCAATAACAGAACCACTACTTTGAACATTTTGTTGATTATTATTTATAATTTGTTTTAAAATAGTTAATTATGTTTCAAATATTCAACGAAAATTATATATACGTAATACATTAACAAATAGTGATCATACTAAATGTCCAATATGTGGATATCATGTTGGTAAATATAATTATTGTGGTAATTGTGGTTATAAAATGAAGTGATTATACTTCTTTTTTTATTGGGAATTTACATCTTTTGTTATTTTGTTAAATATAGTATAATAATGTAATAGAAAGAGGGATACTATGTTTATTTTAACTATTAATAGTAAAATCAATTCTTTTAAATTTAATTTATTTAATATGAATAGTAAACAATCAGTAGCTTCAGGTAATGTTAGTGGTATTGGACTTGATGCTGGTGGTTATACAATAAAGTTTAGTGGACAAAAGATAACACATGAAGTTGTAGTTAATAGTCATGTTGATGCTGCTAGAATGATTCTTGATAAAATAGTTGCCTTAGATATTATTAAAGAGGTTGATGATATTAAGGCTATAGGACATAGAGTAATTAATGGTGGAGAAAAGTATTCAAGTAGTGCAATTATTAATGATGAAGTTATTAAAGATATTGAGGAATTCTCTATATATGTGCCATTACATCAAAAAGCTAATATACTTGGAATTCAAGCTTTTAGAGAGGTTGTTCCTAATACTACTATGGTTGCAGTATTTGATACAGCTTTTTATAATAACCTTGATAAGGAAGAATATTTATATCCTGTTCCATATATGTGGTATAAAGAATATGGTATAAGAAAATTTGGAGCTCATGGTATTGTTCATAAACATGTTACTGAGAAGATTAGTAAGATACTTGAGAAAGATGAATTAAGAATTATTAGTTGTCATATAGGAAATGGTGTATCAGTATCAGCAGTTAATAATATGACTTGCATTGATACTAGTATGGGATTTACTCCATTAACTGGTGCTATGATGGGTACTAGATCTGGTGATGTAGATTCCTCTATTATTCCTTTTGTTATGGAAAAGGAAGGTAAGAATGCTTTAGAGGTTATTGAAGATCTTAATAAGAAAAGTGGACTACTTGGTATGAGTGAAGTTAGTAGTGATATGAGAGATATACTTTCTGAATGTGATAATGGGAATGAGAATGCTATTTTAGCTAAAAATAAATATATTAGAATGATAGTTGATTATATTGCAAAATATTATGTTTTATTAGGTGGATGTGATGTTTTAACATTTACTGGAGGTATTGG
>JAEEGL010827177.1_pt1 | contig 11168 bp, 11 predicted proteins | sample 9134231 | NCBI WGS metagenome assembly JAEEGL01 (sample SAMN16246548, study PRJNA631951) | gut metagenome | biome: gut microbiome; feature: rumen; material: fiber-attached | host: Bos | place: Iran: Karaj | collected 2018-10
ACCAGGCCGGCGGCATCATTGCCGGCAAGATGGCCGTTCTGGCCGAGGGCGAAGCCTATGATCGGGACGATATCATCGTCCTGGGCAAGCTCCCGCTCTTCAACGCCGACGGCACCGTCAAGGACTGAGCGGAGAATAACGAAAAAAGGCTGTGAAAAAAGCGTTTTTCACAGCCTTTTTATATGGTCAGTAGCCGAAGAAGTGTCGGTGGAGCAGCCAGAGGATGGTGAGATGCACGGGGTAGAAGCAGTAGAAGAAGTACTTGGCGGCATTTCCCCGGACGAAGCCCCGCTCCCCGTTATAGAGGTTCAGGAAGGGAAATGCACAGGCCACGCCGCCGGGCCAGCCCAGCAGGGTGATGCCCGCAAAGCACTGGACCATGGGCTGCTCCGCCAGCAGATAGAGCAGCAGGATCAGCAGAAAGCCTTTCCAGCCGTAGTCCGCGTTCAGCTTCGCCGCGCAGATCCCCAAGGCGATCAGCGTCAGACTGCTGGGCAGGGGCGTTTGGCGGAAGCGCTTCAGACACCAGAGACCGAGACAGCCCAGCAGCAGGGTGAAGAACACGTTCTGCCGCTCAAAGGGGAGAGCCCCGCGGTTAAAGAGATCATAGGGGATCTCGGAGAGCAGGGCAAAGAGAAACAGGCTCAGGGCATAGCGCTTGGGATCCCGGGTGTGGCGAAAGCCCTCCGCCAGCAGAAAGCAGAAGATGGGGAAGGCGATGCGCCCGAAGCCCCGCAGCAGAACATAGGGCGTGAAGCGGATATCAAAAAGGGTGAACAGATAGCGGTTCAGCAGCGGCTGAAAGCAGATGGCGGAGTGGTCCACCAGCATGGCGACCATGGCCAGCAGCTTCAGGGCGCTGCCGCTCATCACCCGGAAGCGTTCCGGAAAAACAGACTGTTGTATCATAGGGTGGATCCCTCCTTCTCAAGCCGCCAGGATGTCAGCTTCCTTATCATAGCACAGGGAAGTCGACTTGAAAAGGGGCCGGAAGGGAGAAGGCATTGACAAAAGCCCGGAATGTGCCTATGATTGGCGGGGAAGAAAATGCGGAAAGGGAGAGTCTGATGAAAAAGATCCTGTTGTTCATCCTGCTTGGCCTGATGGTACTGGGCCTTGCCGCCTGCGGCAGAACGGCGGAGTCAGCTCCGGAGGAGGAGATCAGTCTATCCTCACCCGAGCCTACGCCGGAGCCCACGCCGGAACCCACCCAAGAGCCCACGCCCGAGCCAACTCCGGACGTGAAGACCGAGATCACGCTGCGGGACGATCCGCTGCCGGAGGAGTACAGGCTTTTGGATTACGCCGCATGCACCAACTCCACCCTGGACGCCCAGACCTACATCGATACCGGCGTTTCCCCCACCAACAACACCCGCTTTTACCTGGACTTTGCGTGCACCAGCGGCTTCAAGGTGAAGGACACCTGGTTTTTCGGCTGCTTCAACCGGGACAAGCACATGTACATGGAAGTAGGCTACCACATGGGCCAGGGGAATCCCGCCCACTTCTACACGGTGACCGGCATCCAGTACAGCCAGACGGAGGATCCGGCGCTGCGCACGGTGGCCTGGTTCCGCCCGGGCAACTACCGCTATCCGGATCTGCAGAACGGAAGGACGATCTTCGCCTTTGAGGAGCCCTGCGAACAGCATCTCTTCCTCTTCTCCCGCCAGCACATGGATATGGAGATCGCCGGCACCCATGATATCGTAGGACAGTACGACCTGCAGATCTACGCCTGCCGGATCTGGCAGGAGGACGAGCCGGTGCGGGATTATGTACCCTGCCGGCGCCTCAGCGACGGGAGAGTCGGCATGTACGACCTGGTGGAGGGCCGGGCCTATTTCAGCGACGGGACCGAGGAGCTCAGCGCCGGGGAGGAGCTGCTGCCGGATCGGAGCGTCAGCGCGGTGAACGGGGAGATCGAAAAGAGCGTCAAGCCCCCCCAGCTGCCGGGCTTCCTGTTCCGGGGCTATTTTACCGGCCCGGAGGGGACGGGAGAGCAGATCCTGGATGAAAAAGGCAAACAGATCGCCAACGCCGGCACGGCGGAGGATCTGACCCTCTACGCCTGCTGGATCCGGGACGAGGCCTTCTTCGACGAATACTGAACGAGTCCCCCATGCCGGGGAAAACATCAAAAAGCTGCGGCGAATTCGCCGCAGCTTTTTATTTGCTTCGATAGACCACGTCGTCCCAGGAGCGGAAGTCCTCCACCTCTTGCCAATGGAGAAAGGCTTTTCGGATGGCGCGGCTGCGTTCGGTGTCCCGCCAGCCGAAGGCGACGGAGGAAAGATCCTCCGGATAGCCCACCACAAAACAGAGTCCCTCCCGGCTCTTCTCATAGGGGCGAACCATGTCCCGCGTCACCTTGCTGTTGCGGAACCAGCCGTTTCGGAAAGCGGGCATCCGGTCGAGGAAGCTCACATCGTCCAGATTCCGGCAGTAGGAGAGGTTCAGATCCACCATCTTCGGCATGGAGAAGAAGCAGGAGAAGTCCTCAATGTCAGGGCAGAGGAAAAGCTCCAGGAACATGAGCTCATGGAGATTGCCGAGAGGGGAGATGTCCGTGATGCGGGGATTGTCCGCCAGAATCAGGACCTGCAGCTCATGGAGCTCGCCGATGAGGCTCAGGTCCTCAATGTCGCTGTGGCCCAGATCCAGGGCCCGCAGATGGCGGCAGAAGCGCAAAAGGGGATAGTAATCCTCCTCCGTGTAGCGATAGGCTTCGCTGCCGGTCCAGAGGGAGGAAAAGCAGGTGCAGTGGCTGGAAACGGTCCATTGGCGGCGTCCCTCCTGCCCGAAGCGGAACTGCCAGAGAAAATCCACCTGGGGATAGGCCTCGTAGAGCCGATCCATCAGGGCGAGATCCGGCAAGCAGGCCAGCAGATCCACCTGCCGCAGGGCAGGCAGCCCGGCCATCGCCTCCTCCAGCCCCTCCGTGGAGGCGAGGGAAAGAGTCTCGGCGTCGTCGGGATAATTGCTGCCCTGGAGGGGAACGGTCCAGTGAACCTCACAGTCCGGCAGCAGCTCCCGCAGGCGCAGAAGGGCAGTGTATTCCCGGCTGCCGGAAGCGTCCACGCGGCGCAGGGAGGGAAACCGCGCCAGCGCCAGGATCTCCTCTCCGCTCTCGTCGGTCACGGTCCATTCCGAGGGCGGGGGAGAGGGGGCAGGGCTGGGCTCCGGAGCGGGAACAGCCGTGGGCTCCGGAGCGGGAGCGGCAGTCTCAGCGGAGACGGGCGCTGCCGCGCCGCAGGCGCAGAGCAGGCACAGCGCCGCCAGCGTCGGCAGAAGGAGCAGGGCCCGAAGGGCGGATTCAGTCCTCCGTGCCATACATGTGCCGGAGAATGACCCGACCGGCGGTCTCGGCGCCGAAGAGCCTGGTCATGGTGTCCACGGCGGGGCCGCCCTCTTTCACCAGCGTTTCCGCAAAGGCGCGGATCTTCGCGCCCTTCTCCGCGGCATCACAGGCAGGCGCCTGCTCTGCCAGGGCCAGAAACTCCTTCAAATAGCCCTCTGCGGCGGCGTTGAAGCGCTCGCTCAGCCCCTTTCCCGCATGGTCGTAGGAGCAGGGATAGAGGATGGCGTCGTACCAGTGGGGCTTTTTCTCCCGATTGGGCAGATCCCCGTCCCGATCCTTCAGGGCCTGGAAACGGCCCAGCGCCTTCTCGGAGAGGGGCTGCAGCTGGGTGTCATAGAGTTCGGCGATCAGGGTCTCCTTCCCGGCGGCGCTGACCCAGTCCAGATTCAGCAGGGGCAGATCCTTTTCCTTGACCGCCAGGACGACGGTCTCCATCTTCATGAGACCCAGAAAGGCCTTCATCCGCAGAACGCACAGGTGCCCCAGATCCCGGATGCGATAGGACTCGGTCTCAAAGACCATGCCGCTTTTGCTGAGACGGGCGTCGGCGCCGACGTCTTGCTTTTCCAGGGTATAGCGCCCCTTCAGGGCGTCAAGGGTGCGGGTTCCCAGATCCGCATGCTTGCTCATAACACGATCCTCCTGCATTCAAATCGGATTTGCTTCATCCTGGCCGCTGCCGTCCCGGCAGCGGCTCTCGGTGACGGTGAGCTTCACTTTTGCCAAATCAGCGTCCCCTTTCCAGCCGTAGAGCGAGCTCCCGGGCCAGAGCGAAGTAGCGCAGGCGGCTGTCCGCTTCCAGATCCCCCAGGATCCGCCGGTCCCAGCTGCCGTGCAGGGCATCGGCGCGGTAAAGGACGGAGAAGAACTCCAGCCCGCGAAAATCGCAGAGGGCCTGGAGGGCGCTGCACTCCATCTCCACGCAGACGCAGCCCTGCTCCACCCTGCGGCGGAGATTGTCCTCCGTCTCCCGGTAGAAGGCGTCGGTGGTCCAGGTCTTGCCGCTGACATAGGGGATCTCCAGCTCGTCCAGGATCTCTGCCAGCTTTTGCGCCCGGGGAATGGGGATCTCCTCCGCCGCCGGGGCATAGTGGTAGCTGGTACCCTCGTCCCGGACGGCTGCCGTCGGCAGGATCAGCCTCCCCTCGGGGATGGGCGTCAGCGCCCCGCAGGAGCCGAAGACCAGAAAGCGCCTGGCTCCGAACTGGACCCTCAGCTCCTCCAGCACCCCGGCGGCGGCAGGGGCGCCGATACCGGAGAGGGCCACGCCGATCCGGCTGTCCTTCACCCGGTAGATGGGGTTCATCCCGGCGGCGGAGCCGATGCGCAGCTGCGGGTGTAGCGGCTCGATGGCGCCGCTCTCCGTCAGAGCGGAAAGAAGCTTGCGGGAAAAGAAGACGATAAAGGTCTCCAGAGGCCATTCCTTTGCCAGAGCCAGGGCCTCCGGGGAAACGGCCTGTTCCGGTGTGATGATCTCCCGGGAGCGGGGATCAAAGGCGTCAGTGATCATAGCGCAGCATCCTCTCTCCGGTTTTCCCGGGGCAGCGGCAGGCGGACGCCCTGCAGATAGGCCCGGATCGCCGCCCGATGATCGGGAAAGCACAGCTCCGGAAGCTCCTCCCGGGGGAAAAAGCGCAGCTCCAGAGATTCCTCGTCCACCCTGGGCTCGCCGGAGAGGATCTCGGCGGTAAAAATGGCGCTGATGGTGTGGGCCGCGTCGGCGTTGGGCCACACCATATCATAATTGTGGAAGAGCCCCAGCAGGGCGGTGAGGCGGACGCTGAGCCCAGTCTCCTCCCGCACCTCCCGGAGGGCGGCTTCCTCATAGGTCTCGTCCAGCTCCAGGATCCCGCCGGGAAGGCCCCAGCCGGCGTTGTCGCTGCGGCGCTGGAGCAGGATCCGGTCCTCCCGGACGATCACGGCGCCGGCGGCGTTGAGAATGATCTTCTGATGACCCAGCTTTGGCCGGATGCTTTTGATATAGTCCATCTGCTCTCCTCTTCAGCTCTGCGGCTCCTTCCGCTCGATGCAGAGCATGGTCAGATCGTCAAACTGGGGCGCCTCGCCCACAAAGGCGTTCACGCCCGCATGGACCGCGTCCAGGATCCCCTTGGGATCCTTGCCTTTTGCCTCGTCCAGGACCCGGAGCATCCGGTCGATGGTGAACATTTTCTCATCCTTGTCGGTGGCCTCGGGCACGCCGTCGGTGTAAAGGAAGAGCTTGTCTCCTGGCCGAAGCTGCAGTTCGAAGTTCTTGTAGCGGGATTCGGGAAAAGCGCCCACCACCAGACCGTGCCTGGATTTGAAAAGCTCGCAGGCGCCGTCCCTGGGCAGAATGGCCGCGTCGTCATGACCGGCGTTGGCGGCGACGATCTTCCCGGTGGAGAGCTCCAGAATGCCCAGCCACAGGGTAACGAACATATCCGCCTTGTTGTGCTTGCAGATCTCCGCGTTCACGTAGTTCAGCACGTCCGCGGGATTCACGCCCATCCGGACGTGGTCGGAGATGAGGATGTTGGTGACCATCATGAAGAGGGCGGCCGGAATGCCCTTGCCGGAGACGTCGCCGATCACGAAGGCAAGGTGATCCTCGTCGATCAGGAAGAAGTTGTAAAGATCGCCGCCCACCTCCTTGGCGGGCTCCATGAAGGCGTAGATATCAAAGTCCTTCCGCTCCGGGAAGGCGGGGAAAACGGAGGGGACGGAATTATCCTGGATAGTGCCGGCCAGAGCCAGCTCGGCGCCGATGCGCTCCCGCTCGGCAGTGATGGCGGTCAGCTCCTCCATACGCTGGAGCATTTCTGTTTCCATCTGCTCAATGGAGTCCGAGAGCTTTGCGATCTCGTCGATGCTGCTGATCTTGCCCAGATCCTCGCCCTTGCTGTTCTCCCGGGCAAAGCGGGTGGCTTCCTCCGAGATCTTCTCTATGGGCACGATGTAGGTCTCCCGCAGGAAGAGAACGGTGAACACGGAGGCCACGATGGCCAGCATAAAGGTGGAAACACCGATGGTCACAAGGTGAGACTGCCTTGCCTCGTTCAGCTCCCGCATGGGGCGCTGAACGCAGAGAATGCCGCTGACCTGTCCGTCGGAATTCCTGACCGGCACCATGGTGGTGATGTGGGGGTGGGCGCCGTCGGTGGGCTTGGCGCGGTACACCGTCTCACAGAGGGAACCCTCTTCATAGATGGCCCGGTATTTCTCCCGGTACTCCTCGTTGGTGGTTTTTCTCCAATGGCCCAGCTCCCACTCCACATATTCGGAGTTGTCCACGTCGTTGTTCACCGAGTTGAAGACGGAGACAAAGCTGCCGTAATCGCTCTGATCCACCCAGATCACGTAAATCAGAGAGACGCCCATGGACTTGCAGTAGGTGTCCAGCGTGGCTCTTGTGCGCTGATACTCCTCCTGCTCCGCGCCGGCAAGATACAGATCCAGGCGGTTGCCGTTCACGAGCCTGGCGGCAGTGCTGGCCATGTGGAAGGTGGAGTTGGAATACTCCGCTTCAAAGGACTTGGTGAAGCTCGCGTAGCCCAGCGCGCTCGTGACCACCGCAAATACCACCAGCAGGATCAGAATGACCCCGATGATGTTCACGGCAAGACTGGAGCGCATATGTTTGATCTTTTCCATCCGATGATCTCCTCTCCAACGCCCCCCTTTCCGGCGGCGGAAGCGATTGCTTTGCGGGGAATGTGCGCGTTCAGCAGCTCTCAAGCAGCGGCAGCATCCGGTCGGAAAGCTCCTCGATCCGGTCGGCCAGCTCAATGCGGGAGCGCCAATCCTCCGGGATCCCGGCGAGGCCCAGCCATGCGCCCAGGATGTTGCCGGCGATGGCGCCGGTGGAGTCGCTGTCGCCCCCGTGGTTGACCGCGGCGCGCAGGGCGGCCTTCAAATCGTCGGGATAGCGCAGCGCGGCATAGACCGCGATGGCCAGTGCCTCGTCGCCGACCCAGCCGCCGCCCAGAGAGCGGATGGCGGACTCGTCCGCGGAAGTGATCTCCCGCGGACTCTCCGCGGGCCCTTCGGCAAGGGAGACGGCTCTGCGCATCAGAGCCTCAAAATCGGCGATCCCCGGAACATCCGCAAAAACGCCTACGGTCTCCCGCAGCGAATCCTCCGTCAGTTCCCGCAGGGAAGCGTATTCCCCATAGAGGCAGCGGCCCACGATGTCGGACAGCATGCCCGCGGGGACCCAGCCCATGGGGTGGCCGTGGGTGATGGCGGCTGCTTTTGCACCGTTGAGCAGGGGGGAGCCGAAGGAGCTTTCCCGGGGGCCGGCAGCGGGGAGAAAGCCCAGAGGGGCCGTCCGCATGACGCCGCCGCAGCCCTTGCTGTGGTTGAGCGGCTCGGTCAGAGTGCCCATTTTGCCGGAACGCAGGGCGGAGAGACAGGTGTTGCCCGGGGCTCGCCGCTTCCGCATCCGCGGATCGGTGCGCAGCACGCTCGCCTGACTCCATTGGGAGGAGACGAGAGAACCCTGGGTATCCAGCCAGCAGAGATAGGCCTGGTAGATATCCCGGATCGGGTCAGGCTCCGCGGCGCTTCCCAGCCTGTGAAGATAGCCCAGGACGAGGCCTTCGGCGGTGAATAGCGTCATCTGGGTGTCGTCGGAAACGAGGGCCTCCCCGTCCTCCGGCAGCAGATCCCGGATCCCCTCCGGGCCCTGCTCCGCCTGGATACGGCCCCAGCTGAGAAATTCCACCACATAGCCCAAAGCGTCGCCCATAGCCCCGCCGTAGAGGCAGGCGGCGATGCGATCCCGCAGCGCTTGTGAATCCATGGTATCCTCCCGATCAGTCGATCCTGCCGTCCCGCAGGAAACGCAGCAGGCGCTCCTTGTAGTCAGGGGCGGTGTCAAAGGCGGCATGGCCGAAGCCCTCTTCATAGAGATAGAGCCCGCTGCCGGGCCGCTCCGGCAGAAGGCGGAAGATCTCCCGGCTTGCCTCGGCGCCCAGCACCCGGTCGTCCTTCGCGCCCAGCACCAGAACCGGGCAGGCGATCTTTGCCAGATCCGCCCGGATATCGAAGTCCCGCAGGCTCTCCGCCAGGATCACAAAGCGCCGCAGATCCTCTGCCGTGAAGCTGTCCACCTGGGAGAGCAGCAGTTCTCTTGCACCTTCGAATACCGCCTTTGGGTACAGCGCCTCTCCGAAGGCCAGGTTCAGCTCCCGGGCCTTCCCGGCCTTCGCCAGGGCGATCCAGCCTTCAAAGAGCTTGCTGCGACTCTCGTCCACCCGGGCGGCGCTGGAGCCCGGCACCAGCCGGGAAACCAACTCCGGATGCTCCGCGGCCAGGCACAGGGCGATCATGCCGCCCTGGGAGGCGCCGAACAAGGCGGCGTTCTGAATGCCCAGCGCCCGAAGCGCCTCCGCCGTGTCCCGGGCCATCTCCCGGATGGGGTAGACGTCGGGCAGCTCCTTCCGCCGGTCAAAGAGATAGATCGTAAAGTCCTCCGTCAGGACCTGATAGGCCTCCGCGATCAGATCCCCGAGGCCCATCACGCTCTGCACGCTGAGCCCCGGCAGAATCACCAGAGGATCCTTGCCATGGCCAAAGCGAAGATATTCCATAGTAAAAGCATCGGCTTTTACGGTTTCGATCTTCATTTCACGTCGTCCTTTCCGTATCTATTCGGTTCAACAGCTTTCGCAGGGAACAGGTACGCCGGGACCCGGCTCCCGAACCTTTCTTATCATCATGATAGATGACATACCCGATAAAGCTTTGGTTTTCGTCTTCAACAGCATAGATCAAAGGAACATCCGGTCGTAGGGCGTTTTCCCGAAAGTCCCTTGTTGGCTCAAAGGCGCTTCAGCAGTTTGTACTTGCTGTACCCGTCCGGGTAATCTTCGAGCGTGCAGTATACCGTATAGCCGCGTTTCTGAAAGAAGTCCACGTTCCAGTCGCGGGCGTCGACCAACACAATACAAGCGCCGTTTTTCTTCGCTTCCTGCTCGAGAGCCGAGAGGAGACAGGAACCTATGCCCTGATTGCGGTGGCGTTCATCCACCCACAGCATTTCGCCGAACGCGATGTTCCAGAAGTTCACACCTGCAAATCCGGCTGCCAGCGGTTCGTCTTGCTTGCCCGGAATCTTTCTTCCGATATAGACAAAGTCATGCACAGCGGGCACCTGTGACCAATTGTATTCAATTAGTTTATCGTCAATGTACTCGGCATCGTCCTCGTCCCCCGACCGGATCTCAAATGCGCAAGGAGCAGCGGCAGCGCTCTCATTCGAAGGATCGTCAAGCGTTTTTTTCATATCGTAGTGGGTATGGCCTTTTGTCGGGCAATCTTCGATCGTACCGCACACCGAAAAACCGAATTTCTCATACAGCGGCCTCGCCTGAAAATCAAAAGTGCCGAGCGTCATGAAACGGCAGCCCCTTTTTCTTGCGGCGCGCTCCGCTTCGCAAATAAGGGCGGAGCCGATCCCCTGTTTGCGGTACTTTTCTTCCACCCACAGGATGTCCAGATCCGCAACCCTCCAGCAGTTGATCAGGAGATTGCACCCTGCCATGATGTTTCCCTCGCCGTCGGTAACTTTGAATACGACCAATTCATCCTCGACAGCATCTTCATACTCTATTTTTGAATCGGTGATCGCATTGAGCTTATCCGCAATGAACGCATCGTCACCTTCGACACATGGTACTATTCTGTGTTCCATTTTGCTTTCTCCCTTACGTTTTCGCCGATCTTAAATCTTCTTGTAGAGCTCGTAGCAGTCGTGTCCTTTGGGAACGTCTTTGAGTTCGCCTCTGCGCAGATAGCCGTTCTTCTGGAAGAACTCCACATTCCAGTCGCCCGCGCTTGTCATCATCACCGTCGCGCCGTTTTCCTTGGCGAATCCTTCCGCTTCTTGCATAAGGTACGTGCCGAGATCCTGCAGCCTCAGCGGTTCTTCCACAAACAGGGCATCGACAAAGCCATATGCATCTTTGTTCCCATCCGCGATCACGCCTGCGGCAAACCTGCCGTTACTGTCTACAAGTTTCTTATAAAAACCAAGGGTTTCGTGTTTCGGCTCGTAGGCTTCGTCGTATTTGTCAAGGCCTTCCTGTATGGCGTCCGCGTCGTCCTTGTTGCCGAAGGAAAGCGGGAACCGCGCACCGCTGTTGTTTGTCGGCACATAGTTTGGCGTGTCCTTGTCAAGGTACTTGACCAATGAATAATCGATATAGCCGTTTGCCTTTTTCAGCGTCGTAAATACCGTGTAGCCGTGTTTTTCATAGAACGGTCTTGCCATATAACTGGCGGTGCCAAGCGTCACGACCCGGCAGCCCTTCTCTCTTGCGATACGCTCGACTTCACGGAGGACCATAGAGCCGATCCCCTGATGCCGATAGCGCTCCTCCACCCAAAGTTCTTCAAGCAAGACTCTCGACCAGTGGTATTCGTATGCCTCTGCGATGCATCCGCCGATGATCTCACCATTTTCATCCTCGACTTTGAGGACGAATTCCTCGACCTCAGCGTCCACTTCGCGCGGAACGATCTCATTGATCTTTTCGCCGATATAAGCGGCTTCTTCTTTCGTCAGATCCCCGATTTTATAATCCATTTATCCTTCTCCTCAATAACAGATTTGCCAATGCTTTCATTCGTTTTTCAGATAGTTCGCATTCTCCGGCTCATATGGCATTGAAATATAGTCCTTCTTGTGGCGGTACAAGCAGCATACAGTCTCCACATGCTGCGTCTGGGGAAACATGTCGAATGGCGTGACCCTTTCGATCCTGTATTCCTTTCCTAAAGCCTTCAGGTTTTTTGCTAAAGTCGCCGGATTGCAGGAAAC
>JAEEGL012088763.1_pt1 | contig 11168 bp, 9 predicted proteins | sample 9134231 | NCBI WGS metagenome assembly JAEEGL01 (sample SAMN16246548, study PRJNA631951) | gut metagenome | biome: gut microbiome; feature: rumen; material: fiber-attached | host: Bos | place: Iran: Karaj | collected 2018-10
ATATCGAGCACGCTTACAACGCTTACTACAGTAATGACCCCTGTTTCAGCGTTTTTATATAATTTGGTGGGCATTGTCCCGTTGCTTGTGCTTGACGCTGTGTCTTTCTTTATAGCTGCCTGCTTTGAAACAAGAATTAAAGCAAAAGAGGATTATACGCTTCTCAGAAAAGACGAAATTTACGGATTTAAGCGCTATAAGCGTGATTTTGTTGAAGGCCTTAAATATATCAAGACCGAGCGTGCGTTGGCTGCCGTAACTGCATATTTCTTTGTTAATTTCATTGCCCAGGCAGTATACGATATTCTTATGCTTCCTTACTTTAAAGGAACATATCCCGTAAACGGCGAATACATATTTATGCTTGTAACGGCATTTTGTATAGCCGGAAGGGCGATAGGCGGCGTTGTTCATTACAAAATAAAGATTAAACCAAGCATAAAATACGCCTTATCAATTGCAGTATATATAACGATCTGTGTTATAAACAGCTTTATACTGTTTACACCGATAATTGTAATGCAGATTTTGATATTTATTGTCGGATTTATAGGCGTTACATCATATAATATAAGAATATCTGCGACGCAAAGCTATGTGCCTGACGAAAAAAAGGCGCGTTTCAACGGTTTTTTCAGTATGACAACAACATGCGGAACGCTTATAGGAAACCTTTTAGGCGGCGCGATATCCGAATTTTTGCCTGTTAAGGCAGTAATTATAATTTTTATGTCGTTTAATCTTATTGTTGGGGTATTTTTGATAATGCTGCCAAATAAGAAATACGTTAAAGAGCTTTATAATAAAGCCCTGTGATAAAGGTAGGAGACGCTCCCTGATATCTAATTCCCGAAAATGAATATTTTCAGGAATTGAGGGGAGTGAAATATAACATAAAGGCTCATTTCATACATTAACGGTGATTTGTATGCATAAAAACAATTTAACGCAGTTACTTTTATTATTCAAAGAATACTGCAAGAATAATAAAAACAAAACCGACAAAGCAATAAGTCAGCATGTAAAAATCGTTAAAGAATTCTTTAAGTATTATGCTTCGCTTAATAATTCCGGCTCGGCTGATTCAATTAGTCTTGATGATATCGGCACTGATCATATCGGTTCTGTTAAGCCGTCAGACATTAATGCTTATATCAGTTTTTGCAAAAATGACTTATCTGACACAAACAATGAAATTGCGCGGAAGAGCCTGTGTTTAAAGGCATTTTTCGACTTTCTTATATATAGCGGGTATATTAAAAATAATCCTGTAAAACCTGTAAGCACTAAGCTTAAGGCGTCTTATAAAGCTGATACAACCGAAAAGCAACCGCACCCCTCTGCCGATGCGCATAATAACGAAGTTCCAATTCCCGAAAATGTTATTGAAGATTTTGATTATAAGGCTTTGCCGGTACCTGTACAGTCGTTTTTGGGCTATTGTACAAGCGTAAAGAATAAATCGCCGAAAACAGTCGAAGAATACAGGAAAGATCTGACCACCTTTTTCAGATTTTATAAGGTAAATAAAAACTTAGTCGGCTCTGATATCCCGTTTGAAAAAATAAGCATTTCAGACGTTGATCTGCGTTTGATTGAATCTGTTAAAATTACCGATTTACTGATATTTATGCAGTATTTGGCGCAGGAACGAAAAAACAACGCAGCCACAAGAGCCAGAAAAACATCTTGTCTGCGCAGCTTTTATAAATATCTTAACGAGTATAATTTTATAAGTGTAAATCCCACTGAAAATCTGCATATACCTAAAATTGATAAAAAATTACCTCATCATCTTACATTGGAGCAGTCTGTTGAGCTGCTCAAAAGCATAGACGGACCGAACAAAGAGCGAGATTACTGCATTTTAACGCTTTTTTTAAACTGCGGTATGCGTTTACAGGAACTTGTTGACATAAATTATAACGACATAAGAAATGACGGGACTATCATAATTAAAGGAAAAGGCAGCAAGGAACGCCTTGTTTATTTGAATGATGCCTGTATAAAAGCAATCAACGATTATATGGCGGTACGCCCCAAAGACGGTCTAAAAGGCGACAGCCGCTCTGCCCTATTCATAAGCAGAAACCATAACAGAATTAACGTAAGCACGGTGCAGAAACTCGTTTATAAGTATCTCAGTAACATAGGGTTATCGGCACAGGACGGTTTTTCGTGTCATAAGCTGCGCCACACAGCCGCAACACTTATGTACCAAACAGGAAATGTAGACGTAAGAGTTTTAAAGGAGCTTTTGGGACACGAAAACCTGTCTACAACTCAAATTTACACACACGTATCTGATAAACAGCTTAAAAACGCCTCTTTTTCCAACCCGCTTTCACAAATCAGCTCCGATTTTGACGATAATGATAAATCCGAGAATTAAAACACAAAAACAGCAAGCACAGAAGTTGAATTTTCAATTTCCGTGCTTGCATATTTTATAACCAAATTTTTATTGCTTAAAATGCTGTTATAAGCTTTGCAATGAATTTTTGTATCAATACAACATCCTGCATATTTTGTGCCTTGTCTAAGTTTACGTCTGCGTTTATGCACTGAATATCATTAAGCATTACAAGATTTGCAACGGCACGCTGAAGCTCAACAACATCAAGCATATTAACAAAGCCGTTTAAATCTACGTCGCCAAGCAGATAAGCAGGCTTATCACTGTCGGTATTGTTAAATCCCGATGTGTCTGTTTCTTTGCCGGTATCTGTATCGGATTGCAGGGTGTCGCTGCCGTTGTCTGTAGTTTTATCAGAGTCTTTTGTGTCAATATCGGACAGAATTATAACTTCGGTGTCAGTATCAATTATCGAATCGGTACCAAAGTCATCCAAGTCATCAAAGCTTACATAATTCTCGCTGCCGTCATAAACTTCATCTGTGTCTGTTTCGGGATCGGTATCGCAAAATCCTATTGCGCAGGTTGACGCGACAATCATAATCCCTAATACTACAGCGGTTATCGTTAAGTGCAAATGCTTTTTGCTGTTTTCCCTGCGTTTATTCATATTTCGACATCTCCACAATTTTATTAAGTCTATGGTTTACTCCGCTGCGGCTTATTTTCGGGTTAAGGCTCTCCCCTAACTCCCTGAGCGACATTTCGGGGTTTTCGTATCGCAGTATTGCAAGCTCTTTAAGCTCGTCGGATAAACTGTTGAATTTTCCCGAAGTTTTGAGCTTTTTTATGGCTTCTAACTGCACTGCGGCAGCTTTTGCCGTTTTGTTTGAGTTTGCTATCTCTGAATTGGTTATTCTTGTAGTACGGTTGATTATGTCTTTTTCTATGGTTTTTTGTATAAACACCATATTTGCCTTGGAAGCGCCCATAATTGCAAGTATTTCCGCAATCGCGTCTTTATCTTTGAAGTAAACTATATAATTCCCTTTGCGAATGAGTGTTCTGGGGATTATTTTTATGTCACTTATTTCTTCACTTACGGAGCTGATAAGATTACACAGATCGTTCACAACATTCTTATACGGAGATGAAAATTCAAGATGATATTCCCTTTCGGGATTGCTCACAGTCCCCGTACATAAAAATACGCCGCGTAAAAAGGCACATTTTGCCTCTGCGGAGTCTATCAAGGCTTTGTTTATACGCAAAGATATATCGTCGGGATTATGCATAACATAATCGAAAACTTTGCTCACATCATTTTTATACACCACAGACGAAGTATACAGCATTGCTCCTGATTTTTTGTTGGTAGAGGTGTACTTTACCTGGGCAATAATTTTGCAGCACCTGGCAAGCAGCAGACAAAATCTTCGGGCAGAATCCGCATTTTCGGTGGAAAATATAATATTGTCGTTTTTAAAGCTTTTGCAAAAGAGTAAAAAACCGTATAATTCAGCTCTTGCGGTATCTTCGTTATCCATGGATAATTCGCACAGCTCGGCTTTTATTTCTGCGGAAAATGACATTTTATCACACTCATTCTTTATTTATATCTCTGTGGTAAACGGTAGTGTTGGTATTCTTTGATTTAATACTGTTATATATCTTATCGGCGACGGCAACACTGCGGTGCTTTCCGCCTGTGCAGCCCACAGCGATAACCAAATGGCTTTTGCCCTCCGAAGCGTAAAGCGGCAAAGAAAAGTTAATATAATCCATTATTCTATTAAATAACGTAACAGATTCTTCATTACCGAACACATAATCAGCCACATCTTTGTCGTTGCCTGTTTTATGCTTTAAAGAGCTTACATAAAAGGGGTTCGGCATACATCTTACATCAAAAACCAAATGCGCTTCGGAAGGTATTCCGTATTTAAAGCCGAAAGACATACAGGTAATGCTCATACTGCCGAGTTCACCTGAGGAAAAGACTGAGGTTATACGTTCTTTGAGTTGTATTGCCGACATTTTTCCCGTATCAAAAACATAATCCGCTATTTGCTTTAATTCGTTTGTGAGCTCTATTTCCGCTTTTATCGCCTGCTCTATCGAGCCCGAGTATTTCTTGCTTAACGGATGCTTTCTTCTTGTTTGATTGAATCTGGAGGTAAGCACAGGGAGATCGGCGCATAGATACAGTATTTTATATGGTTTATTCTGCGCCCGCAGGGTCTTAAGAGCCGATAACAGATTGGAAAAGCCCTCTCCCCTTGCGTCGGCGACTACTGCAACTCTTTTCATTGAAGAATCAGTCGATTTACCGCACAGATCATAAAAAGTCAACAAAAGCTGAACGGGCAGATTATCAACACAGTAAAACCCTATATCCTCCAGCGAGTGCATTGCTATGGTTTTTCCCGCACCCGACAGCCCGGATATTATTACAAATTCCATACCTCTCGAAGACATATTTATCACCCTTTAAATATCCTTAATATATCTATTTTTCGGGTATTGGCTTAATTTCACATTCAAGCTCCACTCCGAATTTACATTTTACTTCTTTCTTTATATAGTTTACAAGCTTAATTACGTCATCACAGGAAGCGTTTCCCGTATTAACTATAAAACCTGCGTGCTTTTCGCTCACCATTGCGCCGCCAATATTATATCCCTTAAGACCGCATTGCTCTATCAAGGCGCCCGCAAAATATCCCTCGGGGCGTTTAAAAACACTTCCTGCGCTCGGGAATTCAAGCGGTTGTTTTTCTCTGCGGCGCGCCATATAACCGTTCATTTTCTCGCTTATAACAGCTTTTTTCGATATGTTGAGTTTTAATACAGCCGAAAGTATTATGTATCTGTCGTTCATAAAAATACTTTTGCGATATCCAAAATCACATTCTTCTCTTTGGAATTTCTTTATCTCTCCGCTGTTCATCTCCAGCACTTCAACACATTCTATACTTGATGCTATCTCACCGCCGTAGGCTCCCGCATTCATATATACAGCGCCGCCGACGGTACCGGGAATACCGTAAAGCTCTTCAAGCCCGGAAAGATCATTATCTCTTGCAAAAGTGCAGGCATTAACAAGCATTGCGGCGCTTCCGCATTTCATTTTGTTTTCAGATATCAAAGAAATGTCTTTAAAACCGCCTGAAAGTGATATCACAGCTCCGCGGTATCCTTTATCGTCAAAAACGGTATTTGAGCCGTTTCCCAAAATGAAAAAGCGTATGTTATTATCTAAACAATGCTTTGTTACCTTATACAGTTCATTTATATTTTCAGGCAGGATCAGAATGTCGGCATTTCCGCCGATTTTAAAGGTAGTATGCCTGCAAAGCGGCTCGTTTTCTTTATATTTACAGGCAATGCTGTTACAAAGCTCTATAAGAGATCTCATTAATCCATCACTCTCAAATCAAATTTCTATATTGTGCTGCGCAAAATAATTCTGCATTTTTCTTGCGTCTGCGTTTATTATCAATTCGCTCGGGAAGCCTATTTCTTCGAGCATTTGAAGCGCTCTCGGGGCTTTGCCCACAAGCATTTGAAAATGAGCGTCAGAATTCACAACAACACCCACGCCATGCCTTTTGCAAAGCTCAGCTATTTTTACACAGTTAGCAACAGACTCTTTTCTAACATTGAATGTTGCTTCGTTAATTTCCACCAATTTACCGTAGTCGCCGAATATGGGTATAACCTTTTCGTAATCGTATTTATATGCCTCGTGTCCGCTGTGTCCGATAACATTTACAAGCGGGTTTTTGGCAACTTGGATATACGTGTTGGTCACCGCGTCAATATCGTCGCGCCACGGCAATGTCTCACGGTGAATGGAAGCGATTACCCATTCCAAAGACGAGGTAGTAAATTCATCAACATCAAGCGTACCGTAATAGTCCGTAATATTAGCTTCAATTCCCTTAATAACACGGACGCCCATCCAGTGTGACGGAATAATACCCATATTCTCAAAATACCACTTACCGGGGGCTCCGGGCATTGATCTGCCGTGGTCGGTAATTGCGATTGCATATAAGCCAATAGCGGATGCCGCCTGAACCATTTCCTGTAAAGTAGAGTATGCATGAGTAGAAGCAAGGGTATGTGTATGTAAGTCTGCTATCAATTTTGGGAACATTTTTTTATATTTCTCCTTTAAAAATCCAAATCGGACTCTTTTTTTGTTTCTATCACTTCTTTGGGAACATCCATCCCCAGTGCCGATAATAGCTCATATGCAGCATTATATCCCATTTTCTTTTGCCTGTTGTTCATGGCGGCAGTTTCTATTATCACGGCTAAATTTCTACCGGGCTTTACGGGAACGGTAAGGATCGGGATCTCTACATCTAAAAGTTTGATATATTGATTTTCCAGACCTATTCTGTCATAAGGCTTACTGCTGTCCCACGTTTCAAGGTTTATAACGATATCAATGTTTCCCGACATCTTAACAGCACCCATACCAAACAAACGTCTCGCATTGATTATACCTACGCCTCTAAGCTCGATAAAATGACGGATATTTTCAGGAGATGCGCCTACCAAAGTCTTTTGAGACAGCTTTCTTATTTCCACAGCGTCATCGGCAATAAGGCGGTGTCCGCGTTTTACAAGCTCTATGGCTGTTTCCGATTTACCTATTCCGCTGTCGCCTGTTAAGAGTATGCCTTCGCCGTAAACCTCCACAAAAACCCCGTGCCGTGTTATACGTGGGGCAAGCTCACTGTTTAAAATAGCTGCAAGAGAGCCTACCAAACTTGAGGTGCTCTCCCCTGAGGATAACACCGTTATATTGTTGATGTGCGCGGCTTCAAGAACTTCGCTGTATGTTTTTATTCCCCTTGAAATAATAAGTGCCGGAGGCTTTAAATCAAATATTTTGCACATTATGTCATATCTTTTTTCGGGCGAAAGCTTTTTTAAATATGCGTGTTCCGTATTGCCCATAACCATAATACGGTTGTTATCAAAATAATCTAAAAAGCCTGTAAGCTCAAGTCCCGGTCTGTTAATCTCGTTAGATGTAATAAGTATTTCATCTGTCGGTTTTTCCTGTGAAAGCACGGTTAAAGAAAGCTCATTTATTATTTTTGATAAAGCTATGGAAAATTTCTGCATATAATTGCCTCCTTATATTTATCAGTCTAATATTCCAAACGATGCCTGCATATCTTCCAAAGTGTCATTGCATATATTGAGTAACTTATCATTGGAAAGAGCGCGGTATTTTTTCAGTATATCTTCTTCATAGTCCATAATGCTGGCAACCGCGGCGTTCTTATACAGCATATACATATTTCCTGTAAGTGTAATAAAATTCTCGTGTTTTAGCTTTGAATATATAATGCTGCCTGAACTTATATAAAATCTGTTGTTTTCAACATATATTCCATTATGTGAAAAATCCGTTTCGCCTGTTGTTACTGAGTTTCCGCTCAGTGCGTCGTTCTGTTTATCAGACCGGTGTCCCAAATCAGACGACCAACCCATACCCGAAAAGATAATATCGTTATTGTTTACCGATACCGTATCATCAATTTTGACCTTTTTATCACAATCTATAACTATTCCCGACATACATCTGTCTATCACGTTATTATCTATAACAAGCCTTCCGTTTAACTTATCGAGCTTGTGGGCAGTATATGTTACTCCTCCTCCGAAACACTGCAGAACATAATTTGAAGATATTGTGTTGTTGTAGCCGTCGGCTTTTATTCCTTCACCGCAAACAGGAATATAATCATTATATCCGATTTTCCCCGAGCTTCCACCTATACAACTTACAATACAATTCTTTACCGTAACATTATCGCTGACTTTGGTGTTTATACCCACCGTGTTTCCGTACATAACGCATAAATTATTTATTGTAACATTGTCTGCGCAGGTAATAATGCCGTCATAACTGTCAGGATGAGACGAACACTGGAATTCAATACTAGAATACACAGCGGCAGGGTTCCCGAAATCGCACCTCAAATACAGATCTCCGCTCATATCGGTATCATATGATGTAAACGGTGTTTTCATTTTGTCAATTTCTTCGGGCAATCCGCAATAAAAATTTAAATTATTATTCAGTTCATTTATTATTGAAAAATCCTGTTCCGGATTATTTACGGATACTTCCTTTTTGCCGTTCCAGTAAGAGCATACCCTCACGGCATAGTCTTTGGCATCAAAAACAATGCCTCCGCAATCCTGCAGTTTGTAAGCGTATTTCCATATTTTTTTATTGTCTTTATCGTACCAAAGTTTCCAGTCGTTTGCTATGCCGCCGTTTTGCGGAGAACCGTAAATATTAGGCTTATCTCCTCTGCCGTACGATGAATACAAAACTCCTTTTGCACATTTAAGATGACCTCTGAATGTACATCCGCGCTCAAATAACACCCCATCGCCGGGCTCAAGCTTAGCCGAAGATGCTTTTTCAAGCGTTGCCCACGGTGAATAAGGCGAAAGACCGTCGTTATCATCATTGCCTTTAATACTTGATACATAGTATATTTTACCGGAACAAAAAATATTATCACCGTTTTCTCTTATACTTGTTATATAACTATTTAACCCTGTTAAATAATCCTTATCGTTATTATCCATTATATGGTCATATGAAACGGGAAAAGCACTTTCGGACGAGTCGTGAAGGCGTGTTACGGCTTTTACAAAATCGGTATAGGATATTTTTTGTGTAAGGAAATCTATGTCCCCGAATTTTGATCTGTCGAAAAGCGTATTTGAAGAATCCAAACTTATCCTGAGAAATGAGTAATAATAAGCAGCAATATTGATTTTGTATGTACCACCGCAAAGGCTTATATCTCTCAGATTCCCGTTTTCACCGAAAAGCGGATTCCACGGTACGGTGTTTACCATATCGTTTATTTCGGGGCTGAACATTTTATCAAATTCTACTTTGTTTATTTCGGTATATTCATTTCCGAGGATCTCGGCAACGGCAAAAACAGATACCATTGCGTCAAACACGGTAACGTTGGTATCATCCGATATTCTTGCGGCAGGATACAGATCTTTAAAATCGGAAAGTTTGGTTTTATCAATAACCATAACAGCGTTATCCAGTATATTGAACATTTCACTGAATTTCAGCGAATCAATATATTTTGATTTATCAATAATATTAATGCTTATCGCTCTTAATATTTCATCATCGCTGCTGTTATTCAAATGTGTTGAAACTTTCTTATTTTCCTGACTGAAATCTGCGATCAATTTGCCTGCAAATTGCTGCAATTTAATAACATCAAGCATATTAAGTGTTTCCCGAGGTTCGGAAACATCTGCCAAATCAAACTGTCTGTAAGAAAAAGTGCCGGATCCGGCAATATATTTTTGCAAAAGGATAATATCGTTCTCATCAACTTTACCGCTGTAATCTATGTCTCCCTGAAGCACAGCTTTTTCTTCATTGCAGCATGCAAGTGAGCTTACAAGGACAACGCACAGAATAACAGGCAGTAATTTATTAACTAACTTTTTAAAACTCAAAATATATCACCTCTTTAACATACATGCATAATTACGGTTTTTGACACAAACAAGTATATACGGGTGTTTTTCATTTTATGGTAATTGCGGTATCTTATCAAACACCTCTGCGACCTTGTCTCTCATCCAAAGCATAGGGCTTATACGTACGGAAAAACCGAACCCATTGTCACACAGCCAATCATAAGGCTTTGCGTGTGGGAGACCGTATACAGACAGGATCGTAGAGATAACACCGCCGTGAGCAACAATTACGGCGGTGGTTGTGCCGGTTTTTATCAGACCCTCAACCACCTTTTCAAAAGCAAGACATACCCTGCGTGTAAAATCTGCACCGTTTTCTCCGTTTGGCGGATAAATGTTTTGTGAATCTGCAAGCCAGCACGAGAATTCGGGCAATTGTTTTAGCTCGTTTACGCTTTTACGTTCCCAATCTCCAAATGAACATTCACGAAAATCAGGGATTATTATGGGCTTATGCGAAGGATATATCAGGTTGCAGGTTTGTATACATCTAAGCATAGGGCTAGAGAAAACCACAGGCGTCCCGGGGTATACATAATCCGTATCATATTTTTTAATATCTTCTATTCCCTCTTTACACAGTGGAACATCGGTAGAGCCGATATAAAGCCCTTTTAAATTCTCTGATGTTTGTCCGTGGCGAATAAAATGAACGGTGTATGTTTTCATACGCAACTCACTTTCTATAAATTACAACAATTTGAAAAAATATTTAAAAATTTGTTAAAAAATGTTTACAAATCTGAAATTTAGTATTATACTATCAGTATAATACTTTAAGTAATAAAAGGACGGCTTAAACGGAATGGAAAATGATTTTGGCAGAATAATAACATTACTGCGAAAAGAACGAAAGCTTGCCCAAAAAAAAGTGGCAGCAGATCTTAATATATCACAGGCTCTGCTTTCTCATTACGAAAAAGGGATCCGTCATTGTCCGATAGATCTGATATCAAAATTTGCCGATTATTATGATGTATCCTGCGACTATCTACTCGGCAGAACGCCCGATAAAAACGGTCAGATAATTAACTACGGCAAACTTACAGGTGATGAAAAAAGCAATTTAAACCCCAATGATATAAACCCGCAGGCAATGCTTCCGCTACTCAACAAAAGGGTGATATCAAGCAGCCTTAACGTTATTTACGGTATGCTTGAGGATATATCCAACAAATCGCTTACAAACGAAGTTTCATCATATCTTAATATTGCAGTGTATAAAATGTTCAGGCAACTGTATGCAAGC
>JAEEGL013931236.1_pt1 | contig 11168 bp, 11 predicted proteins | sample 9134231 | NCBI WGS metagenome assembly JAEEGL01 (sample SAMN16246548, study PRJNA631951) | gut metagenome | biome: gut microbiome; feature: rumen; material: fiber-attached | host: Bos | place: Iran: Karaj | collected 2018-10
ACAAATTTGGTACATAGAAGTGTTCCTACGCCATTATAGTTTGGTAAGCCTAGGAGTGATAGTTTCACCCGTGGTTTTGATTTTTGGAGCAGTTATTTTGAGAGAGATAGCTGCTTTTTGATGATTGCAGAAAGACCAAACAAATAGATAAATACAATATGACTCCGCCCACTAGGTCCATTCCCTAGGTTCATTACTGTATGTTTTTACAAATCCGTCCTGACATGGTAATATATATTCGCTGCGTCAGGACTATTTTTATGTCATAATAGATAAATGGTGCCCGGCGTGGAACTCGGTAGAATAAGCTGAGATAACAGATGGCTTAAATAAAGCATTTTTAAAAGGAGATACATAAAAAATGAAACTAGGAATCGTAGGTTTACCAAACGTTGGTAAAAGTACATTATTCAATTCACTTACAAAGGCAGGAGCACTTGCAGCAAACTATCCATTTGCTACAATCGATCCAAATGTTGGTATCGTATCTGTCCCAGACAAGCGTCTTGATGCACTTACAGAGATGTATCACTCAAAGAAGACTACACCTGCTACAATCGAGTTTGTTGATATTGCTGGCCTTGTAAAGGGTGCATCAAAGGGTGAAGGACTTGGTAATCAGTTCCTTGCAAACATCCGTGAGGTTGATGCTATTGTTCACGTTGTTCGTTGCTTTGAGGATGCAAACGTAGTTCACGTTGATGGCTCTATCGATTCACTTCGTGACATCGAGACAATTAACCTTGAGCTTCTTTTCTCTGATATGGAGGTAATGGAGCGTCGCTATGCAAAGACAGAGCGTAGCGCTCGTATGGACAAGACGCTTCAGAAGGAAGCTGCTATGCAGAAGCGTCTCATCGAGCACATGGAAGCAGGCAACATGGCTAAGACTTTCGAGCTTAACGACGAGGATGAGGAAGGCTACTTCAAGGAGTACAACCTTCTTACAGCTAAGCCAGTCATCTACGCGGCAAACGTTGAGGATGAGGATCTTGCAGATGATGGTGCTAACAATAAAAACGTACAGGCAGTTCGTGAGTACGCTACTAAGGAAGGCTCAGAGGTATTCGTAATCTCAGCTCAAATCGAGCAGGAGATTTCAGAGCTTGAGTCAGAAGAGGAGAAGCAGGAGTTCCTTGAGGCTATGGGACTTACAGAGTCAGGTCTTGATAAGCTCATCACAGCTTCGTACAGACTTCTTGGTCTTATTTCTTACCTTACATCTGGTGAGGACGAGACAAGAGCTTGGACAATCAAGAAGGGAACAAAGGCTCCACAGGCAGCTGGAAAGATTCACACAGACTTCGAGCGTGGATTCATCAAGGCTGAGGTTGTTAGCTACGACGCTCTCATGGAGAATGGCTCAATGACAGCCGCAAAGGAAAAAGGTCTTGTTCGTATGGAAGGTAAGGAATACGTTGTTGCTGATGGCGATGTAATCACATTTAGATTTAACGTATAAAATGTAGATTGTTCACACATTTTAGAATTATTTGTATTATCATAGAACTGTTATTGGATTACAGTTTGTTAACCTTTGAAGGAGGTAAATATGAAGATTACTAATATTAAAGACACAGAAGCATTTTTTAAGGTTATTGATAGTTGTGAGGGCACAGTAGAGCTTATCACAAGTGAGGGCGACAGATTAAATCTTAAGTCTAAGCTTTCTCAGTTCGTTTCACTTGCAAATATTTTCCAGGCTGGTTCAAGCATCATTCCAGAGCTTGAGCTTATCGCATATGAGCCTGAGGATTCAAAGAAGTTACTTGATTTTATGATTAATCAATAAATTAAAAGATTTTCAATTTTAATTGGAAAGAATTATAGGGCTCCGATTGCGGGCCCTATTTTAATGGAGATAAAAATGAAAGCATACGAAAGATTATTAAAGTACGTAAAAGTTTACACAACCAGCGATGAGGAGAGCACAACAACTCCTTCTACAGCCCGACAGTTTGACTTGGCAAAGGAGCTTGTGGAGGAGTTGAAGTCTATCGGAGTGGCAGACGCTCACGTGGATGACAAGTGCTATGTATATGGCACAATCCCCGCTACAGAAGGCTACGAGGATAAAAAGGCTATCGGATTTATCGCCCACATGGACACAGCGCCAGATTTTTGCGGTGAGAATGTAAATCCAATAGTTGAGGAGAATTACAATGGTGAGGATGTGGTCCTTGGCACCAGCGGTCGTACCATAAAGGTTTCAGATTTCCCTCATCTTAAGACTCTCAAGGGTCGCACACTGATTCACACAGATGGCACCACACTTCTCGGTGCAGATGACAAGTCAGGTATCGCTGAAATCATGACCTTTGCAGAGGAGACCATTAAGGCCAACGAGCCACACGGCAAGATTTGCATTGCCTTCACACCTGATGAGGAAATCGGCGCAGGTGCAGATCATTTTGATGTGGAGCACTTTGGAGCACAGTTCGCATATACAGTAGACGGTGGCGAAGAGAATGCTGTTGAATATGAAAACTTCAATGCTGCAGGCGCTGAAGTTAAATTCAACGGAGTGAACATTCACCCAGGTGATGCAAAGGACATCATGGTAAATGCAGCGTTAGTTGCAATGGAGTTCAATGCGTTACTTCCACCTACTGAGGTACCTTCAAAGACTGAGGGTTATCAGGGATTTTTCCATCTTACAGATATGTCAGGCGAGGTGGCAGAGGCAAAGCTTTCTTACATCATTCGTGACCATGATGAGCAGAAGTTCGCAGACAAGAAAAAGGTTATGGAACACGCTGCCAACATCATCAACCAGAAATACGGAGAGGGCACCTGTGAGCTTACAATCAAGGACCAGTATCAGAATATGCTGGAAATGATTAAGCCTCATATGTTCCTCATTGATTACGCCTACAAGGCTCTTGAGGAGGCAGGTGAGAATCCTAAGGCTGTTGCCATCAGAGGCGGTACAGATGGCGCTAGACTTTCATTTATGGGATTGCCTTGTCCGAACCTTGGAACAGGCGGATATAATTTCCATGGCCCAATGGAGCACATCACAGCCGAGGGCATGGACACAGTTGTAAAAGTACTTCATGGAATTGTTAGACAGATAGCGGGAGAATAAAAATGTCGGCAGAGAAAAGGAAGGAATTACTAATTGATATTTTGATGGATGCTTTGTCTGGCTTGTGTATAGGTATTGCCCTTTACAATTTTGCGGCTGACGCCAAGTTTCCATTGACTGGCCTTTCTGGTATTGCTATGATTTTTTACCAGTATTGGGGCTGGAAGATTGGTATTGCTACCATCATAATGAACATCCCACTTATAGTTTGGGCTTACAAGATTCTTGGAAAAAAGTTTTTGCTGAAGTCCTTCAAGACTATGGCTATCGGGACGGTTATGATGGACTTTGTGGCACCTCACGTTCCTAGAATCAATATTGGAAATCTTCTTTTAAATGCCATTGTGGTAGGTGTGTTTACAGGCCTGGGATATGCACTGGTTTACATGCGTAACTCATCCACTGGTGGTGCAGATTTCATCATGATGATTATCAAGGCAAAGCATCCACATATGTCACTGGGAAGAATTTTCTTCATTGTGGACGTGGTGATTATCGTTATCGATACAATTGCTTACGCTCATTCCTTTGAGGCTCTTTGCTATGGTTTTGTCATCAGCTATATTGGCTCCCTGGTGGTAGACAAGGTTATGATTTCTGCTGACTCAGGTATGATGTGTATGATTGTCACCAATAAGGCTGAAGCCATTGCAGATGCAATAGATAAGGCTGTTGAGCGTGGTACCACCATTTTCACAGCAAAGGGTGGTTACAGAGGAGACGAGCGTCAGGTGCTTATGTGTGCCTGCTCGGACAAGCAGATGTATCAGGTTAATCGTGTTGCAAAAAAGATTGACGTGGATGCATTTATAGTCATAATGGAATCAAAGGCAGTGTATGGAGAGGGGTTCAAACGTTTTAAAGTATAGGAGTATAAGTATTATGTCAGAAAAGATTTGCGTTCTTGGTGTTGCAGGAGGTTCTGCATCAGGTAAGACTACAATCATCAATAAGTTACAGGATTTCTTCGGAGAGGATATCGCGGTTATCAGCCACGACTCATATTATAAGGCTCACCCAGAGATGAGCTATGAGGAGCGTAGCCATTTAAACTACGATCATCCAGATTCCTTTGAATCTGACAGAATGGCTGAGGATGTTAGAAAGCTTATTAAGGGCTATGCCATCGACATGCCAGTATATGATTATGTTATCCATAATCGTTCAGATGAAACCGTTCGAATCGAGCCAAAGACTGTTATCGTTATGGAGGGAATTCTTATCCTCGAGAATAAGGAGCTCCGTGACCTTATGGATATTAAGATTTTCGTGGATACAGATGCTGACGAGCGTCTCATGCGTCGTATCAAGCGTGACATGATTGAGCGCGGGAGAAGCATCGAGTCCATCATCGACCAGTATGCAAAGACAGTTAAGCCTATGCACGAGGAGTTCGTTGAGCCATCAAAGAAGCACGCTGATATTATCATTCCACGTGGTGGAGAGAATGCAGCAGGTCTTGAAATGCTTATTACATACATGAACAAGAAGCTTCACGGAGAAGATTAATAGCCACAAACTTTAATTAATAGAGGCTATTTACTCATTTTATTTGTGTAATCCGTTATTTGCGCCACAGGCCTTTTTGGTTACTCTGACTAAATTGGTCTGTGGCTTGTTTTTTGCCTTTTTTACCACATCTGGGGATGATATAATTACTTTACTATTCTGATGCGGAATATCAGAATGGGTATAGGGAATAATGCAATACAGGGAGAATGAATAATTTATGGAAAAGAAACCTATAGTGTTGGCTGTTGCTGGTAAGGGAGGAGTTGGAAAGACTTCACTTGCTTCGGTGATGGTCAAGTTGTTAGTGGAAGCTTATCCAGACAAGAAAATCTTAGCTATTGATGCGGACCCGGCTGTTGGTCTGTCTACAGCTCTTGGTGTGGAGCCTGAGCTTACTCTTGATGATATCAGGAAGGAAGCTGTAGAGGCTGCAGAATCAGGAAATGCAGGAGCTACTGTTGAGGTACTTGGCGAGGCCAGATACCGCATTTTTGATGCTATGGTTGAGATGGATGGCTTTTCTTTTATTGCAATCGGACGTCCAGAGGCTGCTGGCTGCTATTGCAAGATAAACACATATCTCAAGGAGGTCATCGCTCAGGTGGCCGACAATTTCGACTATATTGTCATCGACGGCGAGGCTGGTATTGAGCAGATTAATCGCCGTGTCATGGAGAAGGTTACACACCTTGTCCTCATTACAGATTCAAGTAAAAAGGGTTGCGATGTAGTAAAGACCATCAAGGATGTGGCAGACAATCTTGTTATGTACGACAAGCTTGGCGTGGTTGTAAATCGCGTGCCATCTGAGGATGTTTTGCAGTATATGGATTTGGGAGATATCCCACTCTTAGGCTGGATTCCAGCAGATGCAAACCTCACAGAGCGTGACCTTAAGGGTGAATCTGTATTCTACATTCCAAACGAAGCTCCTATCGTAACTGGATTACGTGAATCCCTGAAGAATTTGGGGGTTATCTAGTTTATGAAGGATTTAAAACATTTATATTACTTTGAGAATCTTCTCATGGATTCTGACAACGAACTTGTGCGTCAGGCCCAGGCTGAGGGTCGCGTGTGCATTGGTTCTCCATGCTATCAGATTCCAGAGGTTCTCATGAACATGGGCAAGGCCTTTACAGTTAGGCTCCGTGCCCCTAGAACTGGTTCCATGGAGATGGCTACCTATTATCTCACCAGTTTACTGTGCGAATATTCGAGAGCGTTGCTTGAGCGTGCCATCGAAGGTGGCTATCAGTTTTTAGATTGCCTTATTGCACCAGACGGATGCACTATGATAAATCGTTGTATCGAGAACATGGAGCTTCTTAAAATCAACGATAAAGAAGATTTCTTTTACCAGTATTTAGAGGTTCCAATGAAAGCCGATGACAACGGTCTGAACCTTTACGTAGGCCAGTGCCGTTCAAAGATTTTAGAGCCAATGGCTGAGCACTTTGGCATTGATATTTCTGATGAGGCTCTCAGAAAAGCAGTTGCAGAGCACAATGAATTGTGTCGTATCATCACTGAGCTTGGTGATTTCCGCAAGGAGGAAAAACCACGTATCACAGGATACGAATTCCACATTATCACACTTTGCACCTATGTTTGTCCACACGATTTACTTATGGACAAGTTACGTGAGACTCTTGAGGAAGTTAAGAACCGTCAGCCTGATGAAAAATGGCCATACAGAGCACGTGTTGCTATGGTTGGCTCAGAGGTTGATGATATTGATATGATTAAGCTTATTGAGGATTCAGGGGCTTATGTTTGTGCCGACAGATTCTGCTTCGGTTCACTTCCAGGTCGTGAGGAAATCATTCTGAATGATGAGGAGGATGTACTTACTCAGATTTGCCGTCACTACATGATGAGTTGCATGTGCCCACGTCATATGGACACACCAAAGATGAATCGCAGGCGAGAATATGTGGATGAAATTGCCAGGGAATACAAGGCAGACGGTATCATCTACGAACAGATGAAATTCTGTGACCCATGGGCCTACGAGAGAATGGTAGGCTCCCACGTGCTTCGTGATGAATATGGGTACCCGGTTCTCACTATCGACAGACCATACGCAGTTGGCAACTCGGGACAGATTCGTACCCGTGTCCAGGCCTTCGTGGAAAGTATCGAAATTAAGAAAATCCAAGGAGGGCGCAAATAATGGGAAAAGCGGTTGGTAGCTCACAGCTTGGTAAGCTTTACTGTGCTGATAAAAAAGTATTTAAGCATCGTGAGTGGAGAGGCGTAAAGGATACATTTTACGATTACACCAGATGGCTAGGTATCATGGCAATGCTTGGAAAGTTCATGCTTCATCCAAAGAATGTGAAGGGCTTCTTCAGATATCGCTGGATGCAGAATTACCTGGCAGTGCCAATGATGATTGACAAGCATTCAATGGGTCTTCGCGGACCACAGCTTCGTATCTGTCGTGAGGAGTACGACCTTGTAGCCAGCGATGTAGCAAAGCTTTTGACAAAGATTTTCTCAATGGACCAGAATCTTGGTGCCAGCCCGGAAAAGTCAAAGCATGTAGTCCTTGTGGATGAAAACGAGATGACAAACATCCTCTGTGGTTTCCCTAATCTTGAGGGACTCAGCTGGGAGACAGCAAGCTGTTATGTTTGCGTGCTTCTTCAGGGGGATGCCATGACTCATTACCTGGATGTGGTTCAGGAATGCGGAATGCCTGGTGATGTTTGCCCAATGCCAGCATCTGAGGCAGGTATTTGTATAGACGGCGACATGCCTGTATTTGGTAAATGTGCCGTTCAGTGTAACACCACCTGTGATGGTTCACTTATGGGAAATGGTGTTATTTCAAGAGCTCTTGAGAGAAACGGTATTCCGGTCCATCAGCTGGCCACTCCACTTCGTCATACTGAACCAGGAGTTCAGGAGTACGCTGCTCAGGAGGTTAGAAATGCCATCGCATTCATTGAGGAGCAGACAGGAGAGAAGTTCGACTGGGATTACTACTTCGAGTGTGCAAAGCGCATTAACATTGGAGCCCGAGAATGTACAGAATGGCTTGAGCTCACCAAGACAGATTATCCTCAGGTAATAGGAAACAACATTCTCCTTTACCGTGAGACAGAATATATGGCAATCGCCGGTAAGGTTCCAGCCTTTGCAAAGCTTGATGTGAAAATCACACAGATGGCCACAGAGGCTTACAAGAACAAGACAATGCTTGCTAAGGAGTATCGTCATCGTGCTATAATCTGGGGAGTTCAGTCCCAGTTCTACACTGATTTTGTGGCATGGCTGTTAAATTGCTGGGGAATTCTCCCAATGTTTGATATGCTTACTATGGTTTCCCTGGATCCTATTTCAGAGGATGACAAGGAACAGGCCATTTATGATATGGCACATCAGTATGAAAATATGATTATGAGAAATCGTACCCACGGTGGTTACGAGGTACTTTTAGATGACCTCTGGCGCTACTGTGAGGAGTTCAGAGCAGACATGGTTATCCTTTGGGAGCACATCGCATGCAAGGCCTTAGATGGTATGCACGGTATGTTTGAGGAGCAGGCTCGCGCCCACGGCATTAAGCTGATTTGGGTAAACCACGACCTGTACGACCCACGTGTCATTCCTCGTAAGAACCTTCGCCAGGATGTAAACCGCTACATGCGTTCAGTGCTTCGCGAAGAGCCACTTGATCCTTCATTAGAGGATTACGACGATACATGTTTGTGGTAAAACGTAAATTTGAATAATAAATGAGCTGGTCTTGAAGTCTTGGCCTGCGGGAGCATGTAGTGCTATATTGACCAGCGGACTAGGAGAATAATATGAGATACTTTGGTGGATGTGATTCCGGTTCCACATATACAAAATGCGTCATAATTGACGAGACCGGAAAGATGGTAGCTGACGTCACTCTCAAGAGCCGCATCAATGCAGTGCTTTCATGCCAGGATGCCCTTGATCAGGCAGTGAATCAGGTGCCAGATTTAAATTCAGCACAGGATTTGGCGTACCTTGTAGGTACAGGCTATGGCCGTAACAAGGTTCCATTCGCTGATGAAAACATTTCAGAGATTAGCTGTCACGCCATGGGTGTGCACGTAGCTGATCCAAATGTAAAGGCTATAATTGATATCGGTGGCCAGGACGTAAAGGGTATCGCAGTTGATACTGACGGTACAGTTCTTAACTTTGCCATGAACGATAAATGTGCCGCAGGTACAGGCCGTTTCTTTGAGGCAATGGCTAGAGCCTTCGAGATGGATTTGGATGAGTTCTCAAATCTTTCTCTTAAAGCTAAAAATGTTATTCCAATCACTGCTCAGTGTACAGTATTTGCAGAGTCAGAGGTTATCTCACTTGTAGGTGAGGGCAAGCCTATGGATGAAATTGCAGCAGGTATCGAGCTTTCAGTTGCAAAGAGATGCTTTGTAATGTCAAAGAAAGCTGGCGCTGTTGATAAGATTACACTTACTGGAGGCTGTGCAAAGAATGCAGGACTTAAGGCTGCTATTGAGCAGGTTCTTAAACTCAAGGTAATTGACCTCCCAATTGACCCACAGCTGATGGGAGCACTTGGAGCCGCTGAGTTTGCAAGACAAAAGGGAATGTAAAGGCTTCCCCTTGAGGGCTGAGATGATGCTTTAGCATTATCTGCCACCCTGGCGAAGGGGAAGCTGTCAGCGATAGCTGACTGATGAGGTGTAAAAAGGAGAATTTTATGCTTAAAGTATTACTTATTATTGCCATAGTTATTTTGTGCTTATTTGTGCTCTCATTCATCGTCTATTTCTTCAACCTGGACATGAAGCTTACAAGCGCAATACAACCTCTTTTACAGAAGCACTATGACAAGATAAAGAGAGATAGAAAGATTTAATGAAGCTATACGATGAAACAATAAAGTGCATAGAGTCCAGTCTTGAGGGAAAGCCTCTCAAGAAGCTTGATATCGTAAATGCGGATTGGAAGGATGTGGGGGACCACAATATGATTCTTCGAGCTGACATGGCTTTTGAGCTTGGCGGTGGGACTCTGCCAGCAGTTAGTGCCATGGGTGTTACAGCAAGCCCTGAGCTTGTACCAGCTGAAGAAGTCTATCTTCTTGGTCCGGACTTAAATGATATCAAGGCTGACCAGCCATATGCCAGAATCGCACTGGTTAGGGTGGCTGAGGATAGCCTGGGCGATGGAAATGTACTTTATAATGCAATCAGAAAAATAGAATATGTCAGGTATCACATTAATCCTGAGGGCTATATGACTCGTATCTCTGCCAAAAACAGCAGGGAGCCGGTTCGAGTTGCAACCCAGGCTATCAAAAATGGTCTTGGCTTTGCCCAGGTGGGAAAGTTATTTTTAGATACCTATCATGAAAACAAAAATATTGAAGCTGTAAAGCTCATATTTATAACAGCTCCTGATTTTGACTACAAGTCTCTATCAGAGCAGGCAAAGCATCTTGAGGATATCACTGGCACAATTGACCATATCTTCAAGAATGTGACAATGGATTGCGGAAGCTGCTCGTTACAGCAAATATGTGATGAAGTTGAGGGACTTCGCGAGTTACATTTTTCCGCAAAGAATTAGGGTAAAGGGAGTATTAGGAAATGCCAGAAATGAGTAAGACTATCATGCCACCACACATGCATGATAAACAGCCAAGCGAAAAGATTATCAAGCTTGGAAGAAAGATCACAGATGTTGCCGGACACAAGATGTTTGGCGTAAAGGTTGAGGATCCAGAGTACTGGGGCCTTGCAGAAATTATTACAGAGGAGATGGCTGAGGTTGGTCTCACAATGAAGCTTCGTCATCATTACACATTTGATGAGCTCTGTAAGATGAATCCTGAGAAAGCAAAGGATAAGGCAGCTTTCCAGAAGTTACTTGATGAAATGTCATATATCGGACTTTTAGAGTACGATTATGGTAACCACTATGATCACAACGGACGCACAGCTCCACAGTCTGAGAGAAGATATATTTTACCTATTTTCGTTCCAGGTTCTGCCGAGCTTTTCAACATGGAAGAGTCAGTTGCCGGCGAGCGTTCAAACAATAGATTAAAGGAGCATCCAGCTCTTGCTTCATTCTTTGAGAGAATGACATTTATTCCACTTGATGGCCTCACACATCTTATCCCTCCAGGAGGTGCAGGCGTAGGTATGCACGTTATTCCTGTTGAGAAAGCTATCGAATTTGAAAACGAAAAAGTTGACCTTGAGCAGATTTCATACTGGCTCAAGAAATACGAAGGACACATCGGTGTAGGTCAGTGCTCATGCCGTGTTTCCCGTGCTTGCCTCGAGGAAGGTTGCGGTGATGACGAGATGAACTGGTGTATCGGTCTTGGTGATTTCGCTGACTACTGCCGTGAGACTGGCAAGGGTCACGACATCACATACGAGGAGGCTATGCGCATCGTTGAGCGTGCTGAGACACTTGGTTACGTTCACCAGATTACAAACATTGACGGCGAGAATAAGATTTTCGGTCTTTGCAACTGTAACGTAAATATCTGTAATGCCCTTCGTACATCACAGCTTTTCAACACACCTAACATGTCACG
>JAEEGL013958784.1_pt1 | contig 11168 bp, 7 predicted proteins | sample 9134231 | NCBI WGS metagenome assembly JAEEGL01 (sample SAMN16246548, study PRJNA631951) | gut metagenome | biome: gut microbiome; feature: rumen; material: fiber-attached | host: Bos | place: Iran: Karaj | collected 2018-10
GCATTTATAGCAGCTAAGATTTTCCACAAGAAATATAAGCACAGTTTTTGATAAAGATAGAATGAAAGAAAAAAAGATCAGCGGAAGCGCAGACAGAAGACATTTTTTTAAGACGGGTTTTCGCGGCGCTCCCGGGACATTTGAATTAAATGATGAACAGCTTAAAGAACTGCAGCATACCTTACTTGGTATGTTGCAGGATTTTATTGCAGTTTTTGAGAGGAATAATATCTTTTATACCCTCAGCGGCGGATCGGTACTGGGCACGATCAGACATGGAGGATTTATCCCCTGGGATGATGATATAGATTTAAATATGCCCAGGAAGGATTTTGAACATCTGAAGCAGGTATTTGACCGCGAACTTGGCGACAAATATGTTCTTTGTGCACCTGAATGTGGTAACGGCTATGGTATGTCACATGTTCAGATCAAGAAAAAAGGGACTGTTTATAAAGCATTTAATGAACTTAAGATGCCGGAAACCGGTATTTTTATAGATATTTTTGTTCTTGAGAATACATATGACAGTGCAGTTAAGAGGAAGCTTCACGGATATATGTGTCTGTTTATGGGTTATATGCTCACATGCCGTAAAACAGCGGATGACTGGGATGCATTAGAGCCATATCTTGCGAATAATCTACCATTAAAAGAGGCTTTCAGAAAGAAAATGAGAATAGGCAGGCTTATCAGATTTGTGCCATTGGACAAACTTTCAAAGCATGTCTATAAATGGTATTCTCTTTGCAGAGATGAAAAGACTACCTATGTGTGTATTCCAAGTGGCAGAAAACATTATTTTGGAGAGATGTATCTCAGGAAGGATATGAATCATTCCAAAGCCGGAAGTTTTGAGGGCATTGATGTGAGGATACCTTACGGAACGGAATCCTATATGAAGGTACTTTATGGTGATACATATATGAGAATCCCTCCTGAGGAGGACAGAGAAATTCATTCAGCAGTGGAGCTGAGTTTCGGTGACTAAAGTTGTAAAAAACTTCAATAATTGTTATTCTTACTAAAAACGAAGGAGGCATTATGGCAAACGTAGCACTCATTATAGCAGGTGGATCAGGCCATCGTATGCAGCAGGATATTCCCAAACAGTTTATCAATGTATATGACAAGCCTGTTCTTATATATACTCTTGAAGGTTTTCAGAAGCATCCCCAGATAGATGCGATAGAGCTGGTATGTATCGATGGATGGCAGGATATGGTATGGGCATATGCCAAGCAGTTCAACATCACCAAACTTAAATGGATAGTTCCGGGCGGAGAGAGTGGACAGGAATCCATCAGAAACGGTGTGTTCAATCTCGAGGGAGAGCTTAATGAGGATGATATAGTCATCATTCATGACGGAATAAGACCGCTTGTTGATGAGATGGTACTTTCCGATGTTATCGTTGTTTGCAAGAAGTATGGAAATGCCGTTACTTCTCTGCCGTATAATGAGCAGATTTTCGTTGTAAATGAAGAGGATGAGGGAACTACAAGAAAATACATTCCCAGAGAGACTCTGAGAAGAGTATCAACCCCGCAGGCATACAAATTCGGTAAGCTTGACTGGGCTTATCATGAAGCCTTTGAGAAGGGAATAGGAATAAAGGGAAGTGCTTATACCAACACGATGATGGTTGATCTTGGAGAGACACTTCACTTTGCAGCAGGTTCTGATAAGAATATCAAGCTGACCACCAAGGATGACCTTGAAATGTTCAAGGCATATCTTAAGTCAGATAAGGATAACTGGCTTAAATAAAGAGCGGAAACAATTGTGATAGTGAGGATATAATGGAACTTTCGCAGAATTCAAAATATATAGAAGATATAGAAAAAATCGCAGGAATGGATCTACCCTGGGAGAAATTAAAGGGAAAGACTGTCCTAATGTCCGGTGCTACAGGTCTTATTGGTAGTTTCCTGATCGATGTGCTTAAGTGTCGCAGCAAAATGGGAGATGATATAAAAGTAGTCGGACTTGGCAGAAGCAAAGAAAGAATCCTTTCACGCTTTGGACTTAAGGAGAATACATCGGATTTTATTGCTGTGGAGCAGGACGTAAATGATGCTCCAGGTGATGAGTTAAAGGGTATTAAGGCGGACTACGTACTTCATTTAGCCAGCAATACGCATCCCCTTCAGTATTCAACAGACCCGATTGGCACCATTATCACCAATATAATCGGACTTAAAAATATGTTGGATTATTCTGCTGATTGCGGTGCTGAAAGATTTCTTTTTGCGTCATCTGTAGAGGTATATGGAGAGAACAAAGGTGATACTGAAAGATTTTCAGAGGATTATCTTGGTTATATAGATTGTAATACAATGAGATCGGGATATCCTGAAAGTAAGCGTGCAGGAGAAGCGTTGTGTCAGGCATATATGAAGCAGAAGGGACTGGACGTTGTGATCCCAAGACTCTCAAGAACCTATGGTCCGTCTATGCTAAAGACTGATACCAAGGCTATATCCCAGTTCATTAAAAAGGGAGTCGATAAAGAGGATATAATCTTAAAATCAGAAGGAAACCAGCTGTATTCCTACAGTTATGTAGCGGACGCAGTGAGCGGCCTGCTTTATTGCCTGCTCAAAGGGGAGAGCGGAGAAGCTTATAATATCGCTGATCCGGAATCTGATATTACCCTTAAGGATCTGGCAGGACTTATTGCTGATTACTCTGGTAAAAAGGTAGTATTTGAGATTCCTGATGCCACAGAGGCAGCAGGCTATTCCAAAGCGACCAAAGCTATCCTGGAAGCTTCAAAGCTCAGAAATATTGGCTGGCATGCAGAGTATGACATGAAAAACGGGCTGATACGTACTATAGATATATTAAGGGAAATCTCATAAATGTATGAAAAGGATCATAAAAACAGTAGAAGGCTGAGTTCGGATGAAATAAAGCAGACTCAGCTGAATATACTGCTTGAATTTCAGAAGATCTGTAAGGATAACGGACTTACTTTCTATCTGTGCGGGGGATCGCTCCTGGGAGCTGTGAGACACAAAGGCTTTATTCCCTGGGATGATGATATTGATATCTGTATGTCACGTCCCCAGTACGATGAGCTTGCAAGACTTGTAAGAAATAATAGTCTCGATAAACCTTCATGGCTTGAAATAGTGTGCTATGATAACAGAACATCCAGATTTCCATTTATTAAAGTACTGGATAAACGGACTTTTATTCTCAATGATTATTTTAAAGAGAGTGAGAATGATAACCTCTGGATAGACCTGCTTCCTGTTGACGGGCTGCCTGATTCGGAGGGTGAAGTCAAAAAGCTATACAGGAAAGTGACTCTTTGTCGCAAGCTGGTACAAATGAAGTATGTTCGCCCGTTTGAAGGTAAGAGTCTTTCAAAAAGGATAATCAAGCCGATTATGTCGGTTTTTGCACATATCATAAATACGGATCGATTTAATGACCGTATACTTGAAATGGCTACAGCCAATGCTTATGAACTTTGTGATAAGGTTGGTATTGTAACCGAGGGGTTATATAATGAAAGGGAGGCAATTCCAAGATCTGAATATGAAAAGCCTGTTGATGTAGAGTTCGAAGGGCATATCTTTCAGGCAACTTCATATTGGGATGAATACCTCCGGAATCTGTTTGGGGATTATATGACACCACCTCCCGAAGATAAGAGAAAGACGCATGATATGAAAGCGTTCAGGGTGGAATAAAACAGTAATTAAGGACAAAATGTAATGATAAAAAAGTGGATACATAAGGCAAAAAAATATGAGTTTCTCTTTACAGAGCTTGTGAAGAGAGATTTTAAGCAGAAGTATAAGCGCACATCTCTTGGTATGTTATGGAGTATTCTGTCTCCGCTTCTCACACTTCTCGTTATGAAGGTAGTATTCACCGAGTTTTTCGGAAGGGATACACCGCATTACACCACATATCTTTTTGCAGGAAACCTTGTGATGGCGTTCTATAAAGAGGCAACAAGGCACGGAATGAGCAGTCTTGCCAGCAACAGGAAGATAATAGATAAGATCAACTTACCCAAATATTTATTCCTGTTTTCGAAAAATGTCTCTGCATTGGTGAATTTTGGGCTCACGCTTGTGGTTTTCTTTATATTCTGTTTCTTTGATGGTATAAAGTTTGGATTCCATATGTTTGCGCTGGTCTATCCTATCATCATGATCACTATAATGAATATTGGTATAGGAATGCTTCTGTCGGCATGTTATGTGTTCTTTAAGGATACAAGGCATCTGTATGATATATTCCTTACACTTTTGACTTATGTATCGGCTATCTTCTATAAGATTGATCGTTTCCCGGCACATGTACAGCGCTATTTCCTGTTTAATCCGGTCTATGTGATCATTAAGTATTTCAGAACTGTGGTTATAGATATGAAGATACCGTCAATACAGTATCATGGTCTGGTTTTGTTCTATACCATGTTTTTCCTTGTAATGGGATGCTTTGTTTATAAGAAATTTAACAAAGAGTTTATTTACTACCTATGATGGAGATGATTTTTTAATGAGTAAACCGGCAATAGAATGCAATAATGTTAGTGTCAGATATAAGATTGGTGATTTTAAGAACGTTGGGCTTAAAGAGGTTGTTCTGAGAAAAATATCCGGCAAGTATAAGGTTAAGGAGTTTTGGGCAGACAGACATATCACATTTTCAATAGATAAGGGTGATATGCTTGGAATAATCGGAACGAACGGAGCCGGAAAGAGTACACTTCTAAAAGCGGTGACAGGGATACTTGCTCCTGCTGAAGGTACTGTTAAGACCAGGGGAACGATTGCAGCTCTCTTAGAGCTCTCCAGTGGATTTGATTCTGACCTCACAGTTAAGGAAAATGCATATTTAAGAGGAGCCATGCTCGGATATACCCGTGATTTCATGGATGAGAAATATGATGAGATCATCGCATTTGCTGAGCTTGAAAAGTTCCAGGATTATACATTTAATCAGCTTTCAAGCGGAATGAAGAGCAGACTTGCTTTTTCGATCGCCTGCCTTGTTAATCCGGAGATAATCATTCTGGATGAGGTGCTTAGTGTAGGTGATGGATCATTTAGAAAAAAGAGTTCTGACAAGATGAAAGAGATTCTTGATGCCGGTATTACCGGAGTTCTGGTTTCACATTCCATAACTCAGGTCAGAGAGCTCTGTAATAAAATACTTTGGATAGATCACGGTAATCAGATTGCATTTGGGGATAATGCAGAGATGCTCTGTGATGCGTATGAGGAGTTTCTTGCGACCAAGAAGTTGCCATCAAGCGAAGAAGAAATAAAAGAGCTTGCTGATGCATTTGAAATGAGACACGCGAGAGCGATGCGTGACGAGAACAGAAAACAGACAGAGAAGTTTCTTAAGATTCTTCAGGAGGGAGAAAGTGAGCCCGCTGTTGAGGCTGCACTTGCCATACTGAGGCAGAACAGACCCGAAGCATTGAAGGCAGGCTACAGAAAGCTATAAGGCAAGATATTGTCGTTTCAGAGGAAATAGAATGAGTTTTTATAATAACAAAAGAGAAAGCGGAAAGAACGTAGTAAGAAGCAAGATGGCAGCCAGGAAAAGCATCGCCGGAAGAGCAAAAAGATGGCTTACAAGAAAGGTTCTTTTCCCTGCTATTTATCATTTTTATGCCTTGAAACCTATTCAGGATGATAAGGTCATTTTTATGGAAATCCGCTTTTCTGAATTAACGGATTCATATGTTGAAATTTTTAATGAGCTTATTTGCAATTACAGTCTTAATATCCATTGCCATTTCTTTCAGCAGGGAACCGTTGCTAAGAATATAGAGCTGAAAAAACAGATAGATTTCATAAAGGATGCAGCTACTGCTAAATACCTCATTTACAACGACAGTAGTGATACCCAGGGGTCATTTAAGGTAAGAAAGGGAACTAAGGTCCTTAATACCTGGCATGCAGCAGGTGCATTCAAAAAATTCGGTTTTAGCACAGCGAATAAGATATTCGGAGGATCACAGAAGGAAAAAGAGATCTATGATCTTCATCCTAAATATGACATCGTTACTGTCAGCAGTCCGGAAATAGTATGGGCTTATGTAGAGGCCATGGGTAAGGAGAAGGAACCTGAATGTGTTAAGCCTCTTGGCATAAGCAGAAGTGATGTCTTTTACAGACAGAGTTTTATTGATGCCGCATTTGAGCATCTGTATGATGTATTACCACAAGCTAAAGGGAAAAAGGTCATCTTATATGCGCCGACTTTCCGCGGAACACCAAGAAAAGCAATTACTCCGGATATGCTTGAGGTTGGGGCTTTTTATGAGAAGTTCCACGAGGATTATGTTCTGATCTTTAAACATCATCCACTTGTCAGCACAAAGCCCATGATTCCGGCAGCCTACAGTGATTTTGCGATAGATTTATCTGATATGCTTACTATATCGGAATTATTGTGTGTGAGTGATATTTGTATAACAGATTACTCATCACTTATCTTTGAGTTCTCTATTTTTGAAAGACCTATGCTCTTCTTTGCATATGATCTTGCTAACTATTTTGACTGGAGAGGATTCTACTACAACTTCGATGAACTTACACCGGGACCTGTCTGCTTCACCAATGCGGAGATGATCGATTATATCTCCAATGTGGACAAGCTTTTCGATAAGGAAGCGGTTCATGCATTCAGAGAGAGATTTATGAGCTCCTGTGACGGTCATGCTACAGAGCGTATCATGAAGGAGTTCTTTGGGGATCAGATAGAGAAATTCAGGCGTTCTACACCGATAGAGGGTGATTATCATACACTGCCTGATATAAATGGTCTTTACAGAGATGAGCACAAGCGCGTCGATAAGATGAAGAAGGTTATGAAGAAGGCGCGTAGTGCATATATGGCAGCATCCAAACAGCCTATTATTTCCAAACGTATTGCCCTTCTTATGGATGAGAAGTCTGACTGGGATGTTTTTGTCAGCTTGGAAAAGGCGCTTAAGACTGAAGGCAATGATTTTGAGATAATCAAGGATATAACTTATAATGAGAAAAATATCTCCGGATTTATGGAGAAGCTTGGAAGAGCAGCAGTTATAGTCTGCTCCGGAGAGCCCTATATCATGCGAATGATCAATGTAAGAAGTGATACCAAGATCGTTCAGATATGTCCTGAGCTTGTTTCCATGAACCCCAGATGGAAGAATTCCAAGGAGATAAGAAGCGGATTCAATGTAGAGGAATGTAAGCTCTTCCCGATTCATTCAGAATACGATGCGGTCTTCGGAAGTGTTGAAGCTGATGATGCACTCGTGGCAAAGAATTATCAGCTCTCACAGAAGGGACAGATATATCATATTGGTAATGTTGCCACGGATATGCTGCTCTCTGAGGAGTATGTTGCATCTGCAAAGAACAGATTAGAGACAGTATGCCCCTATGCAAAAGATAAAAAGATTATTCTGTTTATCTGTAAGGACAGAGAACTTCTTCCCGGATATCTTAGCCGTGTTATGACAGCACTACATGAGAAATACGCCAGGGATTATGTATGTATCGGAATGGCGTGTGACGGAAGACCCGGAAGAAAGCTTGATATTTCAGAGTATCTGGAGGGATTCGGATTTGATCCCAGATTTGTTCTGGCAAAGAGGGTAGCCCTTCAGGAAGCTGAGATAGTTGATACAGAGCAGCTGTATAAAGAGGAGGGATCCTCATCTTCATCTGATATCAACTGGAAAAAGTTCCCGCCGATCACCTTGATGGAAGCAATTTCATTGGCGGACATAGTGGTGGGAGATTACTGCAGTCAGGTTCTTGCAGCAGCAGTAGCTAATAAACCGCTCCTGTTATGGGTGCCGGACAGAACTACTTATGGTAAGAGTCAGGAAATGTACATGGAGTTCGATGAATCCTTAAGTGATGTTACCTGCAGTAATGATGGAGAACTGGTCAGAAAAATCGTTGATATTGATAACTATGATCTTGATAGACTACAGAAGTTGAGGACGCGTTATTTCGCATTCTGTGATGGGCAGGCATCCAATAGGGCTGTTGATCTTATAAAGAAAATGCTTTAAGAAATTGGAGGTTTTAGGCTTGGCTGGTGATTCAATGCTGTCTGTCATCCTGGTTACACATAATGATGAAAAGACAATAAATAAGACTTTTGATTCAATCATTTCGCAGGAGAATAAAGGAATCGAGATTCTTTGTGTGGATAGAGATTCCACTGATAACACAGTTGAGATAGTAAAGGAGATTTCCGGAAGATACTCTCAGGTATCATTAGTTTCGGTCGGTCAAAAAACAGAGGGCGAAGCCCTGAATATTGGTATTGAGAACGCACAGGGAGAATACATTCATTTCTTGCAGCCTGGAGATATTATTGTTGAGCACGCATATGAGTGCGTGCTCGCTAAGGCGAAGAAACAGGATCTGGATGTACTCAAATTCTGTGCGATTTCTTTTGATGGGGAAACCAATAATACCTATGCTGACAGGGAATACATGATGCCGGAGATCGGTGTAGGTAATATCGGCAGACCTCTGAGTATCTATAGAGATGAAGTAATACTGGAAGTGAGCAGACAACTCCGGACCGGAATATATAAAAAGAGTTTTTGGACAAGTCACGAGTTTACTTTCGCTCCGGATTATTTCCCTTCTGATCATTCATTGTTTTATGAGATATTACGCAGTGATCCAAAACTGATGGTATATACAGACAGGGTGCTTCTTCACGATATGGGGGCTGAGAAAAACTTTGATTACAGCAGCGAAGCACTTGATCGAAAATGCGATTCTATAATCCGGATAAGAGACATTTTGGAAAACGCTGATATAGATTTTTCTATTACAGAAAAGATGATCAGTAAAGAAGCTTACGATGTTCTGGATATTATTGTCAACATGGAGGGTGGCAATGATTCCAAAGAAAAAGCGATTGAAAAAGCTTCGGGTTTATATGACAGGGTTCCTTACGGAGTCTTGCTCCCGCTTAGATCTGTACTACTCAATATGAGCAAATCCATTAAGGAGAATGGTCTTAAATCTAAAGATAAAATCCTCACCGAATATCGCAAATGTGCCAGAGGATTTAAGCTGATAAAGGGAAGAGAATGTAAAAAGACTGCATTTTTCTATAAGAAAAGTAAGAAACCGAAGGTTTCTGTGGTTATGCCAATCTACAACCAGCAGGAGTACCTGAATGTGGCGCTGGATGCGGTATGCAGTCAGATTTTGACTGACATAGAAATTGTATGTGTTAACGATGGATCGTCGGATTCATCAGTAAGCATAATGAGGCAGTATGCATCGTTTGACAAGCGCATAGTGATAATAGATAAACCTAACAGTGGATATGGAAATTCCATGAATGTCGGAATGGATGCGGCTACCGGGGAATATATCGGAATATTCGAGCCGGATGACCTGATACCACGCGAGATGTATAAGGATCTCTATGATATTGCGCAGGAAAATGATCTTGACTTTATAAAGTCAGATTTTTACAGATTCAGGATGGATGCATCAGGCAATATCAATTCGATCATTACAAGGCTGTTGAAAGATACGGAGAATAACGATCGTCTGATAGAGGGAGATGAAGTTATAAAGACCTCGGAAAGCAGGATGAATACATGGAATGGTATTTACAAAAAGAGCTTTCTGGATCAGTGGAATATCAGACATAACGAAACCCCGGGAGCATCATATCAGGATAACGGGTTCTGGTTTCAGACCTTTATTCACGCAAAAAGAATCTGGTTTTCTTCAAATGCATATTATATGTACAGGATAGATAACGTGAATGCTTCCATAAAGGATCCGCGTAAGTTCTATGAGATGACCAGGGAATATGCTTTTATCTATGACAAGCTAAAGGAAGATACGGAATTACTCAATACCTTTGAGGGTGTTTATTTCGATAAGAAAGTAGGACATTTTGTAGAATCCTACAGGAGACTGTCAGAGGATCTGAAGCTGGATTATCTGAAGCATGTAAAAGATGAACTGGAGGGTCCTTTAAATGAGGGCAAAATAAATGTTGAACTGATAGGACCAATACGCTACAAACAGTTAACAGACGTGATCAGAAATCCAGAGGAATATTATGAAAGATTGTGGATGACAATAGTCGTACCGCTCAAGGGATCGGCTGTTAATATCGACAGATGCCTTAAGTCCATAATTCAGAGAAAAGATTTTAAAAGGGAAATCCTGCTGGTGGACAATGGACGTTCGGAGGAATTAACACTTCTTGCAAAGAGTTATTGTGAGTCCGATAATAGAATCAGACTGATTGATTGTACTGATGAAGATGCTGCCGGAATGAGGAATGCAGGTCTTGATGCCGCAAAGGGCAGATATATCATATTTATAGATACCAACAGGGATTATTATCCTCACTCATTCTGTACAGCTTATGAGTCAGCCTACACAGATGATTCGGATGTAGTTACGTTCTGGCCTGTAAACGAAGATGGTCGGGAAGAGTTCAATGAAAATGTTAAATATCTTATCCCAGGGGATGGAGTATTCTCAGGGGCAGATGTTTCGGAAGATGCTTTTTCAATGTTTTCAGAGATAATCTCAGATTATCTTTTCAGGGTAGATTATCTACGGGGGACAGGTATCCGATTCAATGGAGATAAGATAGGTGAAGACCGTGAGGTTACGTACAGTTCGGTGCTGAAAGCAGACAGGATATCGTTCCTTAAGAGAAGGATGTATCTAAAGGGGTCAAAAGAGATAACTGAAGATGATCTTGTATCTGTGAAGTATGAATACGATGTTTTATGTTCGATCAGAGCCAGAATGATGGATTTGGGCATATTTAGTGAATTTGAGAGATCCTTTGTAAATTACGCACTGAAGAAGATAGTACATGCACTTAAGTATTCAGCGGATGAAAACTATGCGGAGCTTTTCGAATCAGTAAGATCCAAATGGCTTGATGAACTGGGAATTACGGGAAAACCTGACTGGTATTTCTATAAGTACAGTGTTTATTCTGAATTACAGGCAATCCTGTCATTATCGCCTAAGGCTTATATGGGAATGAATCTCAACCATATGGAAGAGGATATTACCAGGGATGAAGGCGAACTGAGGGTGCTTCGCAGAAAAAATGATAATCTTAATGCCGGTAATGAACGTCTTAAGACATGGAATAACAAATTAAAACGA
>JAEEGL016137592.1_pt1 | contig 11168 bp, 9 predicted proteins | sample 9134231 | NCBI WGS metagenome assembly JAEEGL01 (sample SAMN16246548, study PRJNA631951) | gut metagenome | biome: gut microbiome; feature: rumen; material: fiber-attached | host: Bos | place: Iran: Karaj | collected 2018-10
GAGGTGCTGGTTCGCATATATAATATGTTTGAAGACAGCCTCAGTAAAGATTACCGGTCCGGAATAGATTCATTTGATGCTTATTCCAACTGGATGTCCCTGTATGATTTTGGAATTGATACGGTAGCTCCTGACGGAGTAGATCCGATTGTTTATGCCGAACCCGTTCACATGTCTAAAGAAGACACAGATATGGCGTATGAGAATATCGTTCAGAACCTTACAGATATCGCCCGTAACAATCCGGAGGTGACCTTTTATTATTTCATTACCCCCCAAAGCATTTTGTATTGGAAGGATGCGGTAGAAGACGGAACCGTTTACCAGATCAACGAAACGGAACGCATGATCATTGAAGAGTGTTTGAAGTATGACAATATACGGCTGTATTCATTTAATACTCTGACGGATATTACAACCGATTTAAACAACTATAGGGATAAGACACATTATGGAATATGGATAAACAGCCTTATCCTTCAATATATTCGAGAAGGCAGATGTATGCTTGACAAAGAAAACTATGATCAGTATTTGAACAAAGAACTGGATTTCTTTTTGACATACGATTACTCACAGCTGAACTGTCAAACCGACTTCGAAGATGATAATGATCAAGCCGCACATATAGAGGAATTGAAATCTAGTCAGCCTTGGAGTATTCAATAATCCTGTTTATCAGATAACGTGCACCTTCTTGCGCACTGTTTCCCACGTTATACAGATATCGATCGCGCATTAAACTCATCGAATCGGGACTGAACCTGCTGTCTGAAAGAAGCCGGTTTACTGTTTGGTCAGCTTGTTTACACTCGTCCGGGGCAATAGACAGACCAATACGGGTCCGGATTTCCAAATCCAGCGGTGTTACATCGATTTCCTTCCAGTCGGGATTCATCACTTTCATCGGGGTATCGATAAACAATACGGGTTTCAGCGTCGTAAATGCATATTCAAATGTAATGCTGGACCAGTCGGTGATCAGAATATCCGCATTAAAGACAGTAGAGTTGGATGCAAAATCTGTCTGCAGTTCAAAATTGGCATATGAAGCATATTTGTCGCGAATATCTTCCAGCCTGGTTTTGTTATGGCGGACATATTGAGGATGCGGACGCACTATCACATGTAATTCGCAGGTCAGGAGCGAATCAAGCAGATCGTCAATGCATGTATCCATTATATTGTCCGGCTGCCATGAAGGTCCGATCAAGATGGTAGGGATTTGATTCGGCTCGCGATTCCCGGGTTTGTAATCTCTGATCATATCGTCTATCAGACATGAACCGAAACGTATCAGATTTTTGGGTTTCAGATTATATGCTTTTTCCTGGCCTCGGATTTCGTTATATGCGTTATCGTTGGAAGTGAAAATCGTATCGAAATGATCCAGGGCGTGTTTGCGGAGCATCAGGTTGTCACTGCCGATGCCGTGGTCCATATAGACATATTCCGTATCATCACGTATAAGGGATTTTTTGATCTGGTATTTCTGGAGATCGGGCATGGTCATTACCACCATGTCGGAATCCATCTTCATCATAAGGACTATAAACCGGTTTTCGGATATATAGTATGTTATAAATTTATCTGATGCCATTTGAAACACTTCATCATTAATATCGCTGGTGATGTAGTGTATTACGATATCTGTTTTTCTGAGGATGTATTCAATGACACCGCGGTAGTATTTGTAGAATCCGTTTCTCTCGGAATAGAATACTATCTGTTTGGTACCATATTTGAGGAAACGTTTATAATCTGCCTTGTCACGTGCTATCTCTTCCGGAGTAAGTTTCTTTTTGACTGCAGACTGAGTTGCGATTACTTTATTCAGCTCTTCCTTGCTCGAACGCAATGATTCATAATCAATATGTTTCTTGGGATTTATACATGCATTCAGCATGTACAGCATTGCTATTGCCAGCAGGTTTCCGACTGTCCAATAAAGAGCAACGCCGCCGTTAACGAGAAATCCCAGGTATAGGGACAAAGCTACTGAGATTCCCATTGTAATATATTTGTTGGCTTTGCTCTGTTCTGATTGAAGAACGTTTGCAATATTCTGGAAAAAGCACATGAGCCATGCTGAAAATGCCGCAACAACAGGAATAAGAATATATTTGCCCAGCGTTCTGCCCGGTATTAGGCTCAGGTCAAACCCAAAGAACATTGTGTTCGGAACGCTCACTCTCTTTATTCCTTCTATGACGCCCATCAATATGATCAACTGAAGGATCACGGGGAGCAGATCCAATGCCGGGTGGTATTTTTCCTGCTTATACAGTTTATAGTTCTCTTCGGATATCATGTCCTTGTTTCCGTAAAATTTGGCTTTGATCTGGTTCATTTCGGGATACATCCGGACCATCTTGATAGAATTGAGCTGCACGATTACGGATATGGGAAGCATGATCACTCTGGTGAGTAACGTAAATAAGACTATGGCCCACCCATAGTTATGTGTAAGGCCATAGCACCATTCCAGAATATGAGCAAAAAAATAACCCATAGCATTCATCAGTCTGCGTTATCCTCAGAGCTGTCACCGGTTTCCGGCTCCTCTTCTGTAAAATGAACTTCCCGCTTTGTTTCGGCGGATTTTCCTTTTTTGAAGAATGCGGCTATCTTATGGCGGAAAATGGTGAGAAATGCACCTATTGCGATGAATACAGCGGCAACTGCCTGGATGATATAGGTTACGGCAGAAGGATCAATGTAAGCATGGGCAACATTTGAAGACAGGAACAGGTAACAAACAAAGAAATAACCTGTGACCATACTCCATGCGGCAATACGGGGAAATTTTTTCATAAGAGCCTCCTTATTGGTGTAATGCATATGTAATAATACCACATTTATGCCGAGATATCTAAATGGGGATCAGGGATTCGGCGTATTCTTTTATCCTTGCCAGATTTTTTTCGGAATCATACGCTTCTGAAGCAAAACGTTTGTTGGCACTGCCCAGACTGTTATATAGCTGACTGTCGGCTGAGATTAGCTGTATCAGTTCGAGGGCCTGATCGATATTCTCATACTCGTGCAATTTGGGATAGCAATCCGGAGAAACTGCCTCACGGATTTCGGGCAGATCTGGTCCGATCACAGGCAGCCCAAAGAATCCGGCTTCAATAACGGCATTGGGAGTGCCTTCACAGTGCGCTTTGGCACTGTGTACACATAAGTCGGTAGCTGACCACAGTCCGCTCACATCCGAAACAACCCCAAGAAATCTGACATATTCCATCAGACCGTTTTCTTCGGCATAGGTCTTCAAGTGTTCATATTCGGCAGCGTATTTCCCAGCAAAAACAAGTATATAATGACTGCTTGTCTTTACGAGCTCCTTCCATACTTTTAGCAGAAATATGTGATTCTTGAATGGCGTGAGATTAGCAACCATCGTGCATATGACATCATCGTCTTTTGCGCCCAGCTTATCACGCCATTCCTGTCTGCTGTGGACAGCGGGAGCAGGATTGACTCCGTTATAGATAAGTATGGGATTGAGTCCATAGGTCTTTTTGATCCATTCGCTTCCGGAAGTGGAATTGGAGAAACAGCCGTCCATATGATTGGCCGCGGTCTGCTGGAGTCCTTCCGTATGATCATGAAATCCTGCGTCTCTCTGTGACCATATGCATATGGATTTCGCACCGCGGGCCCTCGCATTGCCCAGCACAGTATTGGCATACGCACAATAGGATATGCATATGTCATAGCTGTTGGAATTGATATGCTTAACCAGATCATGAATAAGACCATTCAATGCAATCTCTTCGTTGGAGAGACGCTTTATCCCGATTTTGTGCAATAGTTTATAAGTTATAGAGTACAGACTGTTGTGAGGCTCCATTGATATATACGGAATGCCTTTCTCAGCGCATATCCCGGCTACCCGTCCGGGCGGGGTGAGGCACATGATTGTGGCCTCATCGCCGTTCTTTATCAGGTATTCGGCAAGATTTATGGCCTGTCTCTCTGCACCGCCCAAATCCTGCCATGACTGTATCAGAAGATATTTCATGGTTCATCTCCGTATTATGACTATTCGTATCCTGTTCAATTCTACCATATTTGGAAAAAGTGGAACTATCGTTTATAATGTTATAAGTGTTTATGGATGAGAAAAGATGAAAAAAGCAACTCTCGACAAGATCAAAATATATACCCATGCCCTCAGGTTGTTTATCTTTGACCGTGACAAGCGTTTTATCATGCTTCGCGATAAAGGCAGGCTTGATAAGATGGATGATCGGAAGTATTTGGAGAGACTCTGGAAGATCAGTATGGGTTATAAGATCGATCTGGATAATCCAAGGACTTTTAATGAAAAACTGCAATGGATCAAGCTTAATGACCGGGATGCGCTGTATAACACACTGGTGGACAAGATTGAAGCTAAGAAGTGGGTTGCTGACAGGATTGGCGGGAAATACATCATTCCGACCCTCGGAGTGTGGGATGATCCTGAAGATATTGACTTTGAAACTTTGCCCGATCGTTTTGTGGTCAAATGTAACCACAATTCCGGAGTGGGAATGTATATATGTACCGACAAGTCGGAATTGGATGCAGAAAGAGTCAGAGATAGTTTGAGAGAAGGGCTTGCCCAAAACTATTACCTGCCCCACAGAGAATGGGCATATAAGGATGTTCCCCATCGAATCCTGGCAGAAGAGTATTTAAACTATACCGATGATATAGCCAATCGATATGGACTGATCGATTATAAAGTGCATTGCTTTGGCGGTAAACCTGATTTCATAGAAGTTATAGGAAACAGAGATTATCAGGCCGGGACCGCCAGATCAGACAATTATGACTTTGATTGGAATAAGCTCGATTGGTGTTTCGGTGATTATCCTGAATTTACGGAAGAAATACCGCGTCCCGAGAATTTAAGTGAACTCTATGAATTATCCAAAGAACTGTCCAAAGACTTAAGATATGCCCGTGTGGATTTTTATAATGTGAATGGGAATCTGAAATTTGGTGAGATAACGCTATATCCCAATGCGGGCATGGTCTTTTATAATTCCGAATATACCCCGGAAATTGACAGAATGCTTGGCGATAAGATTAATCTTGAATGATGATGAATCGAAGGAGATCATGATATATGAACACAGATGTATTTGAAATGAGAGAATCTGAGGTCAGATCATACTGCCGCAAATTCCCTGCAGTTTTTACACAGGCAAAAAATGCAGAACTGTTCGACGAAGACGGCAGAAGATATATAGATTTTCTGGCAGTAGCAGGTTCAATGAACTATGGTCACAATAATCCGGAGATAAAGAAGGCAATACTTGATTACCTGGCAGATGATAATATAATCAACGCTCTAGACATGCATACTGCCGCCAAAAGAGAATTTCTGTCATGTTTCCATGATACTATCCTTGCCCCCAGGGACCTCGACTATAAGATCATGTGCTGTGGTCCTACGGGTACCAATGGAGTTGAAGCTGCACTCAAACTGGCCCGATTATATACAGGCAGAGCAAATGTGGTTGCATTTTCGGGAGCTTTCCATGGAATGAGCATAGGCAGTCTGTCTATGACCACGGATCACTTCAGCCGGCACGGCGCCGGAATCCCTCTTCAGAATGTTACTTTTGTACCGTATTGCGGGAGTTTTAATTCAATCGAATATATAGAATGGATGATGGCTGATGATCATTCAGGCATAGAGCGACCTGCCGCGATAGTTGTTGAGACTGTTCAGGCAGAGGGAGGCATCAATATCGCTACGCCCGAATGGCTTGGGCAGATCAGGCAGATCTGTGATACATATGGGATTCTCCTGATAGTTGATGATATACAAGTGGGATGCGGCAGAACCGGACATTTCTTCTCTTTTGAACGGTCGGATGTTGTCCCTGATGTAGTAGTGCTTTCCAAATCTATAAGCGGATTCGGCATCCCCATGACGATTGTGCTTATTAAACCTGAGTATGACATTTTTAAGCCTGCAGAGCATAACGGAACATTCAGGGGGCATCAGCTTGCATTTGTAGGCGCCGGTGCAGCAGCCAGATATTATTCGGAGCACGATTTGGACAGCGTGGTTTCAGATAAGGAAGCGCTCATCGGCGGATTCCTTAAGGAACATATAGCGCCTATACACCCTGATATACAGATTCGCGGTATCGGAATGCTCTGGGGTGTGGACTTGAGTGCGATCGATCCTGCCTTGGCGATAAAGATATCTCATGAATGCTTTGAGCGGGGACTTATAGTTGAAGTTTGCGGCCGGCGTGACGGTGTAGTTAAAATAATACCTCCGCTGACTACAGAGCCCGAAATTCTTAAAGAAGGTCTTTCGATTCTTAAGGAATCCACGATCGCGGCCCTGGCATGAAAGAACTGATCCGGTGGAGTTGAATAAATGTATATTTTGATAGGGGCGGATATCGTTCCGACTGAAAGCAATAATGAGCTGTTTATAAACGGGAATGTGAATACCCTGTTAGGTGAGGATTTACGTGATGTCATGGCAGGCGCATCCTGCAGGATATTTAATCTGGAAGTGCCGCTTGCAGACACGGAAACCCCGATTCTCAAGCACGGTCCCTGTCATATAGCACCTGCTGCCGCCACAACCGGCCTAAAGTCCATGGGGATCGATCTGTTAACCTTGGCAAATAATCATATACTGGATCAAGGAGTGGACGGTCTTGAGTCCACGGTCAAAGCGCTTGATTCAGCCGGTATCGGACATTTTGGCACCGGTGATATCGAAAAAGCTTCCCAGCCGTACATATTGGAATTTGCCGACAGGAAGATAGGCTTGTATGCATGCACAGAACATGAATTTTCAATTGCATCCAAAGGATCTCCCGGCGCCAATCCATTCGATCCGCTGTGGTCTCTCGACCATGTTGAAGAATTGAGCAGACAGACAGACTATGTGATCGTCTTATATCACGGCGGAAAAGAAAATTACAGATATCCCACACCGAACCTTCAGAAGATCTGCAGGCGTTTTATAGATAAGGGCGCGGATCTTGTAATTACCCAGCACAGCCACTGTATAGGCTGTGAAGAAAAGTATAAAAACGGGACGATAATTTATGGACAGGGGAATTTCCTGTTTGATGATGATGACAGTGTATATGGAAGGACCGGACTCCTGGTTAAACTGGATGATCAGATGCAGGTTTCATATATCCCCATAGTTAAATATGAAAGCACGGTCAGATTGGCTGATAAAGAAACTTCATCTGAAATTCTTGATGGATTCGAATCCAGAACAAAAGAAGCGCTGTCAGAAGAGTTCCTTCAAAACAGATATGATAAACTGTCTCAGACATACCTGCCGTATTACCTTCAGGTGGCAGGCGGTCATCAATCCAAATTGTTTGAGTTATTAAACCGCTTAAGCCATGATCGTCTTCGAACGCATCGGATCAAAAAACGATATGGGGCAAGTGATATGACGGCACTTCGCAATATAATTGAATGTGAAGTTCACGATGAACTTTTTATCCGCGGACTTGAGTTTAAGTCGAGAAGCTGAAGAACCGGAATGCTGTAGAAAAAGCAGGGATGACAGAATGAAAGATATAAGGAAATTTGCTGATCTTTGGAAAAAGATGATGTACATCCTTACTCCATCTCATAAGAGATTGGGTATTGTTGTTTTTATACTATCATTTATAGGATCCTTTGTAGAATTACTGGGTGTTTCGGTAATCCTCCCGCTGGCACAGGTCATGGTTGAACCGGAGAAGATCAGGACTAATCGATATGTTTCTGTGATATGCGATCAGCTGAAAATTGATACGGATCAGAAACTGCTGTTTCTTGTAACCGGAGCAGTGATCTTATTATATGTTGTTAAAAATCTTTTCCTTGGCTTTCTGGCATGGGCCAGAGTTAAATATTCCACCAGGGTCCAGCGTGAATTATCTCTTAAGATGATCAACAGTTATATCAAACGGGGATATGCTTTTCTGCGCAACACCAACTATTCGGTTATCATGCGCGGATGCGAAGCATCGATTGCAGCGATATATCAGATCATAAACTGCTTTTTCAGGATATTGACCGACGGACTTACAATGATCTTCATCTTTATTTTTCTCGCTGTCAGAGACTGGGTCATGGCTTTGTCTATGACTTCTGTTGCTCTAGTGACTGTTTTGTTTGTGACGGTCGGATTTAGAAAAGCAGTCAAAAGAGCAGGCCGGATATATTTTGAAAGAGAAAGCATTACTACCAAATGGGAACGGCAGCTGTTCTTTGGCATCAAAGAAGTTCTGGTAATGAACAAAGCCAGATTTTTTACAAAAAACTATGAGGAAAGCTATTATGCCCAGCAGCAGGCAGGAATAACGCAGACCCTGGCTCAGACATATCCGACATATTTTATTGAAACCGTATGTATGGCCGGCATAATGATCGCTTTATGTATCCGTGTGGTAGGGATGGAAAATCCCGCCGCTTATGTGGCACAGCTGGCGGCTTTTGCAGTTGCGGCCTTTAGGATACTTCCGAGCATCAGCCGCATATCAAGCACATTCAGTTATTTTTTGTTTCAAATCCCTGCCGCCAATGAAGTATACGAGAATATCCGCGAAGCAAATGTTTATCTGGAGCAGGTTGAATATGAACAGCAGACAGGAACAGAGGATAAGGTCTTTTCAGAAAGAGTGGATATATCGGGGATCAGGTTTAAGTATCCCGATTCCGAGACATATGTACTGGATGGCATCTCATTAACCATAAACAAGGGGGATGCCATAGCTTTGGTAGGCCCTTCGGGAGCCGGCAAGAGTACATTGGCGGATATAATCCTGGGACTGTACTTCCCCCAGGAAGGTACTGTCAAAATGGACGGTCTTGACATACTCAGAAATCGAAAAATGTGGTCACACAACATCGGATTCGTTCCGCAGTCGGTGTATTTGATAGATGATACAGTCAGACGAAATATAGCATTTGGCCATATGGATGACGATATAGATGATGACAGAGTGTGGCATGCTCTTGAACAGGCGCAGATGATGGATTATATCCAATCGCTTCCTGAAGGATTGGATACGGTTGTCGGAGACCGGGGTGTCAGGTTCTCCGGCGGACAGGCACAGCGATTGGCGATAGCCAGAGCGCTGTATAATGATCCGCAGATACTTGTTTTGGATGAAGCTACTTCTGCACTGGATAACACAACGGAACATGCGATCATGGATGCGATCAATTCTCTTCAGGGAACAATAACGCGCATCATAATCGCGCACAGATTAACTACAGTGCAGAATTGTGATCACATTTTTGAGATATTGAATGGTGATCTCAATGAAAGACGTTACAAGGAACTGAAGTAAAAACCGGAATAGAATACACCGGGTTTTTGCAGAGACTAAACTTGGAGATGAGAGATATGAAAGTGTTGATAACCGGGGCATCGGGATACATAGGCAGACATGTTGTGAAATCATTCCTTAATGCTTCACATGAAGTCTGGGTATCTGATTTTCAGTATAAGGGAATCGATGAGCGGGCACATATCATCGATGAGCCGATTTTTTCCGGCGATAAGCATATCTTTGAAGCAATGGGCAGTCCGGATCTTTTGGTACATTTGGCATGGAGAGATGGATTTATTCATAATTCTCCATCACACATGCGTGATCTGTCTGATCATGTGACTTTCATTGAACATATGATAGATAGAGGGCTTAAGAACCTTTCGGTAATGGGATCTATGCATGAGGTAGGATACTGGGAAGGCGCAATAGATGAGCACACTCCCTGCAATCCCATGTCTATGTATGGCGTATCCAAAAATGCATTACGACAGGCCCTTACTTTGTATGTCAAAGATAAGCCGGTATGTTTTCACTGGCTGCGGGGATTTTATATATACGGTGATGATATCCATGGCAGTTCGATTTTTGCCAAACTGTGTCAAGCCGAATCGGACGGACTTTCAGAATTTCCATTTACGGATGGCAGCAACAAATGCGATTTTATTCATGTGGATGATCTTGCGGATATGATCATGGCTGCAAGTGTACAGTCAGATATTACCGGAGTGATCAACGTATGTTCCGGAACACCGGTTTCTTTAGGGGAAATGGTTGAGAAATATATTGTTGATCACGGATTCAATATACGTTTGAAATATGGCGCTTTTCCCAACAGACCATATGATTCTCCGGAAATATGGGGAGATTCATCAAAAATAGAAGACATTATGAGGAGATATCGTGAAACAAAGAAATAATTATACTGAAAAAGATTTCACGTTTGTCATATGTGCTTATAAGGAATGCGCTTATTTAGAAGAATGTGTTTTATCGCTAATGGCACAGACTGTTACCCCCAGTATTCTGATATCTACATCTACCCCCAATGATCATATACGGGAAATTGCAGCTAAACATGACATTGAAATCCGCATAAACCCCGATGGGGGACAGATAAACGATTACAACTTTGCAATCAGGCAGGCAGATACACGTCTTGTAATGCTCATGCATCAGGACGAAATACTCAAAGAAGACTTTGCGGAGACTGTCATTCAGTCCATGAATTATTATAAAAAACCCATAATAGCATTTACAGATTATATCGAGATGCATGACGATGTAGTCGATGCCCGGCAATCGGCGATGATCAAGATAAAAAAGAAAATGCTGTTGATAGCTAAATTCCGCCCGCTAATGTCAACAAAACTGGGCAAGCGTCTGCTGATATGCATGGGAGATCCCATAACTCATCCCACAGTGGTATGCGTGTCTTCAGAGATGCCGGATCCGGTTTTTGAAAGCGGGTTCAGAGCATGTATGGATTGGGATTTATGGGAAAGGTTATCAAGACAAAAGGGATCTTTTGTATATGTAGACAAAATCCTGCTGCAGCACAGAATGAACGATGATAATCAGACCAGCTTGCTTTTGAAGGGAAGTACTTCAAGATACGACGAAGAATTGTCTATCCTCAGAAGATTTTGGCCTCAGCCGATTGCGAAGGCTATTATGCATTTCTACTCAAAGGCATACAAGTATTATTAGAAGTTTCTGCGTTTATCATCTTTATGAATGATCGGAAGCTGTGTATTTATGATATATGATCAAAAAGATGATCAGAAATCCGGTAAATCTCAGCACCGCACCGAGTAAATAGACAAGGGAAGCTCCCGGTATGCCCCA
>JAEEGL017230526.1_pt1 | contig 11168 bp, 15 predicted proteins | sample 9134231 | NCBI WGS metagenome assembly JAEEGL01 (sample SAMN16246548, study PRJNA631951) | gut metagenome | biome: gut microbiome; feature: rumen; material: fiber-attached | host: Bos | place: Iran: Karaj | collected 2018-10
AAAAGCATTCTCCATAGATTCCTCAGTCGGCATTCTGCCGCAGGTCCCTGAAAAAGGAGCGCATCCTTGCCAGGCATTCCGCCTCCAGGATGCCGCCGTAGACGGCGGGGCGATAGCCGTAGTTCTCTTCGAAAAGGTTCAGCACGCTGCCGCAGGAGCCGGTCTTCTCATCCCTGGCCCCGTAGCATATCCATTTCAGCCTGGCATTGAGGATGGCGCCGGCGCACATGGGGCAGGGCTCCAGGGTCACGTAAAGACCGCATTCATCCAGCCGCCAGTCTCCCAGCGCGGCACATGCCTCCCGGATAGCGTCGATCTCCGCGTGGGCCAGGGCGGAGCGCCGTTCCTCCCGGCGGTTGCGCCCCCGGCCGACGATCTCCCCGTCCCGGACAATCACGCAGCCCACGGGCACCTCGCCCGCGGCGGCCGCCTCGTCCGCCAGCTCCAGAGCCCGGCGCATCCAGCCCTCGTGGTCCATCAGAAGCCGAAGGACTGGGGGGGATGGTCCGGCACGGCATCCAGCCCGAAGTGCTTTTTCAGCACCTCCGGCAGCTCCTCCCAGCTGACCTCCCGCCGCTCCGTGCCCGCGGGGGTGGTCAGGGTCAGGGCCAGGTTGGCCATGCTGACCCGCCCATCGTCGGTGAAGCGGTTGATCATCAGCATCTTCCGGAAGACGGAGGCGGGGCTGTGATTGACATAATAATTACTGACCTGGAAATCATCCTCCTGGGCGGGCCGGTCGATGAAGCCCATCAGGTCCTGGAATTCCTCGCCCCGCTTGATCTGCACCGTGTATTCCACGCCGGGGTTCGTCCCCGGCACCACGCGGTACACCAGACCGTGCCGCGTCTGGGGCACGTCGTATTCCAGGCGGAGGGGCCGGATGAAGCAGTCCCCCCCGAAGCCCACGTCGCAGATGTAGCGGACTCCGTCGGCCTCCGTCAGATTCATGCGGTGGAGGTAGCTGCCGAAGCTGCTCCCGTTCATGCTCAGACGGGTCAGCACCCCATAGGCCGGGAAGCCCATTTCCCGGAGGATGGCGCAGAAGAAGCCGTTCATCTCAAAGCAGTAGCCGCCCCGGCGTCGCGTGACGATCTTGTCGAAGAGGTCCTCGGTCTTCAGGGAGACGTCCCTGCCGTTGTATACGTCCAGATTCTCGAAGGGGACGTGGGTGGCGTAGGTCCGGTGCAGTCGGATGAGCCGCTCCGTGTCCGTGCCCCCCTCCGTGTAGCCGATGCGTTCGAAGAGCGCCTGCAGGTCCATGAATTTCTCCCTTCCGCCGCCGTGGGGAACAGACGGCTTGCTTGAAGTCGGTGGATTTAATCATTATATATGCTCCGGCGGGAGAAATCAACAGCTCCGGACAAATCCCGGCATCTTTCCGGTTTTGCGGGAAATCTGCGGCATGACCTTGCAAATCGCGGCGCCGGTTGTTATAGTTTTCTCAGAAACGAAACAAGCCGCCCCGGCGGGCGGCCATCATGGAAACGGAGGTATGCCATATGGCAGGAACTGAACGACTGCTCGACGCCATCGATAAAGTGACGCAGGCGCTGCAGGAGCTGCGGGAGGCCGTTCTGGAGCTGACAGCGCTTGAACCTGAACCTGCGCCTGAACCTGTGCCTGTGCCCACGCCTGCACCTGAACCCGCGCCCGCACCTGAGCCTGCACCTGAACCCGCGCCCGCACCTGAGCCTGCGTCTGAACCCGCACCCGCACCGACCCCCATAGCCGCACCTCTCCCCGAGACGGGGTCCGTGACCGTATGGGAGCCCGCACCTGCGCCCGCGGCGGAGGTGGAGCCCGCGGAGAGCCGCTGCCCCGTGTGCGGGAAGCCGGTGAAGGCGGGGAGCCGCTTCTGCATGAGCTGCGGAGCGTCCATCCCGGCGGAGGAGCCCGCGCCAGCGGCGGCGAGCGCGCCGTCCCAAAGGGCCTTCTGCAAGAGCTGCGGGAACCCCCTGCGCCCCGGCGACAAATTCTGCATGAAGTGCGGGACCAAGACGGACGCCTGACCCGCCGCCCGCACCCGGAAAGCGAAAGCGAGTGCCCGGAAACAGACCGGACGGTCTGTCTCCGGGCACGGTTTTACCGGCGGATCATGGGGGGGAGACTCAGTCCTCGTCGGAATCCACGATGAGGCCGTAATCCCCGGCCTGACGGCGGTAGACCACCGAGAACGCGTCCTCCTCATCCTGGTTGCGGAAGACATAGAAGTCGTGCTCCAGCAGGTTCATCTGAAGGATGGCCTCGTCCACGCTCATGGGCTTGATGGAGAAGCGCTTGGTCCGAATGACCTTGAATTCGGTCTCTTCTTCATCCGCCACGGGCACCGGCGAGGCAAAATCCACATCCAGAACGTTTTCGTGGATGCGCTTTTCCAGCCGGGTCTTATACTTGCGCACCTGTCTGGTCAGGGCAGCCACGGCGGCGTCGATGGAGACATACATGTCGTTGGTGCTCTCACTGGCCCGGTAGAACATACCGTTGGAGTTGACAGTGACCTCGGCGATGTTGCGGTTGCGCTCCACCCGGAAGGTGACATAGGCGGTGGATTCGCCCCGGAAGAGCTTCTCCAGCTTGCCGATCTTCTTTTCGGCATAGGCGCGCAGGTCGTCGGAGGAGGACATCTTCTTTTCGGTGAATACGAAATTCATAGGATTCTCTCCTTTCTGGGGTTTTGCGGGTATCCGGCGGACGGCCCGGAGCGGACGGAGGGGAAAACCAGCCCGCGGAGCTCGCCTGACGCCGCGGGTCCCGGGGACTGCCGGGTATCCGCACAGGGGGCAGGCGGCGCCTGCCTCAGAACCAGTATACCATAGGCCTGGGAAAAATGGAAGATGATTCTTCCCCGCAAAAAAAGACCGCGGCGACAGGCTTCGACATGCTGCGCCGCGGGAACCTGCTATGCTGTTCCCAGCTTACCTAGGATGGCTCAGATCCCGAGGAAGGGGCGGATCCCCTTCCAACCCCACATCCCCTTCGGCGGGCCGGCAGGCCCGCCTCTTTTTATGCGGGGGATCAGACTGAGGCAGCAGAGGCGGCCGGGACGACAAAAAGGGGCTGCCTGTGCGGCAGCCCCGTGAAGCCTGTCAGTCGTTATAGTCGCTGTAGCCGCCGCCTCGTCCGCCGCGCCGGCGGCTGGAACGCTCGCTGTACTGCCGGACGCCGGAGAGCCGGGAATCGGAATCCTGCATAAACTGCTTGAGCTTGTCCTCAAAGGAGGCAGGCGCAGGCGCCCCGCCGCCTGCCGGCGGAGGGGGAGCGGCCCGCCGGTTCTGCCGCGGCGGGGGATCGACGGTCTTTTTGATGGAGAGATTGACGCGGCCGTTGGGGTCGATGCCGATGATCTTGACCTTGACCTCCTGCCCCACCTGCAGATAGTCGCTGACTTCGTTTACGTATGTGTAGGCGATCTCGGAGATATGTACGAGGCCGGAGCGCCCGTCCGGCAGCGAAACGAACGCGCCGAATTTCATGATCCCCGTGACTTTGCCGTCCACGATGCTTCCAACCGTCAATTCCATGAAGCCCAGGTTCCTCCCCCTGATCTGTGTAAGCGCAGGCAGGCCAGCTGCCGCTATCTCAGCCGCCGATATCGTAGTAAATGATCTCTCCGGGCAGGACCAGCCCCAGCTTATCCCTGGCGACCTTTTCCACCATGTCCAGGTCGTTGCTGTGTTCGATTTCGTATTCCAGGGATGCGTTGCCCACGGCCAAAGCCAGCGCTTCGTCGGCCAGAGCGTCTCTGGCCGCCTCCGCCGCTTCGATGCGCGTGTTCATCCGGGACAGGGACACCGCGGCGTATATGATCAGGGCCAGCATCACAAGCCCCATAACGATAACGATACCCGATCTCTGCTGCTTCATGGCTCGCCTCCGCAGGAATTCTTTCAAACACTGATTCCAAAAACCCAATATGCATTTTAACCCATTCTTTTGCGAAATGAAAGTGCTTTTTTGCAAATGTGAAAAATTTTCTTGCGGATTTTCGCAAAAAACGGAGGGGTTTGAGGATAAATCGGACAAGAAGCGCCAGAAAACCGGCCATCCGCTCCGCCGGGACGCGGCCGAGAGGGCGCAGGGGGAGGAGATAACACAGGCCGCCCAGCAGCATCCCCAGGAGCATGAAGAGCCGCAGCTGCCCCCGGCCGGCGATGCTGCCCAGAAGGAAGAGCAGCACCGCGGCCAGCAGGGAATAGGGGAGATACAGGAGAATACGCAGCTTCTCCAGCCGGGACCGGCGCAGACACGCCGACATCAGATCATAGAGGAAGCCCAGCGCCGTGCCGCAGGCCAGACTCAGAAGGGCCTGCAGCCCCTGCGTACCGGGGTCGATCCGCATCAGCCCATGAGCCTGCCCAGGAAGCCCCGGCGGCGCTCCCGCTCCCCGGCGTACTCCAGGCCGTCGATCCGGCCCTCCACCAGCAGCTCCCCGCCGTCCAGGGTCAGCTTGTTGATCTTCAGACCGCTCCCGTGAATGGTCAGGGCGCCGCCGATGGTGGAGAGGGCCACCGTTTCCTCGTCAAAGGCTTCCACGTCCTCCACGCCGCTGAGGCTGAGACGTTTCCGGTCCGTCAGGCTCAGCACGTGGGACTGGGGCGGTTTTCGGTTGTCTTCATACAGCATTGCCATTTGATCACCTCGTCCCAGCTTATGCGCCTCCCGCCGCTTCCATTCCCTTTCCGGCCGCCGAAAATACTCTGAAGAATTTTCGGGGATTCGTGCTTTTTCGCCTTGACAGAAGGCTGTAACCTGTGTAGAATGCTTGTAACCTAAATGTAACTCTTTTTGTAATCATTTTCACGGGAGCGGCCTTGAAGCATGCGGAAGCAGACTGAGGAAAAACGGAATCAAAGAAGCTTCGCTTTTCGGCGGCTGGCGGCCCGTCTGAGCGGGAGCTGGCGGGCGCTTGCGCTGGCGGCTGTCTGCCTGGCGGTGCTGGTGGCGGCAGGGAAGCTGAATTTTGCCCTGGCGGTGAATATGGACGGAGACCTTCTGGGCTACGTCAACTCCCGCCAGGAATATGATGACCTTGTGAGCCGGGTGGAGCAGTCCGTCAGCGACGCCCTGGGGCAGGATTGGCGTCCCTCCCTGACCACCTATGTGGCCCTGGCCCCGGAGTGGTCGGAGGACCGGGTGGCCGAGAAGCTCATCGCCTCCGTGTCCGCCCAGGTGCAGGAGCTCCAGGTGGTATATGTGGACGGTCAGGCCGTGTGCGCCTATGCGAGCCGGGCACAGGCCGCCGAGGCGCTGAAGGAGCTGGCCGCCGAATACACCCTGGAGACCACGGAGAGCACCCGCTTTCTGGAGGAGGTCGTCATCGCCTCCGGCGTCGTGGACAAGCGCATGGCGGAGAATGCCGGCGAGAGCCTGAAGCAGGCCGTCACCGTGGAGACCACGAAGCAGTTCGCCGCCGACACCGTGCTGCAGCACCCCGTGGAGATCATCGAGGAAGAGGACCTCTATGAGGATGAGTTCTATGTCCTTGAGCCCGGGCAGGACGGCTCGGAGCACATCGAATACCTGGCCAGCTATCAGAATGGCTCCATGGTCAGCTGCGAGGAGGTCCTGCATGTCAAGCAGGAGCCCAAGGCGGAGATTCGGGTGGTGGGCACGAAGGCACACCGTTCCGGCGGCAGTTACATCTGGCCCGTGGACAGCGGCTGGCTCACTTCCTATTTCGGACACCGGGAATCCGGCATCGGCTCCTCCAACCATCAGGGCATTGACATCGCAAACGACGGGGGGACGCCCATCATGGCCTCCGACGGCGGCGTGGTCATCTTCTCCGACACCTACAACGGTTACGGCCTCCTGGTGAAGATCCAGCATGACAACGGGGACGTCACCTACTATGCCCACAACAGCCGGAACCTGGTGAAGGAGGGCGACGTGGTGGAGCAGGGGGATGTCATCGCCCTTATGGGCTGCACCGGCGTGGCCTCCGGAAATCACGTCCACTTTGAGTTCCATCCCGGCGGCGGCGACGCGGAGAATCCCGAGAATTATCTCCCCGAGTGCCCCTTCCCCTTCCTGGAGACCTGAATCGGAAACAGAAATTGACCGGCCTGCACCGCGGGCCGGTCTTGCTTCATTAAAACGGAGGTGTGCCCCATGGCGGAACCCGTGCTGCGCTGCGCGTCGCCGTCGGACGCGGAAGCCCTGCTGGCCGTCTACGCTCCCTATGTGCGCGATACGGCCGTCACCTTTGAATATGAGGTGCCCGGTCCGGAGGAATTCCGCCGCCGCATTCTCGTGACGGCGGAAAAATATCCCTATTTCTGCCTGGAGGCGGAGGGCACCGTCCGGGGCTATGCCTACGCTTCTCCCTTCCGCAGCCGGAAGGCCTACCAGTGGGTGGCGGAAACCAGCGTCTACCTGGCCCCGGAGGCCCGGAAAAGGGGCTGGGGGAAGCTGCTCTGTCAGGCGCTGGAGGAGGCCTGCAGGGCCATGGGTCTGTGCAGCCTCTATGCCTGCATCACCGTCCCGCGGGGGGAGGACCCCTTCGTGACCGCTGACAGCGCGGAATTCCATGCCCACCTGGGCTATCGGGAGCTCGCCCGCTTCCCCGGCAGCGGCTCGAAATTCGGCCGCTGGTATGACACGGTCATTATGGAGAAGGTCCTGAACGAGCGAAGGCCGGATATGCCGGAGCCCATCCGCTATCCGCTGCTGAAAGGGGAAAAAGCGTAAGGGCCGCCCGGGAGCGGCCCTTTGAAGCTGCTTGCGGGCGCTGTGCTACAGCGCCGCCATTCGTCCGCCCGGTCCGTCCAGGGCTGCCTGCCCCAGCTTTCGCCCCAGCTCGGCGCGGCTGAGGCCATCCACCCCCTCGATGAGGAGAATGTCCATGTCCCTGGCCCGCTGACGGATGGCCCTCCGGGCGGATTCGGAGCCGCTGAGGCGGCTGCATACCAGAGCCTTCACCGCATAAGCGCCGCCGAAGCGGGCTGCCACGCTGTCCACCTCATAGAGGGCCTCCTTGGGCACGGCCCCCAGCTTGCAGGAGACGAAGACGGGCACGGCCCCGTGCATCAGCAGCCCGTCGATCTCGTTCATGGTGCCCCCCTTGACTTCGCCGCCCTTCCAGTCGATCTTCGCGCCCATGACGGCGTCGGTGAAGAAGCCCGGTTCCCCTCTGGCCGCCAGGAAGACCTGCAGCTCCAGCAGGTCCCCGGCCCTGGTGAGGGTCCGCTTCACGTGCTGGTCCCGGAAGCTGAGGGTGATGATGCTGCCCTTCTCGCTGTAGCCGGAGATGAGCTTCGCCTTCAGCAGCCGGTCGATGTGGCTGCGGGCGCATTTTTCCGTCACCGGCGCGGAGACGGTAAGACCCCCGCTGCGGCTGCGGGCGCAGAGGTTGGCCAGGATGGTGCACTGCTTCGTCCAGATCTGGGGTGCCTGCACATAGACCCGCCAGAGGTCGGAGACGTCCTGATCCAGCTGTTCCGGCAGCCGGGCGCCCATGGTATAGCTGCTCTCTGCCAGCTCGCCGCCCCAGAGGCGGAGGTATTCCGCCGCGGCGACGCCCCGCAGGGGGCGGAAAAGCCCCGGCTTCAGCTCCGGCGCCCGACCCCGCAGGAGGCTCAGCGCCTGCTTCCGCACGTCGATTTCGAACATGGTCAGAGGCTTTTCCGCCGCGGCGGTGCCCAGGGCGGCCAGCAGCAGGTCGCTGCCGCCGGTCATTTCAAAGCGGCAGTCCGGGTATTTTGCCAGGATGTCCCGGATGGCGGCCCCGGCCCCGGCATAGTCCCGGTCACCCACCCGCAGGAAGGTGAGCCGGGGCGAAATTTTTCGGCCCCGGAAGAAGGTGCGCACCGCAGCGATGCGCTCGTCGGTCATGACGCTGCGGGAGCCCAGATAGACGAGGCGCTCAGGCTGGAGACAGAGGGCCGCCAGCACGTTTTCCGATACCTCGGCGGAGAAGAGCTCGGCAATCACCATGATACGGCCCTCCTCATAACAGGATATAGCCTGCGGCGATGCCCAGCACCGCCGAGAGGCAAATCAGCAGGATGGGGTGGACCTTTTTGAAGGCCAGCACCGCCATGATGATGAAAATGGTCGTTGTAATCCAGAAGGAGCGGGAGGAAAAGACCGCCGCCGTGAAGCCGCCGGGGAAGAGAACGGCGGAGCCCATGGTGAGGATGGCACTGCCGATGAGGCCGATGACGGCGGGCTTCAGCCCTGTCATGACGCCGGAGACGACGCGGCTGGCGCGGAACTTTTCATAGCAGCCGGCCACGATGAGGATGATGGTGAAGCTGGGCAGGGTCACCCCCAGGGTGGCGCAGACCCCGCCGGGAATGCCGCCCAGCTGGGAACCCACATAGGTGGCGATGTTCACGGCGAAGGGCCCGGGGGTGGATTCGCTGACGGCCACGAAGTTCAGCAGCTGCTCCGTGCTCAGCCAGCCGTGGGCGGCCACCTCGGCCTGGATGAGGGGCAGCATGGCGTAGCCCCCGCCGAAGGTGAACAGGCCGATCTTGAAGAAGGTCCAGAACAGGGTCAGACAGATCATTTCTCCGCCCTCCTTGCCCGAATCAGGGAGGTGACGAGCCCTGCCAGCGCGCAGCAGAGGATCACGATCAGCACGTTCACCCGGAGGACGGCCGCCAGAATGAACGCTCCGGCGGCGATGCAGTAGGACACGGCGCCCTTGGGGCACTTTTTATACATGCTCCAGAAGGCCTTGAGGATGAGGGCCAGCACCCCGGCCCGAATCCCGAAGAAGGCGTACTGAACTGCCCGCAGGTGCTGAAAAGCATCCAGCAGGCCGGCGACGATGAGGATGATGACGAAGGAAGGGAGAATGACCCCCAGAGTGGCGCAGGCCGCCCCGGGAACGCCAGCCACGCGGGAACCCACGAAGGTAGCGGAGTTGATGGCGAGAGGGCCGGGGGTGCTCTCCGCGATGGCGATGATCTCCAGCATATCCTCGTCGGTGATCCATCCGCGGCCCTCCACCGTCTCCCGCTGGATGAGGGGGATCATGGCGTAGCCCCCGCCGAAGGTAAAGGCTCCGATTTTCAGAAAGGCAAGGAACAGAGGGAGCAGCTCTTTCCGTCCCTTTTTCTTGTCCATTCTCCCTCGTCTCCCCTTGTTGAAATACCCCTCCATTGTACCCGAGCGCAGGGGCAAAAACAAGCCGAAGACGACAAAAAACGCCCGCCGTGACGGGCGGGCGCATGGACGGAGGACGGACTAAAGCTCGAATTCGTAACAGGCGCTGCGGACCGTGTCCGGGTCGGACCCGTAAGTAAAAAAGCAGTAGAAGCGGTAGCGGCCCTTTCCCAGCCTTCCCACGCTCCGGAAGGGGTAAACGCCGACCATTTTCGCGCTTCCCGGAAGCAGCTCCGACCCGGGCGGGTCTTCGGCCGATATCACGTTTTTGGGACGCCGGAACTGCCATTGCCCGTCAACGAGCTTCATCAGGGCGACGGAGACGCCCGCCGGATGCTCCGAGCGGCCGAATGAGATGGCCTGATCGCTGTTGTTGTGCAGCTCAAAGCGCAGCTCCTTCTTGCCGGGGGATTTGACGAGCCCGTCGATGGGGACGAGCTCCACGTCGCCGGCGGCGGGCGGAAGACGGTCTTCCGGGAGGCGGACCGTGACCGTGTCTCTGCCGCCGCAGGAGCAGAGCAGGGCGAGCAGCGCAGCCAGGACGAGCGCCCCGGCAAGGACCTTGAAGGCTTTTTCCTTCATTCCGTGCTCCTTTCGCTGATTGGTCTGACGGCGGAAAGCTATGCATCTGCGTTAAGCATACCATCGGACAGATTTGCCGTCAAGCAACGAAAGAGAGAAATAACCGATCGGCGGCCGAGACGGGCGGCCGAAGCAGGACGCCGGGGCGGCCGAAAGGCCGCCCCGGCATCCCATATCCGGGCTTTATCTCTCCGGGAGATAGCTCAGGGGGTCCACCCGCACTTCATCCAGGGTCATGGCAAAGTGGAGATGGTTCACATCCCCGTTCTCCGCGTCGGCGGTGCTGCCCACCGCGCCGATCACCTGCCCCAGGCGCACCGTGTCCCCGGCGGTGACCGTAGGCGTCCCTGCCAGATTGCAGTAGACGCTGCGCAGCCCGGCCCCGTGGTAGAGGACCACCGTGACGCCGTACATCTGGTCGGTGTAGACCCGCTCCACGGTGCCGTCGGCAGCAGCCAGCACCTTTTCGCCCAGCTCGGCCTCGATGTCGACGCCGCTGTGGGTGCGCCAGTCCTGCATGGTGCGGTCATAGCGCAGGGCGTCCACGCTGTAGGGATTGCAGATATCCCCCTTGACAGGCCAGCCGAATGCGGAGGCGATGACCTCCGCCGCCTCTGCGGGGGCCGTCTCCGCAGCCCCGGCGCTTTCGGAGGGCTCCTCCGGCGGCTCCTCCTCCGCCGCCCCCGCGCCCTCCTCCGCGGGCTCCGGCTCGGCCTGGCGGGGCGGCTCGATCTCCGGCATCCAGGTGTAGGTCACGCGGTGGTCTGCCGTGGACCTCGGCTCCGTCGGCCTGCTCTGCAGGCTGAGGTCCGCGGGCTTTGTGCTGTCCAGCGCCGAGGAGAAGAGCCAGGCCGTGCCGCCGATGACCAGCACGCAGAGGAGAAGAATGAAATAGAAGCTGCGTTCTCCGATGAAGCGCCCCAGGCGCAGGAGAAAGCTTTCCCTGGGTTCTTTGTCGTTCAAGTAGTTCACCCCCATAATGTAAGAAGCTCCGCGGAGAAGTCCTCCGCGGAGCTCTTCAATGGGGATTATTCCCCCTGCAAGGGGATTTATTCAGACAAGCCGAAATGGGGCCGAAGCCTCGCTGGAGTTCGCGCCCGCAGGCGCGAAGAAATGGCGAGCCTGCTCGCGTTGATTCTTTAAAGGTTGAAGAATGCCTTCCGGCCCAGGTACTGGGCGGCGTCGTCCAGCTCCTCCTCGATGCGCAGCAGCTGGTTGTACTTGGCCACGCGGTCGGTGCGGCTGGGGGCGCCGGTCTTGATCTGGCCCGCATTGAGGCCCACCACCAGGTCGGCGATGGTGGTGTCCTCCGTCTCGCCGGAACGGTGGCTCACCACGGCGGTGTAGCCCGCCCGGTTGGCCAGCTGGATCGCGTCCAGGGTCTCGGTGAGGGTGCCGATCTGGTTGAGCTTGATGAGCACGCTGTTGCAGACGCCCAGCTCGATGCCCTTGCGGATGCGGCTCACGTT
>JAEEGL010986756.1_pt1 | contig 11167 bp, 7 predicted proteins | sample 9134231 | NCBI WGS metagenome assembly JAEEGL01 (sample SAMN16246548, study PRJNA631951) | gut metagenome | biome: gut microbiome; feature: rumen; material: fiber-attached | host: Bos | place: Iran: Karaj | collected 2018-10
AACACCGGGGCAAATGCCTCTGTCACACCTGAATACGCGGAAGAGAATATGCAGATTTTTTCCGACGCGCAGTATTGTCTGATCCAGATGGAAATCCCGCTCGTAACGATTGAAACGATCGTCAGGATCTGCAGGGAGCAGAATGTCAGAGTGATTCTGAAACCTTCTCCTGTACAGCCTCTTCCTTCCGCAATCCTGGAAGGTTTATATATGCTTGTTCCCAATCAGGAAGAGCTTGAAGAGCTCATACCGGGCAGATTCACTCATGAGGAAAAAGCGCGTTTTCTGCTTGAGCAGGGTGTCGACAATGTAATCGTCACCCTCGCTGAGAAAGGCTGCATCTATGTTTGTAAAGAAGGGTGCCGCGAGTATCCCGCGCCTGAATTCCCGTCGATCGATTCAACCGGCGCAAGTGACATTTTTATCAGCTGTCTGGCCGCCCAGCTTTCCAAAGGACTGGATATTGACACAGCCATCAAGCTCGCCACCATCGCGGCTTCCTACAGCGTCTCCAGGGAAGGCGTACAGAACGCCATCATCAACCCGGATCTGCTTTTTGATATTTTTAACGGCAACTCTTCCCTTTCCGTAAACCCGCGGAAAGACTGATATTCATATTGCCGAAAAAAGAAAAGTCCGGCAGTCTGCAAGATGCATACTGCCGGATTCCTTTTTATTTTTTTAGTGAAAGAATTATTTTTTTACGCTTTCGATGATACCTTCTGCCAGCCCGGCAACGCCCTGAATTTCACTCGGAATAATAATCTTTGTGGCATTCCCGTTGGCTGCTGCAGCAAAGGCTTCCAGAGACTTCAGTTTCAGTACCGCATTGGAAGGAGCCGACTCATTGATCAGCTTGATGCCTTCAGCGGTAGCACGCTGGACGGTAAGCAGAGCTTCCGCTTCGCCCTGTGCTTCCAGGATCTGCTGCTGCTTTTTAGCGTCAGCACGGAGGATGGCAGCTTCCTTTTCGCCTTCCGCTTCCAGAATGGCGGACTGCTTTTCACCTTCAGCGCGCAGAATTGCTTCACGGCGCTCACGTTCTGCCTTCATCTGCTTTTCCATGGCATTGCGGATTGCCTCAGGCGGAAGAATATTCTTCAGCTCCACGCGGTTGACCTTAATGCCCCACGGGTCTGTGGCTTCGTCAAGGATGGCGCGCATCTTTGTGTTGATGACATCACGGCTGGTAAGGCATTCGTCCAGTTCCAGCTCACCGATGATGTTACGCAGTGTGGTTGCGGAGAGATTTTCAATGGCGATCATCGGCTGTTCAATGCCGTAGGTATACAGCTTCGGATCCGTTACCTGGAAATAGACAACCGTGTCAATCTGCATAGTAACGTTATCCTTCGTGATAACCGGCTGAGGCGGGAAGTCAGCAACCTGTTCCTTCAGGGATACGACCTTCGCCACACGCTCAATAAACGGTACGAGGAAATGGATGCCGACGCCCCATGTCGTCTTGTAAGCGCCGAGCCGTTCAATAACGTAAGCCTTTGCCTGCTGAACAATGCGGATACGGCTGATAATAATAATGACAAGCAGTAAAATCAGAACGAGAATAACAGGCATTGTGGAACTCATAGTGAATCCTCCTTAGATGATATAACTTTTACAATGGCTTTTACGCCTTCAATTCTTACAACGGAAACATATGCTCCCTCCGGGATTTTCACGGCGTCTTCGGTGCTGCGTGCCGTCCAGATCTTCCCGCCGGCAGATACAGCGCCCGTCCCGGCAAGATTGTCGATTGCTTCCCTGACGATGCATTCCTTCCCCAGGATCATATCCGCGTTGGTCGGCTGTGCTTTTCCGTTGACAAACTTTTTGACCAGCGGCTTTGTGATAACAAGCGCCAGTACGGAAACCCCGACAAAAATGACCACCTGAAGCCAGATCGCTGCTTTGCATAAGGCACTGATCAGTGCTGCCAGTGCGCCGACGGAAAACCAGACGGAAACCAGACCGGGTGCTGCGGCTTCAACCGCCAGCATAACCACCATAATGATCAGCCAGAATCCCGTCATACCCAAATGGATCGGCATCTTTATTCTGCCTCCTTTCGCAGTTTACCGTATTATACACCATACGGGAATGCTTTGCAAGCGTAACGCTCAGCGCAGGGTTTTGATCGCTGCCTTCTCAATGGAATAGGCATCCTTATAGCGCTTCAGGAAGGCGTCAAAACCGGCAATTTCTATCTCGTCCGCCATCAGTGTTGTGGATACGGCATCCGCGAACACCTTCTGATCGAGATAATCCTCAAGCTTTTCTCCTTCGTCTTTCCAGACCATGAAAGCTGCCAGCAAAGCCATCCCGTAGGGTCCGCCCTCGCCGGCCGTCTCCATCACGGAAACAGGCGCTCCGACGGCTGCCGAAAGGATCTTCTGTCCGACGCCCGGTGTTTTGAAGAATCCTCCGTGCCCGTAGATCTTATCAACGCGTATATTTTCTTCCGCTGTCAGGATATCCAGGCCGATTTTCATGGTAGCAAGAGCCGAAAGCAAGTGCATGCGCATAAAATTGGACAGTGTAAAGCTGCTGTCCGGCATTCTGGCAAATACAGGCCGTCCTTCATCTACGCCTGTGACGCCTTCTCCCGAGAAGAGGTTATAGCTTAACAGTCCGCCGCAGTCAGGATCGCCTTCCAGAGCTTTGCGGAACAGCGTGATATAAAGATCCTTTTTTTTGACTTCTGCCCCGACGGCATTCATCAGCTCTGCAAAAAGATTTACCCATGCATTGATATCCGACGTGCAGTTTGCACAGTGCACCATGGCGACAGGCAGTCCGGCAGGCGTTGTAACCATGCAGATTTCGCGGTGTACGCCAAGCTCATGATCGGCAACCAGCATGGCAAAGGCGGAAGTTCCTGCCGAGACGTTGCCCGTGCATACGCGTACGGAGTTGGTAGCCGCCATGCCGGTACCCGCATCTCCCTCGCAGGGAGCGACCGGTACGCCGGGCTTCAGATCTCCTTCCGGATCCAGGAAGCGTGCGCCTTCCGCTGTCAGTTTTCCGGCCGGCTCTCCGGCTGGTACAGCCTGCGGCAGGATTTCTCTCAGCTTCCAGGGCATCCCCTTTTCCGCTGCGGCAGCGTCAAATTTCTGCACCATTTCTTCATTGTAATCCAGCTTTTCGCTGTCAATGGGAAACATACCGGAAGCTTCTCCGATTCCCATTTTGTGCTCGCCTGTCAGGGCGTGGTGTATATACCCTGCAAGAGTCGTGAGATAAGCAATGTCCTTTGTGTGCTCCTCACCGTTCAGAACGGCCTGCCACAGATGGGCAATGCTCCAGCGCTGCGGGATGTTGAATCCGAGCATTTCCGTCAGTTCATCAGCTGCCTGCCCGGTTATGGTATTGCGCCAGGTGCGGAACTCTGCCAGCTGCTTCCATTCTTTGTCAAACGGGAGATACCCGTGCATCATTCCGGAAATGCCCATTGCCGCAAAAGTCTCCGGAACAGCGCCGAACTTCTCCTTCACATCTTTTTTCAGCTCGGCGTAGCAGGTCTGCAGCCCGGTATGGATGTCCTCCATGGAATATGTCCATATGCCGTCAACCAGGCGGTTCTCCCATTCATAGCTGCCGGAGGCAATCGGCAAATGGTGCTCATCTATCAGCACCGCTTTGATTCTTGTAGAGCCGAATTCGATGCCTAAAACAGTTTTGCCAAAATCCATAATACGTCCCCCTGTTCGTATTTGTATGATAAAATATGAATTGCCTTAATTCAGTTTTCTCCTGTTTATTTCCTCGCGTAACGGTTTATTAAAATACGGTACTCTTCTTTTTCGATGATGCCCGCTTTTAAAAATCCGTCAAGCTGCTTCCGGTAGTGCTCCGCTTCCGTTTCATTCACATTGTAGGAAATCCGGTCAATTCTGTCGTGAGTATGTACTTCCTCTTTTCTTTCCCGCGGAACGCTAACACTTTTTATGAATCCTATCAGAAGAAACAGTACTGTCAGAACCGGAAGAACAAAATAAAGAATCAGGTACGGAAAACTGTCCAGATATTGCAGAACAGCTTCCGGTCCTCTCTGGAGAAGGACGTTGTATATACGCCGGATCCCGTCAAAATTCGACAGCGTATAGTATCCGCAAATCATTGCCAACACGATCCAAAAAGTTCCTGGTTTCTTTTTTCCTTTTTTCATAGCCAGATTCTCCTTTCAGTTGTTCAAAGCTTTTCCATATAACAGGAAGCCGCCCGAAGCATAAGTTTCTTGCTGCCTGTTTCTTTAAAATCGATTTCCAGAAGATAGTCGTTTCCCATCGGAGTCATTTTTGTCACGGTTCCCTCCCGGAAAGATTTGTGCCTTACCCGGTCTCCTACCTGAAGTGTGATCGGAGCGGGAGTTTCCTTTTTCTTTGCCGGGACGCCCGCTGTACCGCTGGCTGAATGAGTATATCCCGTCTTCCGTGCTGAATAGAACGTGCTCTCGTTTTTCTCGCTCTTCGGATAGGAATAGGCGTCATAGTTCTTTTCCCGCCAGCCGTATCCTTTCGGGATGTTCTTTAAAATATCTTCATCCGGAATTTCTTCCACGAACCGTGACACTTTATTGGCATTTGTTCTTCCGAAAATCATGCGTTCTCTTGCGCATAGCAGTTCCAGTGTCTTCATGGCTCTGGTAATCGCGACATAGCAAAGGCGGCGTTCTTCTTCCATCTCCTCGCTTTCCCCGATTGCCTGAATCCCGGGGAAGATGGTTTCCTCCATTCCGGCAATTAACACATGCGGAAATTCCAGCCCCTTGGAAGCATGCATTGTCATCAGCGTAACCGCAGAGGCGTCACGGTCGTAATTGTCCAGATCCGTATACAGTGCAACATTTGCCAGGTAGGCGTTCAGCGTTGCGTCCTCTGATTCCTCCATGAAATTCAGAATCGTGGACTTCAGCTCTTTTACGTTTTCAATTCTCGTGGTGTTTTCTATGGTATTTTTCTCTTCCAGAGCCTGGATATAACCGGTCTTCTCAACAATTTCATCAAACAGCAGATCCGGTGTGTTCACCTCGGAAAAGGCCTGCAGTTCCCGTATCATGCCGGCAAACTGGCGCATTTTTACAGCAGATCGCGAGAGTTCCTCAAACCTGTCGGCCTGTGAAAGAATTTCAAACAGGCTGCAGGCATTCTCCGATGCCAGAGCCATAGCAGTTTCCACGCTTTTGCTTCCGATGCCCCTCGCAGGAACATTGATAATTCTTTCAAGCCGCAGATCGTCTGCCGGCGAGGCAACCACGCACATATAAGCGAGAATATCCTTGACTTCCGCTCTGTCAAAAAAGCGCGTTCCACCGAAAATCCGGTAAGGAATCCCGTTGCGTTTCAGCGCGAATTCGATCGCGTTGCTTTGCGCATTTTTACGGTACAAAACTGCGTAATCACGCCAGTTTTCACCCTTCCCGTATCCGGTCAGGATCCTCGCGGCAATCTGCTGAGCTTCTTCGCGTTCATTGTCTGTAACACTCAGGACGATTCTGTCCCCTGCTTCCTTATCCGTCCACAGGTTCTTTCCCTTGCGTTCGGTATTGTTGCGTATCACCGAATTGGCGGCATCCAGTATGATGCCGGTCGAACGGTAGTTCTGCTCCAGCCGGATGGTTCTGCATCCCGGATACTGTTTTTCAAATGAGAGTATGTTTTCTATCGTGGCTCCGCGGAACTTGTAAATACTCTGGTCATCGTCTCCGACAACGCAGATATTATTTCGCTTCCCTGCCATCAGCGCAGAAAACTGATACTGCAGCAGATTGGTGTCCTGATACTCATCAATCAGCACATAATGAAAGCGCTGCTGCCAGTAATCCCTTACCTCTTCGCATTGCTCCAGAAGCAGCACCGTATTCAGCAGCAGATCGTCAAAATCCATCGCGTCCGCCATGCGGAGTCTTCTCATATACTCCTGATAGATTTCTCCCGTTTTCTGCCTGTACAGGTCCGATGAGGATCTCGCATTCCTGATATAAGCTTCCGGAAGTATCCGGCTGTCCTTCGCGCGAGAAATCAGCGTTAAAATCGTTCTCGGCGGATAGTACTTTTCGTCCAGATTAAAATCCTTGAGGATATGCTTTACAAGCGACTGCGAATCGGAAGTATCATAGATTGTAAAGTTGCCCGTGTACCCGATCCGCTCCGCATCCCGCCTCAGGATTCTGACGCATGCTGAGTGAAACGTGCAGGCCCACAGCTCATCCGCCGCGTCACCCAGGAGTTTCTCGAGCCTCAGTTTCAGCTCGCTTGCGGCTTTGTTCGTAAAGGTGATCGCCAGGATCTGCCAGGGTGCTGCAGGATGAAGTGCAGCGTATTCATCTGCATAGTCTGCGCCGGCTTCAAGTGCCTCCAGCATTTCTTCTGAGGCATGATACGGCAGTTCTTCCGAATCGGAAGCGCATCCGTATTGCAGAATATTATAGATGCGGTTGATCAGTACGGTGGTTTTTCCGCTCCCTGCGCCTGCCAGCACAAGCACAGGTCCTTCTGTCTGCATAACCGCTTTGCGCTGCATCGGATTCAGATGCGGGAATTTGCTTTCAATATAGGCTTTGCGTGCCTTAATAAATCTTGCCTGAAAACTCTCAGCCATCAGGTGCTTCCTTCCGGAATTTCAAAAATCAGAGCCTCATTCGGCTTCAGGCTGCAGCGCAGTCTGTAAGAAAATCCGTCACAGAGATCCTTTTTCGCTTCTATCTGATAATCAGGCTCTCCTATATAGGTGCTGAACACTTTCGTATATTTTCCCGGCAGCGGTACTCCGCAGGAATAGTCCTGGTAATATACCGGCGAGAAGTTGCAGATCACCACCAGGGCACGTTTGTAATTCTCCGGTCTTCTGCGGATAAAGCAGATAATATTGCGTTCACTGTCATTTCTGTTTATCCACTCGAATGTGGCAGACTCAGCTGTATCGATGTGCAGGCAGGAGTAGGCCTTATACAGGGAAAGCAGCTCCCTTACGCACAGCATAACATCCCGATGGCCGCTCTCAGAAGCGAAATACCAGTCTATCTCACGGCTTTCGCTCCATTCCTTATCCTCTGCGAAGTCCTGCGCCATAAAGAGCAGCTTCTTTCCGGGATGAGTCATCTGCAGGGTATAGAGCGCCTTTAATCCTCCGAGTTTGTCCTGCAGTGTTCCCGGCATTTTTTCAAGCATGGAGTGCTTCAGATGCACAACCTCGTCATGGGAAAGCACAAGAATCCAGTTTTCTGTAAAGGCGTAATCAAATGTATGCGTCAGCTGTCCGTGATGATAGCGGCGATATACCGGATCCTTTTCCATATACTTCAGAGTATCATTCATCCAGCCCAGGCTCCATTTGAAGTCAAAGCCGAAACCTCCGTCTTTCTGAGCTGCCGTCACGGCAGGCATCATGGAAGAGTCTTCTGCTATCATAATAGCCGAAGTGCGTTCATGTACGGTTTTATTGAGCTGGCGGATAAAATCCATACCCTCCAGGTTTTCCACACCGCCGTACATATTCGGGCGCCATTCGCCTCTGCCGAAGCTGTTGTAAAAGATAGCCGAAACAGCGTCCGCCCGGATCGCGTCAATATGGAATTCCGTGATCCAGTACATGGCGCTGGAAATCAGGAATCCACGGACAGCTCCTTTATTGTAGTCGAACGCAAGGGTACCCCATTCAGGATACTCTGCTCTTAGCGGATCGTCGCTCTCATATAGATGCGTGCCGTCAAACTCGCCGAGGCAGAATGCATCTTTCGGGAAGTGTGCAGGAACCCAGTCAAGAATCACAGCAATGCCCGCCCGGTGCATCGTATCGACAAAATAGCGGAAGTCATCCGGAGATCCGTACCGGCTGGTCGGTGCAAAAAAGCCGCTGCACTGATATCCCCACGATCCGTCAAACGGATGTTCACAAATACCGATAAGCTCGACATGGGTATAGCCCATATAGTTCACGTAGGACGCCAGTTCATTTGCCAGCTCCCGATAGTTTAGGAAACCGTCCTTATTCAGGCGGTAATCCTTCTTCCATGACCCTAAATGCACTTCATAAATCGCCATCGGAGCAAAGTGGGAATTATAATTCTTTCTGTTGTTCATATAATCCCCGTCTCCCCACTCGTATCCGTAGAGATCCGCAATGACCGAATCGTTACCTGGACGCAGTTCTGCAGCGAAAGCAAACGGATCGGCTTTATACCGTTTTTTCCCATCAGCGCCGACGATCACATATTTGTAACTGTCTCCGGCTTTGGCTCCCGGAACAAACAGCTCCCAGATTCCGTTCAGCCGGCACTTCATAAGGCCTTTTGCTTCATCCCAGCCGTTTGCGGAAGTTATAACAGAGACACTTTTTGCTTTCGGAGCCCAGACATTGAAAATAGTTCCCTCATTGTTGCGGAATTTTGCTGGATGAGCGCCCATTTTCTGATAAGCATAATAATCAGATCCCTCGTGGAACAGGTAGCTGTCATACTTTGTAAGCTGAAAATGAGTCTTGCTTCGAAGTTCCATTTCTTTTCTCCCCATTATAATATCATTATTACTGCCGATTGCGGCTCAAGTTCAATCTTAAGTGTTCCGTTTTTTACTGCATCGGTCTTTTCCTTTTGTTCGGAAAAACCGTTTCGGTCTGTCCGGAAAATTCTGGTAAAACAGCTTCCGTCCGATATTCCGATATCTCTTACGGGAACAGATATAATTCTTTTTTCTTCCAGATTATTGCACGCAACAATCGCATAAACCTCATTCCGAAATCTGGAATAGCAGATAATGCCGGTCTCTGCAAACAGCGGTTTGATCGATCCCTCCGCGAACACGGGGTTTCCTCTCCGCATCTTTGTCAGCGCCTTGTGCATTTCTATCAGGTCTGTATCTTCATGTCCCCAGGGATATGTTCTCCGGCAGTCTGGATCCGTCCACCCGACGACACCGGCCTCGTCTCCGTAATAGATCGTGGGAGAACCCGGCCATGTCATCTGAACGACAACTGCCTCTCTGAAAACAGCTTTCGATATTCCCTGTCCTGCCGCTTCCGGATTCTGCGTCCCAAGTCTTCCGACTGTCCGGTTCGTACGCGTAAGGAAACGTGAATGATCATGGTTGGACAGTTCATTCATTGCGCTGTAAAGAGAAGGGATCTGCATTCTTGCCATTTTACGCAGCATGCTGTTGAAAAATTCCTGTCCGTTCTGATAAAGCTCAGCATTGAAACTGTCGCTGTGTTTTTCCATCCCTGTCAGGAAGAATGTCAGTGGTTCCATAAAGGCATCGTAGTTCATTACGGAGTCCCACTCGTCTCCCTGCAGCCAGTCAGCTGCGTCCCCGTAATGCTCAGCCAGTATGAAGATATCCGGATTTGCTTTCTTCACTCTTTTGCGGAAGCGCTTCCAGAAGGAATGGTTAAATTCATCGCTGTGTCCGAGATCCGCGGCAACATCAAGTCTCCACCCGTCAATGGAATAAGGAGGAGAAGCCCATTTTTCAGCTATGGCCAGTATTCTCTCACAAAGCTCCGGGGAACCTTCGTAATTCAGCTTCGGCAGGGTTGAATACCCCCACCAGCCTTCATAATCGGCATAGCGGCCGCTGCCTCTTTCGCTGAAACTGAAAAACTTTCTGTATGGGCTTTCCGTATCCTGAAATGCGCCTGTTTCGTATCCGGGCTTGCCGAGATATATGCCCTCTTTGTCCATCCATTTATTGAAGGAACCGCAATGATTAAACACGCCGTCAAGTATGATCTTCATGCCGCGTCTGTGCAGTTCCTCGCAGAACCTTGCAAAAAACGCGTCGCTGGCATAAATATTAAAAACAGAAGTAACCCGTTTTATATAGCGCGGTGCATAACCGTTGTGCTGCTCCCAGTTCATCATCTGATGATCTACATCATCCTCAATAATGGCAAAATGCGGATCGATGTGATCATAGTCCTGCACATCATACTTATGGCTGGACGGTGAAATAAACAAAGGATTGAAATATATTACTTCAACTCCGAGTTCCTGCAGGTAATCCAGTTTTTCCAGTACACCCTGCAGGTCTCCCCCGTAGAAATTACGTATATCCGTCTCATCCACCGGTGCATCCCAGAATTTATGCCTTGAATGCCCCAGTACATAGTAGTATTCGTTATCAACAACATCGTTTGACAGATTGCCGTTTCTGAATCTGTCCGTCATGATCTGATACTCTACAGCTCCCTTAGCCCAAGCCGGGACATGAAATCCGGGCGTAAAAGAAAAAGAGTATTTTTCATCAGGTCTTTCATCTTTTGCAAGCACTCTGGCGCCTGTCTTTTCATAAGCAATATTACATTCTTCCGTTTCAATGATGAAACTGTAACAGACTTTATTATCCAGACATACAATTTCAGCCTGATATAAATCAAAAAAAACATCAGTATCTATTCTATGCATCAGCAAAGCCATCTCTGGCTTTGTGATGAGAAGCATTACCCTTTTTGCTATGCCTTTATTAATCCGTATCCGGATGCTTACGGTATCGCCGGGATCGGGTTCAGACGGCGAGCGGAATTGCTCTGTTTCATCGCTGAATACAGAGTTTAAAATATTCTGAAACATTTTATAACCTCAGGACTCAAGAGTAAAACTATAATAATTCACCTAAAATATTATAATAGAAAATGTTTAAAAAGGCAATTGTTTTCAACAATGTGTCAGTAAGTATTTGGAATAAATAAATTTCAGAATTTCAATCCTTTAACAATGCATCCTCAAGTATAATATATTAACAAAAAATCCGAAATGCCGTTCAGCATCTCGGAATCATAATGGGTATTCACTAGGGTAAAATAAATAATAAAGGATGCAAAAAAGTGGCTTAATCAATGTGATTTAGCCACTTTAATAAGCAGGGGAAGAAGGCTTCGAACCCTCGGCCTACGGTTTTGGAGACCGCCGCTCTACCAGCTGAGCTATTCCCCTATAATTAATATTAACTTATGTGGACCGTCAGGGACTCGAACCCCGGACCGACCGGTTATGAGCCGGCTGCTCTACCAACTGAGCTAACGGTCCGTTGAGTGAAATAGCCGTCACGCTGGGTGGCGGCTATTTCTCATGGCGCCTCCTGTAGGACTCGAACCTACGACACCGCGGTTAACAGCCGCGTGCTCTACCTATTGAGCTAAGGAGGCATAAAAGGCTTTAAAGCCTTTTATTAGTGTT
>JAEEGL011219345.1_pt1 | contig 11167 bp, 6 predicted proteins | sample 9134231 | NCBI WGS metagenome assembly JAEEGL01 (sample SAMN16246548, study PRJNA631951) | gut metagenome | biome: gut microbiome; feature: rumen; material: fiber-attached | host: Bos | place: Iran: Karaj | collected 2018-10
ACGCCGTATCCGTACCGGGCCAGGATGATCGCAATGGTCAGGCCAGCAGGGCCTGCGCCGATGACGGCAGCTTTCCGCCCGTTGGACGGAGCCGGTCCCTTGACCATCTGATTGGCATAGGTGGTAGAGATATAGCTCTCAATCACGGAGAAATGAACAGGCGTATCCTTGATCCCCCGCACACAGTGGCCTTCGCACTGGTTTTCATGGTTGCAGACCAGGGAACAGACCGTGGTGAGCGGATTGTTCTCAAACAGCATCCAGCCGGCTTCGTTCAGCTTGCCGTTCTTCAGGAGCCGGATGACTTCGGGAATGTTGGTATGAATGGGGCAGCCCTCCTGACAGCGGGGCTTTTTGCATTGCAGGCACCGGTTGGCTTCTTCCATTACATGCAGGGCCATAGTATATCCTCCGTTCATTTGTCCGCAGCGAGCGGAAACATATTCCAGGAAACACTATAGCAGAATTTTCGCGAAACGCAATTACCTGTCTGAAAGAAAACAGGCGGCATCCGGATGGATGCCGCCCTGGGATGATTCCTGGGTAAATAATCAGTAGCTCAGGCCGAAACCGGACAGATAGTAGTTGCCGTCAGCATCCTGATAGGCGTAGCTGCCACCCTTGACATTGGCCAGCACGGCGGGATCAATGTACTGATCCTTGTCATAGCCGGGAACGTCGTTGGGGGATGCGCAGATCTCAGCAACGGTGCCGTCTTCCAGGGTGGTCTGGGTGAGGGCGATCACGTCTTCAGAGGAAACCATGGTCACAGACAGCTTGCCGGTGGGATTGAAGACACCGGTGATGACGTCAGCCTGGGCATTGAGGGAGTTGTTCAGGGAAGCCTTGGAAGTGGTGTACTGAGCGAGGAGTGCATCACAGTAGGGCTCGAGGTTGGTGAGGATCCAGGGAGAGGTGCAGACGACGGTAGCCACAACCTTGCCGCCGTTCTCATGAACGGTGTTGGCAGCCTTTGCGAGTTTGTCGACGTCAGCCAGCGTGGTGACTTCGATCTTGTCGCCGGTCTTTTCCTGGGAAGCAACGACACCGATACCGAAGTTGCCTTCGCCGCCGGACATTGTGCGTTCATCGACTTCGTAATCTTCCACAAGGCTCAGAACGCCTTCAGCGGTGGTGCCGTTGGTGGAAGTGGTGGCCTTGGGCTGGACATAGAAGTAGGCGACTTCGGCTTCCTTGGCCTTTTCGACGACTTCGAATCCGCGGGCGGTGAAGAGTTCGGTCAGGGCAGCGAGCATTTCGTCATCCTCGCCGTTGCCGGTGTAGGAACCGATGAAGAGCTTGGTGCCGGCATTGGCTGCAAGAGGCAGAGCGTTCTCGTGGTTCTTCATGAGAACAACAGCCTTCTGATGCAGGGCATAGGCCTGGGCAGCAGCCGTGGTGAGGTTGGTGGAGCGGACTTCGTCAGCATGGTTGTAGTCGAGGTAGGGGTTGTCGAAACGGCCCTGAGCGAAGATGGAGGTGGCGCGGTTGATGTTGGCGCGGTCGAGATCCTCCTTGGCGAGGATACCGGATTCAACAGCCTCGATCACGAGGTCGGTGCGCAGGCCGGAACCGATGGCATCGCTGCCGGCAGCGATCAGGGTGGCATAACGCTCGGTCATGCTCTTTTCCTCAACGCCGAAGGTCTGGCCGGTGACGATGCCGGAGTCGGTGTTGACGTATCCGTCAAAGCCCATGACATCGCGCAGGAGGGTGGTGATGATTTCCTTGTTGTAGGCAGAACCGAGCTGGTTGACGGCGACTTCGTGTCCACGATAGGTCTGGGTCACAGAACGGGCGTCAGCAGCATCGCGGGAATAGCAGGGCATGATGGAGCCGCACTTGGCATCGATGGCAGCCTGGAAGGCAACCAGCTGATACTTTTCAAGGGAGCCGGCGGTAGGATAGAGACGCCACTGGCCCTGAGCGGTATGGGATTCGAAACCGTTTTCGGCAGCGCCGTCACCGGGGAAGTGCTTGACGGAGAGAGCCACAGCGCCGGGCTTCATGCCGTCGGTGCCCATGTGATAGCCGTCGACCAGAGCGGTGATGATGCCGGCGGTTACGTCAGGACGCTCGGAGAAGGTTTCCAGGTTCCGGGGCCAGCGGGGATCGGTGACCAGGTCAACCTGGGGACCATACATGGCGTTGATGCCCTGGGCAACCCACATCTGACGGTCGACTTCGGCGTAGTCGCGGATGGCGTCATAGTTTCCGTCGCCCATGGCAGCGGCAGCCAGACCCTGGGAGTCCGGGAAACCGGCGGAGATGGGGTTGGAGAGGATGGTCATGGGGATGGCAGGCACGCCGCGCAGAGCAGCATCAGCTTCCGCCATTTCGGTGACCACGTTGTTATACAGGGCAACGGTGGAAGCATCGAAGTTCAGGCCGCCGCGGTACACACCGGCGCGGACCTTCTGGGTATTGATTACAAAGGAGTCGAGACCTGCGAAGCCGTTGGAGAAGGCATTCTTGGACTCTTCACCCTCACCCAGGACAGCCACGATGGCAGCGGGATTGATGGTGCCGTCTTCGTTCAGAGCCATTTCCAGCTTCGGAACACCGGGGGTGATGGCCAGAGCGTTGAACAGGAAACCGGCCTGGTCTTCCAGGGACATCTTGCTGACCATGTCGGTGGCACGGGTCTTGGGATCATTGTGCCAGTCTTCAAAGACGTCCAGTTCCTTATTGTTGTTCAGGTCCTTGTAATAGAGGTTGTCTTTCACGATGACGCCCACGGTGGTGACACCGATGGTCGGGCCGTTTTCATTCTGATAGAAAACAGGCTCCATATAGGTGACGGTGGGATTGACTTCATTGGCGTCGTAGGGAGCAGCCGTATAGCTGTCCTCGGCGAAGGCAACGGGAACCAGGCTCAGTACGAGCGCAAAGGCTACGAGCAGGCTGATGAGTCTTTTCATGTCTCATTCTCCTTATCCTGATTGATTCTGCAGCGAAACGCATGCGCGGTCCGTTTGCACTGGAGCCATCTTATCATGCTTCCATTGAAATAAAAAGGTGTTTGGCTTGAACGCACTTCTGTGTATCGTAAAGCATTTCAGCATCCATTCACGACAAAAAAAGAACGTGAACGGAAAGTCCGTTCACGTAGGAAGAAGACAGGAATCACACGTTCTCCGGATGCATGACGACGCTCAGCTTGAACACGCCGCCCTCGGTGCGCAGGGACATGGTGCCGCCGTGTTTTTCCGCGATCCGCTGAATGGAACGCAGGCCGAAGCCGTGGCCGGAACCGGTCTTGGTGGTGTGGGGCAGGGCATCGTCGGTGAGACTCATGTCGCCGGTATAGGTGTTTTCAACCTGGAGCACGGCCATGCCGCCCCGGCTGTTGCTCTTCAGGGTGATCATGCGCCGGTCGGGATCCGGGATCTTGGTCACCGCCTCCAGCGCATTGTCCAGGGCATTCCCGAACAGCGAGTAGATTTCCCGCTCGGTCAGGAAACTGAAAAGGGTGCCGTCGATCATATAGGAGAATTTCACCTGGTTGGAGTAACACAGGATGTTTTTCTCCGTCAGCACGATATCAATGGTGGGATGCCCGCACTCAATCACGGTGGAGTATTCGTTGATGGAGTCTTCCAATTCATTGAGGTACTCGTCAAACTTTGCCTTGCCGGCCTCGGAACGGATGGCCCGGATCTGATGCTTGAGGTCATGACATTTGGTCTGCAGGGAGACAATGCCCTCATGGCTCATTTCGTAATATCGCATCTTGTTGCTGATGAAATCGTGCATGGTGCGGTTTTCGTGGCGGAAACTGTCGAGCTCGGCGATCATCACGAGGGTGGCATAGTTGAGCACGGTGTAGAGCAGCGTGCACAGATAATAAAGGAAGAGGGCGTTTTTCTCTGCCGTGAATACATGACCGCAGTAATCCAGAATCATCTGCAGCGGCAGGAACACAGCGGTCAGCACGATCATCAGCCGGACCGGAGCATGATAGGGCGGCTCCTTGACCAGTTTTCGGTAGAGCAGGAAAAGCGACAGGCTGATGCAGAGATAGACAAGATAGGAAACCAGGGAGCCTGCAATGCTGTAGCGTCCCCACGGGGCTTCCATATCGTTGACCAGAAGAAGGCTGGCACCGGTTTTAAAGGCATTCCAGGCAATCTTGAAGATGGTCAGACCCAGGAGTCCGTTGTACCATGCTTCCGCATGATTGGCCTTGTAGCAGAAGAAGCACGATGCGACAAACAGGAGGTGCAGTACCATGGTCTGGACGCTGATGCACAGGGCCTTGAAGCGGACATCGGTGATCCATTCATCCGAAAGGGAACGGAACACCCAGCTTGACAGGCACATGACAGCGAAGGCGGCCAGCGCACGCAAAGGAAAAAGGCTGCGCCGCTTTCCTGTATTCAGCAGCAGCATCAGCACAAAAAGCACAATGGCCGCCGATATCCTGTGATCGACGGCCCCGATCCAGACGAGATTATTGATCATAAGCTATCTCCCAGAAAGCTGGAAAAGCGTTTCATCAGTTCCTTGCGGTGGGACTTGGAGACGGAAATGCGTGTGTCCCCGATGAGCAGGGAATCCGACGTGACATTGGAAACATGGCGCAGGTTCACGATAAAACTGCGGTTGCACATGACGAAACGGTCCGGGCTCAGCTTTTCGATGACGTCGCTGAGACGTCCGCGTACCGTATACTCGCCGCGGGTGGTGTGATACACCAGGTTGTGGTCAAAGACCTCGACATAGGTGATCTCATTGGCCGACAGGCTGATGTTCCCCTCCGAGGTCTTGAGCATGAACTGTGTCTTGTCCCCGCTGCCGTCCAGCCGTTTCATGGCCTTGTCCAGCACATAGACAATGGAGGACATGGACGGGGGCTTGAGGATAAAGTCCAGGGCGTCCACTTCGTAGCCCTTGATGGCAAACTGGGCCATGTTTGTCACAAAAATCAGGATGGTCTCCTTGTTGATTTTCCGGATAAAGCGGGCGGTTTCCAGACCGTCCAGTTTGCCCATCTGAATATCGAGGAAAATGATATCATGATTCTCGGTGCTGCGGATCAGGTCCAGTCCGTCCTGGTACACATGGATCATGACGGGGAGATCATTCATCCGGCAATAGTTTTCAACACATTCCTTCAGGAGTTCAGCATCTTTCGGATCGTCATCCACGACAGCAATCAACAGCATGACAATTCACCGCTTCACCTGTATTCTTACATTCCATTATACCATGCTGCGGGGGAGAAGGGCAAGGACGAAACCGACAGAAGAAAACCGGCAGCTGGAAGGCTGCCGGTCACTGGGTCCGAAAGGGTTTCTGCTTATTTCACTTTTTTCGCTTTCTTCGGGGCGAAGATGTCGAGAAGAAGCAGGCACAGGGCGAGGGCACTCAGGGCCAGGAGACTCCACTGGGCGATGTTCAGGGCCATCTGCCACCAGGGGGTCACGGTGACGACCTTCGTGTATTCGCTGATGCCGTCCATGCCGCGGGAATGCAGCACGGTGTACATCACGCGCTTGGTGGATTCGCGCATGGCCTGAGCCACGGCGGCATTGGGGTTGCTGCCCTTGGGGCCGTAGGGGGTAAGGCTGGCAAGATCCAGTTCGCCGTCCGGGATATCGTTGCCGGCGACGATTTCATGCACGGGCACCATGTAGGAGGAATCGTACATATCGCTGACGGCAAAGCCCTTCATGCCCGCTTCGCCGCGGAGCCATCCGGTGAGCAGCTCGGAGTAGGCGCCGCACCAGTTGACGCCCAGACGGTTGTAGCCGGTCATGACGCACATGGCGTCGGCGCTGACAATGGGCAGCTCGAAGGCGCGCAGGTAGATTTCACGCAGCGCCTGCTCGGGAATCCAGGTGCCGATGCCGGCGCGGTTGTTTTCCTGATCGTTGAGCACGAAGTGCTTGTTGTAGACATAGACGCCACGGCTCTGGATGCCGCGGGTTTCGGCGGTATCGATGAGGCCGGTGAGGATGCCGTCTTCGGAATAATACTCAAAGACGCGGCCGGCGTAGGGAGAGCGGTGGATGTTCAGGCCGGTGCCGTAGAGGCCGGCATAGCCTGCCCACATGGCGTCCTCGCCGATGAGCTCGCCGACTTCCTCGGCCAGCTTGTCGTTGAAGGTGGCGGCGATGATGCCGTTGCAGGGATAGCAGGTGCCCTTGAGTTCCTTGCCGGGATCGTTGTTGACGGTGGCATAACCGTTGGCGCCGATGGAGTATTTCTGGGTCACGCCGGAAGGACCGTTATGGTCAATGGTGGCGGGCTTTCCGACGCTGGTGACGCCGACGGTCTCGCGCAGGCCGGTCAGGGTGACGGAAGCGAGTTCCTCATAAGTCAGCTGGTTCATGAATTCATCCCACTTGGGATCATCATAGGCGTAATCCATCATGTTGACCAGCTGCAGGTTGGCGTTCTTGCCCATGGCGGGGAACTCCACGCCGGTGGCATCGGGCAGGTCGCTGTCATCCAGCATCACGCCGGAAGCCATGGCATCGGTCATGGTCAGCTTGACATTGCCGGGGGTCACGGTGCCTTCCCAGTTGCTGCGGGAATAGTAGACGATGGCGTTGTCGCCCTTGCCTTCATAGCGGTTCATGTCTGCATCGGCAAACAGGGGCTTCACGTCCGCGCCGGTGCCGTAGGCCTTGGCATAGGTGGCGGCATCGAATGTCTGGTCGAAGGAATACACCAGGGAGGTGTCGCCTGCTGCGGTCATGCCCTCGGAGAAGCCCTTGGCGGTGAGAATGTTGTTGGCGGCCTGATGGGCGTTCTCGGCAGCGGTCAGATAATAGGTGCCTTCGTCAAGGATGTAGGCGCCGGTGCCGAAGGTATCATAGGAAGTCAGATAGTATTCGGGAACGGAAACGGTGACGACCTCACTGTCGCCGGGGTTCAGCAGGGCAGTTTTGCCGTAGCCCACCAGTTCGACGGCTGCCTTCTCGATCTGGTTCTGGCGGTCGTACTCGGTGTAAGGCTTCTGGGCATAGACCTGGACGGTCTTTTTGCCGGCGGTGCTGCCGGTGTTGGTGACCTTGACGGACAGGGTGTAGGCTGTCTTCTGGCCTTCGCCGGTCTTTTCGGTCTTCATATCGGAAAGGGTGAAATTCGTATAGCTCAGACCGTAGCCGAAGGGGAAGGACACCACGCTGCTGTAGTTGAAGGCGCCGGCGTTCGGCGTACCCATGACCACATCTTCATAGCGGGTTTCGGTGTACTTGTAGCCGAGATAAATGCCTTCCTGATACACGACATACTTGCCGTAGGCGGAGAGCGCCTTGAAGTTGAACTTGTCGGCATCGGCATAGGTGTAGGAACCGAAATTGTTCATGACAGGATTCAGCCGGTTGTCCATCCACCAGGTATCCGGCAGGGAACCGGAGGGGTTCACGGCGCCGGAGAGTACATCGCCTACGGAATACAGGCCGGTCTGGCCCACGCTGCCCACCCACAGGGCGGCGTCCACGCCATAGTCCTCTTCAGAGAGGAAGGCGGTGGAAATGGGGTTTGCGCTGTTGATGATGACCGTGATGGAGCGGATGGCGCCGTCGTCCTTCAGCTCTTTCAGGCCTTCCAGGATGGAGCGCTCGTCCTCGTTGAGGGTCAGATAGTCGCCGTCCAGGGCGTCTTCCTTTTCAGCCGTCACGTCGTCACCTTCACCGCCGACGCGGCCCACCACATAGATGGCGTCCTCGCCCTGGCCGATGGTGTCATCGTGGTTCTTGCTGACTTTCTTCCAGCGCACTTCGCCGATCTCGTAGGTGTTGCGCTTGGCTTCATTCTCTACATAATAGTCCAGAAGCGGCTTGTCCACCACGGAGAAACCCGCACCGGTGAGCACGTCATAATAGTTTGGTGCACCGTCGGCATCCACGGCGCCGGAACCGGTGCCGCCGTAGACCGGATCCATGACGGTGACGCCCAGCAGGGAGACTTTGCTGCCTGCAGCGAGCGGCAGGGTGGCGTTGTCGTTCTTGAGCAGGACGATGCCTTCGCCTTCCACTTCACGGACCTTGGCTTCGCCGGCTGCCTTCAGTTCGGCGATGGTGGAATACTTGCTGTCAAAATACCGGGAATAGCCCTCTTCCTGACCCTTGGGCAGGGTGGAGATGGTCTTGCTGGTCTTGGTGCCCAGGAACTGATTGATCTGTCCGGCGTTCTCTCCGGCGATGACATTGCCGGTGAAAACGATGGCAAACAGGGCCGTGGTGAGATTCAGGAAGATCTTTTTCCAAGTTCTCTTTGCTGAAGCTTTCATAAGGAAAACCCCTTTCTCAGAATGCGGTACTCCGGGTCATGCGGGACGCCGGAGCACGCCTTCGGACGGGCAGCGGCTGATGCTTCCAGGCCGCGGACCATGTCTGAAAAGGCGGAAACTGTTTCAGATTGTACTGATTCTCCCTGGAAAGTAAAGCAAGCGTCCGGGCGGATGCACGCCGTAAACGCCCCTTTCATTCGTTTGCGCTGAAACGCCCGGCGTTTATGAGCCTCCGTGTCGTGAATGGAACGGTATTTGACGTGAACGGCCGGAAAGCGGTTTCGTGAAGGAACGCGACGCGGGAATAACAATTGCGGTGCCGTTTCTTTTATGACATAATAGGCCCAACATGGGAGGGCACCCAGGTTCGATCCGGCGCGGCATGCGGGCCAAACCGGATGGATGCTTCGGCCCCGGGCCGTTTTGCCCGCGTTTCGGAAGATGCAGGTTCAATATATTGGAAGGAGTCTTTTCCATGAGTCAGGATACTTCGAAGAAAAGCTTCGGTTTTATTATTCTGCTGCTCGCTGCCCTCGCAGCGCTGGCAGCCGGTATTTATTTTATCGTGATCCACGGCACCTTCGGCCTGGACAGTACCCACAACGGCAACTGCTATGATCCCCTGATCACCTGGCTGCTCATCGGCGGCGCAGCCGTCGCCGTCTGCCTGGCCTTCCTGAAGAAGTACGGTCTCGCCTCCGCCGTGACGGCCCTTGTGCCCGGTGTGTCCATCTGCCTGTTTGTGCACAAGTGCTACTGGTACGTCGTGGACGTTTTCGTCGGCATCGATGAGAAGCACGGTTTCGACCCCCGTTTCATTACCTTTGTTGCCTTGATTCTGGCCGCCTTCGTGATCGGCGAAGTCGCGATCTACGTCAGGAAGACAAAGAAGGCCTGAGGCAGCGGGAGCAAGCCCCTGTACGCATGCCGTACGGCATGGAAACAGGGCAGAAGTCATAGAAGAAGAAGGGAACCGCCATGCGAAAGAGTGTAACCCTGAACCGGGACTGGCTCTTTATCGGTCCTGACAAGAAGGAAGTCCCCGTCAGCTTGCCCCACACCTGGAATGCCAAGGATGGCCAGGACGGCGGAAATGATTACTGGCGCGGCAGCTGCGTTTACACGAAAACCTTTGATGCCCCGGCGTTTGACCGGGATACGGAGTGCGTTTACCTGGAATTCCGCGGCGTGAATGCATCCGCCGATGTGACGCTCAACGGCGAAAAGTGCATCCACCATGACGGCGGATATTCCACGTTCCGCAGGGATGTCACCAGCCTCCTGCATGAAAAGGACAACACCCTGGTCGTCATTGCCGACAACAGCGTCAATGACCGGGTCTATCCCCAGAAAGCCGACTTTACGTTCTATGGCGGCATTTACCGCGATGTCAGCCTGGTCATCGTGAACCGGAAGCACTTCGAGATGGATTATTTCGCCGGCCCCGGCATCAAGATCACCGCGAAACCCTGCGAGGGATACAAGTGCGGGCAGGTGGACATCAGCACCTGGACGAACTGCCCGGAAGGCACGGTCACGGTGCAGATCCTCGACGCGGACGGCAAAGAAGTCACCCGGGGCGAGGGTACGGAGGTGCACCTGGAGATCCCCGGTGTGCATCTGTGGAACGGCGTGGAAAGCCCGTATCTCTACACGGCTGTGGCTGCACTCCAGGTGGACGGGGAGACCGTGGACGAAATCTCCTCCCGCTTCGGTGTGCGGGATTTCCACTACCATCCCAAGACCGGTTTCTATCTCAACGGAAAATCCTACCCGCTGCGCGGCGTTTCCCGTCATCAGGACAGGAAGGGCGTGGGCAACGCCCTGACCCGGGAAATGCATAAAGAAGACATGGACCTTATCTGCGAGGTCGGCGCGAACACCATCCGCCTGGCCCATTACCAGCACGATCAGTATTTCTACGACCTGTGCGATGAACGCGGCCTGGTGGTCTGGGCGGAGATTCCGTACATCTCCGAGCACATGCCCAACGGCCGGGAAAACACGATCAGCCAGATGAAGGAACTGATCATCCAGAACTACAATCATCCTTCCATCGTCTGCTGGGGCGTTTCCAATGAGATCACCATCTCCACCAAGGACAAGAAGGACATGCTGGACAACCATCATGTGCTCAACGACCTGGTCCATGAGATGGACAAGACAAGGTTCACCACCCTGGCCTGCTACGCCATGTGCGGTCCCTTCAACAAAGTGGCGCACATCACGGACGTGGTGAGCTGGAACCTGTACCTGGGCTGGTATGTGCCGGGTCTCTGGCTCAATGATGTCTGGATGCGTTTCTTCCATATGGTCTATCCGGACCGCTGTCTGGGCTATTCCGAGTACGGATGCGAAGGCATGCCGAACCTGCACTCCAGTCATCCGCACCGCGGCGACCACACGGAAGAATATCAGGCCATCTACCATGAATACCTGCTCAAGTGCTTTGAGCGCAATCCGTACATGTGGGCAACCCACGTCTGGAACATGTTCGACTTTGCCGCCGATGCCCGCAACCAGGGCGGGGAACCCGGCATGAACCACAAGGGTCTCATCACCTTCGACCGCAAAACGAAGAAGGACAGCTTCTATCTCTACAAAGCCTACTGGAGCCGGGAACCCTTCGTGCATATCTGCTCCAAGCGGTTCGTGGACCGCACGGAAAAGACCATCCGGGTCAAGGTGTATTCCAACCAGAATGAAGTTTCCCTGTTCCTGAACGGAAACAAGGTGGAAACCAAGTACGGCGACCGGGTCTTTACCTTTACCGTACCGCTGGAGGGCAAAGCCGATATCCGGGTCACCAGCGGCGAATACAGCGATCAGGCACAGTTCCGTCACGTGGATACGCCGAATCCCTCCTACAGTCTGAAGGATTCCGGCGACAAAGGCGCGAACTGGACGAAATAATCTGTCTTG
>JAEEGL011536251.1_pt1 | contig 11167 bp, 9 predicted proteins | sample 9134231 | NCBI WGS metagenome assembly JAEEGL01 (sample SAMN16246548, study PRJNA631951) | gut metagenome | biome: gut microbiome; feature: rumen; material: fiber-attached | host: Bos | place: Iran: Karaj | collected 2018-10
GATTCCGCTGTGGAGACCGGTATCCCGAAAGAAAACTGCTTCATCTGTGCCAACGGCGATGCCTTGGTTCTTCATGAAGGCGAAGTCTACCGTTCCAATACCAGAATCCAGACCGACGCCATCTATGTCGACGGCAATGACATTTCCGGCTTATCCACTTCCGTCCTCAAGGACCGCAAGATCCTCGCAGATAACGGTCTGGTCGCTGTTGTCGTCTGCATCGATTCCAGAACCAACAAGATCTTATGCAAGCCGGGCATCGTTTCCCGCGGCTTTGTCTACCTCAAAGATTCACAAACGCTGATCAGAGAAGCGGAAGCTCTGGTCTATGACGCCCTTCGCAATGCGATGCGTCAGAAGGTCACCTTCGGCGATCTTAAAAACTGCATCAAAAATACCTTGGAGCCTTTCCTTTACGAAAAGACGAACCGCAACCCGATCGTGATTCCGGTCATACTCAATCACGTCGATGCATCCAAGAGAGACTAAAGATCCTAAACGGATCTTTTCTTTTTGCCACAAAAAAAGGAGATCTTGTGATCTCCCTATTATCAGACCAGTCTGTCGAAGAGCCTGTAGAAAGCTTTACGATTGGAACGAGGCATCGAGATGCATTCCTGAATCGGCATTGAGATGATCTCGTTGTTCTTGATCGCCACACAATGGCCGCCGACACCGGCAACCAGCAGTTCGACTGCCTTGGCGCCCATGCGGGAAGCTAAGACACGGTCGGACGGGGTCGGTGAACCGCCTCGCTGAATATGACCCAGGATCGTTGCCCTGCCGGTAAATCCGGTCGCCTTATCGATCTTGTCAGCCAAAGCTTTGACATCACATACCTTTTCAGAAACAATGACGATCGCATGGCTCTTGCCGGAATTCTCCAGATAGCGGAGTTTTTCCAGCACCGCTTCCTCATCATAGCCGGTCTCCGGTGTGATCAGGATCTCTGCGCCGCAGGAAATGCCCGAATAGATCGCCAGGTCGCCGCAGCGGTTGCCCATGACTTCAACGACCGAACAGCGGTGATGAGAATTGGAGGTATCCCTGAGTTTGTCGACGCATTCAACGATGGTATTCAATGCCGTATCAAAACCGATTGTATAGTCCGTTCCTTCGATATCGTTATCGATCGTACCCGGAAGCGCAATGCAATTGACGCCGAGTTTCGTCAGGGCATCGGCACCGCGGTAAGTTCCGTCGCCGCCGATGACGACGACCGCATCGATCTTGTTTTCTTTCAGTTTTTCGACGCCTCTTTTCTGCACCGCTTCATCGACAAATTCCGGCAGTCTTGCCGATCCCAGGATCGTGCCGCCTCTGTCAATTGTTTCGGAAACGGAACGACGTTCAAAATTCTCGTAGAGGCCTTCCACCAGTCCCTTGTAGCCGTCGTGGATACCGACAACTTCGATCCCGTTCGCCATTGCTGCTCTGGTGACGGCGCGGATAGCCGCATTCATGCCCGGCGAATCGCCGCCGGAAGTAAGTACACCAATCTTTCTCAGCATTTTATTCCCTCCTAAGATTTTTGCCTGCTAAGACATAATCATCACTCAATATATCGATTCTCTCCATCAGCCTTCTGGCATTCATGAGATTGGATTTTTCTTTACGGTCATACTGATAATGCTTCATCAGTTCTTCCTTGCTCAGATTGGAAGTAAAGATCGTCATCAGTTTATTCTCCAGGCGGTAGTCCAGGACCCTGAAAAGGATGTCGTCTCTGACAAATTCGGAAACCGCCTCTGAGCCGATGTCATCGAGGAAGAGGTATTCCGCTTTTTTTAAGATGGAAATGTTCCTGTCGATCATATCCGGATCCTGACTGAAATAGGATTTCATTTCATTGAAGAAATTGGATACTTTGACAAAAGCGACTTTCTTCCCCTTCTTGACCAGGGAATTGGCCAGAGCCGTACACAGATACGTCTTGCCGGTCCCCAGATCACCATAGATATAAAGACCCTTCTCCCGCTTTTCATATAAGATGGCTGCCAGCAGAAGATAGAGCTGTTTCTGTTCCTCGGTATAGGAAACGCTGCTCAAATCGATGTGGGCCAGATTGGCCGGGACATCACAATAGCGGTATTTGCGTAAAATGGACTCCCCTGTCTTCACTTTCAAGGCATAGGGACAGTATTCGATCTCCTGAATCAGCACTTCATCAAAGCGCAGATCGCTCCGCATTCCCTTGGTAGATTGCCTGCATTCAAAAAGACCCTCACAGTTTTCACAGAGTTTTCTTTCCCGGTATACCATTAAGAAGGTAGCCAGATTCTTTTCAACAAAAGCCTCACTCGGTGAAACTTTGGAAAGATGTTCATCATTTAATATCAGTTCAATGTCTTTCATTTCTTGCCCATCAGTTTGAGGAGTTCTTCCTCTTCCATTGCACTCATCGTCTTATTTGCACTGTCATCATAGACAGGAGGTTTTTCAACGTTTCTGCCCTTCTTTTCATAAGGTTTCGACAATCTCTCCAGGGCTTCCTTGGATGTCTTGACATCGTTGCGGTGCAAGTCGGAAGCGATCGGATAGAGATAGTTTTCGATTAAAGAATTGTTGCAGTTTTTCAAGCCGTGCTCCAGCAGCACGTTGATCACCGGTGCACTCAGATGATAGTCTTCAAAAAGCCGGTAAATGATCTTCTTGTCGTAGTTGGTGGCCTCTTTACCGTCCTGCAAAGACATCAGGAAGCGGATACAAGGCACATCATAGCTGTCATTCTCCACCTTCTTATATTCGCTTTTGGCGTTCATGCACAAATAGCGCAGTTCCTTCAAATCGAATTCGTTGGAATCGGTCCTGGCCACTTTCGGCAAGTAGGTGCGCATCTTGTCATAGGAGATGTTGTACAGATCAGCCATCAAAGCCAGCTGTTTCATATTATCCTTGGTACGGAAACGCATCGGCAATAAGGTCAGAGAAATATCCTTTAAGAAGACGTTGACATCAAACATCGTGTCAAAGTCATAGTTTCTTTCCGGCTTCTTCTTTAAATAAGACTCCCCTTCCTTATCCCAGTTCTGCAGGGTATCCAAAGACAGCGTCGAAGAGACATCCTCAAAGCCATAGTGATCATTTTCTTCATAGATATCTGCCGTCAGCTGACGGAAGTATTCGCCGGAGGTGTTCAGAATGAAGTTGCGGACCATGATGTCATCCTTGATGAACTGGCGGATCTCCAGTGGATTGTTTAACGCAAAGATGTAGCGGTTCTCCTGCTTCAAAGTCTTAAGCAGACGGTATTCATTGAGCTTGATGCAGAAAAACTCAAAATCATCGATCGAGAGATTGACCGACATCAGCAGTTCGTTGATCTCTTCAAAGACCGGCCGGTTTCCTCTTAAGACCAGATATTCATATAAGACAAGTGCTTTATCACCGATCAAAGGTCCATAGAAAAAAACCAGAGATCTGAGTCTCTCGTTGGATAATTCGGCATTTACTTCTATTTTATAAAGGTCTTTTCCTAACATAATATCTCTTCAAGCCAGTCATCAACCAGCCTGTAAAGGTCTTCCATACTACCATTATTATATATGATTTTATCAGCCCGTTTGATCTTTTCCTCTGTCGGCATCTGCTTGTTTAAACGGGCATAGGCCTCTTGTCTGCTGAGGCCTCTTTCGATCAGACGTTCGATCAGTTTCTCTTCATCGGTTACAACCAGAAGGTTGTGGTCAAAATAGACATCCCAGCCCGCCTCAAAAAGAAGCGGCACTTCCGCAAACAAAGGATCATCTTTTCTGTCAAACATCGCCTTCAGAATCAGCGGATGCATGATCTGTTCCGAGGCCTTCTTTTTTCTCAAATCCGAAAAAACGACAGACGACAGTTTCTTCTTATTCAAGCCATCCTCATCAAAACATTCGGGAAAGGCTTCCTTGACTCTTCGATAGCCTTCTTCGTCCTTTTCCAGAAGTTTCGCATTGACCTTGTCACAGTCAAAAACATCGTAGCCCTTTTCTCTTAAATACAGGCATACCGTGCTTTTCCCTGAACCGATGGTTCCCGATATCGCAATCCTCATTCGCTCTCCTTCTGACAGTTTGGACAATAATAGGTCCCCCGTCCGCCGACTTTGATCTTTCGGATCTCTCCCTTGCAGACAGGACACTTTTTCTGATCATGTGCCCGCAAAGACATCTGAAATAAACCGGTCACACCCAGGGAAGAGGTATAGGAACGGATCGTCGTTCCCCCTGCCCGGATCGCCTTGCGCAGGATCCTGCGGGTATTTCTGATGATGGCCTTGATCTCTTCATCACTTATGGAATCGCAGCTTCTCTTGGGATGGATCTTACTTTCAAAGAGGATCTCATCGGCATAGATGTTGCCGATACCGGCGACAAAGCTCTGGTCCAGCAGTGTCGGCTTGATCTCTGCCTTGCGCTCCTTCAGATAGTTCCGGCAATAGTCTGCATTAAAGCTGTCCCAGAACGGTTCGGGACCAAGGTCATGAAAACGGATGTAGGTCCTCTTTTTATCCATCAGCCCCATGCGGCCGAATTTTCTTACATCGTTGTAGTGCAGGTATCGCCCGTCATCCAGTTCAAACACCACGTGATCGTGCTTGCCCGGCGTGACTTTCTTGTCATAAATATAGTATTTTCCTTCCATACGAAGATGGGAAACCATGGTGAGATCATCCATTTCGAATAAAAGGTATTTTCCTCTGCGCCTGAACAAACGAAAATGCTGACCGATCAGTCTGCGTCTGAATTCTTGTGCATCCCCCTCGATGATCTTGGGGAAAATGATCCTGATATCTTTGATGCCCGCATCCTTGATCTGAACAGCCAGGGTATCTAAGACCGTTTGAACTTCAGGAAGCTCCGGCATTATTTTGCCTCGTACCAGTCTTTGCCGATAGCGAGAGAATAATCCAGTCTCGTTTTCATCTTATAGGCACCGGACATGATCTGCGGAACGAGCTCCTTCATCGTATCGATCTCATCTTCCGGTACATCAAAGATCAGTTCGTCATGGACCTGCAGGATCAGCTTGGTCTTTAATCCTTTTTCGATCAGGGTGTTATAGGCATTGACCATGGCGATCTTGATCAGATCGGCGGCCGAACCCTGTATCGTCGCATTCATCGCTGCCCGCTTGCCGAATTCACGCATCATATAGTTGCGGTCATTGATCTCATTGATATAGCGGCGGCGGTTCATCATCGTCTTGACATAACCGTTTTTCTTGCAGAACTCCACCTGCGCATCCAGGTATTCCTTGATGTGCGGATAGGTCAAAAAGTAATCATCGATAAACTTCTTGGCATCCTTGAAAGACAGTTGGGTCTGATTGGCCAGACCGAAATCGGAAATGCCGTAGACGACGCCGAAATTGACAGCCTTGGCATGCCTTCTTACGATATCGGTCACTTCCTCTTTCTTTAAGCCAAAGACGTCCATGGCGGTCTTGGTATGGATATCGATACCGCTGTTGAAGGCATCGATCATTTTTTCTTCATTTGCCAGAGAAGAAAGCACGCGCAGCTCGACCTGCGAATAATCGGAAGAGATCAGCACATTGCCTTTTGTCGGCTTGAACGCTTTGCGGATCTCTCTGCCTTCATCATCTCTGACCGAAATATTCTGCAAGTTAGGATCGCAGCTCGACAGTCTGCCGGTCTGGGTGATCATCTGGGTAAAGTTGGTGTGGATCTTTCCGTCTTCACTGATGTATTTCTTTAATCCTTCGGCATAGGTTGAATACAGCTTGCTGTACTTGCGGTACTCCAGGATATCGGCAACCACCGGATGGTAGTCCACCAGCTTGTTTAAAATATCGGCGCTGGTCGAACCTTTTTTCAGATCAGGCAGATCCAGTTCATTGAACAGGACATCGGAAAGCTGCTTGGTCGAAGAGATGTTGAACTCATGGCCGACCAGACGGTAGATCCTTTCTTCCAGTTCATCGATCTTTGCCTTGGTATGCGAGGCAATCTCATCGAGTTCGCTGGCATCGCAATACACGCCCTGCTTTTCCATGTCATAAAGCACATAGACCAAAGGCAGTTCGATCTTGCCGTAAAGATCTTCCATTTCCTTTTCTTCCAGCTCTTTTCTGACGCGGGCTATGATCTTATATAAGGAAGAAGCGACCTTGGCTGCATACTGACCAAGGTCCTGTTTGCTTGGTTCCAACGGCTTTTTCTCGGTTCCGAAAAGTTCCTTGTTTTCCTTGATCTCGCCGAATCCGTAATTCATCAGAATGCTTTTCAGATCGGCATTGTAGTTATTGGAAAGGAAGCACATCAGATAAATGTCATCGTTGTTGTTTCCCAGACGAATGTCATGATTGTCTAAGGCGTGCTTGACGGCTTTAAGATCGAAGAAAGTCTTCTTATCATCGGAGGCCAGGTAAGCCAATGCCTCTTTATCTTTTAAAAGGTCTTCAAACGGGATGTATTCCTGCCCTGCTTCATTCGCAAAACAAGCCCCGTAAAGCTTGCGCTGGTAATAGGAAAACTCGTCAGAAACAAAATAGATCATCGCATCCTTCAAAAGATCCTTTGAGATCTTATCGACGATCTTTGCGTCGCTTTCTTCTTCCTTTTTCGGTTCATCGATCTTGCGGATCAGAGAATACATTTCGTATTTTTCAAAGAAATCATTCCTTCCCTTTTCATCGACATGAAGCTTCAGATCATTCAGATCCCCTTCGATATCGACATCGGTCTTGATCGTCGCCAGACGCTTGGACAGAAAACAGGATTCCTTGTCACGGATCAGTTTCTCCTGCAGCTTCCCCTTGATCTCATCGATGTGTTCGTAGATCCCTTCGCAGGTATCAAAATCATTGAGCAGTTTGACTGCCGTCTTGTCGCCGATTCCTTCAACACCCTTGATGTTGTCGGACTTATCGCCGGCAAGCCCCTTATAATCAATGATCTGGTAAGGCTTGAGGCCGTATTCTTCCTTCAAAGCCGCTTCATCCATCTTGGCGATATCGCTCATGCCCTTGCGCATGACATAGACACTGGTCGTATCATCGATCAGCTGCAGCATATCCCGGTCGGAAGAAAGGACGCAGGTCTCGATCTGGTATTTCTTGGCCAGAGAACCGATGATGTCATCTGCTTCGATCGTGTCAAATTCGAAATAAGGAATCTGATAGGCTTCCAGCATCTCTCTGACCAGCTGGAACTGTCCGACCAGTTCTTCCGGCGTCTCTCTTCTGCCTGCCTTGTAGTCCGGGGCAAAATCATGACGAAAGGTATGCTTTCCCTTATCAAAGGCCACAGCACAGTAATCAGGCTGGATCGTCTTGATCGCCTTGTTCAGCATATTCGCAAAAGCGTATACCGCATTCGTGTATACGCCTTTGGAAGTTTTCATGATATTTCCATAATATGTCGCATAGAAGCCTCTGAATAAGACAGAGTTTCCATCGATCAGCAAGAGTTTCATTTATTCAGCCTCCACATTCACAGTTTCGTTGGAAGCTCCGGAAGGAGCAGAGGAAGTCGCAATACTGTCGAGAACGCTGAGGTTCTCATACATCAAAGACAGATAATCCTTGCCTGACTCGATCTGCGAAGCGGTCAGGGAAGAGATGTTGTGAAGCGTGACTCTCTTTAAACCGAGTTCATCTTCCAGAGCCACCATCAGCTGCAGCATCTCATCCGGCATGTTTGGCTCATAAGCAATGAAGCGGACATCATCGTTCTTGATGCGGGTCTTGATCGCCTCCAGCTGGGCATCGCTTGGCAAGGCACCGTACTTGGACAGACAGACCGGATAGACCTGGAAACCGAAGTCCTTCTGCCAGCAGCCGAAGGAACCGGTCATTGAGACGAACTTGATCGTCTTGTTTTCCTTGACCAGCTTGCTGGCAAGGGCCTGATAGGAAGCATCCAGGGCAATCAGTTCATCGGCAACCTGTTTGTAGTTCTCGGTAAAGTATGAGGACTGTTCGACGTAGTTGTTGGACAGATAGTCATAGACATCCTTCGCCATGCAATACATGCCGCTTGGCGAAAGCCAGATGAAGGGATCCAGATCGTAGGTATCGATCTCATTGAAAATATCGCCTTCATAATAGGATCCTTCGACGAAAGACACCTTGCCGTCGACCACGACCGGCGTATAGCGCTTGTATTCATAAAGACAGTTCAATACCGACAGATCGCCGGCATTCAGATCGACGCCAAGTTCCTTGATCTTACTGCTGTAAAGATCCATGTACGGTTCAAGATCGCCGATGTGAAACAGAACCAGGGAGTCGGAAAGGATCTCGTTATAGTCTTCCACCAGATTGGCGCACTGTATTAAAGAACGGTTTTGGATGGAGATGGTCTCGATACGATTGCCGCCGATCCTGTTTAAAAGATAACCGATCGGATAGATCGTATAGGCCGTATATTTCTTAATGCTGGTGCAGCCGCACATCATCAGTACCAGCAGCACACAGAGGATCTTTCTTATAACTTTCATACCCTATTATTATACCTTATTGATCTTGTATTTCGCATAGTTGATCGGCTTGCCTTCCGCATGGAATTTGGCCTGGTAAGCCGTCATCGGTTCGCCCTCTTTATAGTAATCGCGGTCGCATTCCAAAAGGGTGAAATGTGAGGTTTCAAAATAGCCCAAGGAATCTTCAAAGAAATCCGCATTGTCGGTTTTGAAGATGAGTTCCCCGTCCTTTTTCAGTACTTTCTCATAGCTGCTTAAGAAGCTCGGATACGTCAGACGTCGCTTGTGCGTCCGCTTCTTCGGCCACGGATCGGAGAAATGCAGGTAGATCAGATCGATGCTTTCTTCATCAAAAAGCTCTTCGATATTCATCGCATCGGCAAAGATGATCTTGAGATTCTTTAAATCGAGCTCTCTGGCCTTTTTGATCGCTCTGGCAACACAGGTCTCTTCCCTCTCCAGACCGATATAAAAGATCGACGGATTCATTTTTGCGCTCTGGGTGATGAAATCGCCCATGCCCATACCGATCTCCACATAGAGGGGAAGATCACATTTCTGATTCTTCATATCTTTGAGCAGGTACTCTTCTTCCTGAGCCAGGAATTCAGGTACCCACTTCTTCTTTCTCATACGCATAGTATTATTATAATACGAAGAATTGTTCCTTGCCCGAAGATTAGAAACGATTACAATAGAGTCAGGAGATAATGAGCTATGAACAATACACGAATCGAAAATGTATTAAAAAGATCAAAGGCCGATGCCATCCTGGTGAGCGATCCGACCGCCATCTACTATCTGATCGGCAAGCGGATCTATCCGGGAGAACGTTTCCTGGCTCTTGTGCTGAGAAGAGATCAGAAACCGGTCCTGTTTTTAAACAATCTCTTTCCATTTGAAGAAGATGAACAGGTAAAAGTTGTCAGATACAACGACGGAGACAACATCAGTGATCTGCTGTCCCCATATATCGGCAAAGACGAAGTCCTCGGCGTCGACAAGATGCTGGTGGCCCGCTTCCTGTTGCCGATGCAGCAGGCAAAGCTGGCGAAAGAATTCATTGACGGTTCGATTGCCGTTGATAAGACCAGAGCGGTAAAGGACGAACACGAAAAAGAACTCATGCGCAAGTCATCGGCAATCAACGACGCTGCCATGGAACGCTTCAAGAAGCTGGTCTATGAAGGTGTCACAGAAAAAGAAGTGGCCGATCAGACCTTAGGCATCTACAAGGAACTGGGTGCTGAAGGCTTCTCCTTCCCATCCATCGTTGCCTTCGGCAAGAACAGTGCCGATCCCCATCACATGCCGGATGATACAAAACTTCAGGTCGGCGATGCCGTGCTCTTTGATGTCGGCTGCACCTACAAAGGCTATTGTTCCGACATGACCCGGACCTTCTTCTTTAAAAAGGGACCGAGTGAGAAACAAAGACAGGTCTATGAACTGGTGAAAAAAGCCAACGAAGATGCCACCAAAGCTGTCAAGGCAGGTGTTCGTCTCTGCGATATCGACAAGACCGCCAGAGATGTCATTGAAAACGGCGGCTATGGAAAATTCTTCACCCACCGTTTAGGCCACTTTATCGGTATTGAAGATCATGAATACGGCGATGTTTCTGCCGCCTTTAAAGATCTGACGGAAACCGACAACATCTTCTCGATCGAGCCGGGCATCTATGATCCTGATACCCTGGGCTGCCGGATCGAAGATCTGGTCATCGTCACCGACGAAGGATGTGAAGTGCTCAATCACTATCCACACGAAATCGAAATTATCGGATAAAAAATGCCAGTCACAATTGACTGGCATTTTCATTCATTAGTTTTTCTTTCCGAAGAAACGGATCTCACCGAAGGTCTTTTTCTTTTCTTCCTTTGGTTCTTCAGCACTTTCTTCTTTGACAGTTTCTTTCTTTTCGCTCTTTTCGCTCTTTTCCTTCTTAGGAGCCTTTTCCGGCTTCGGTAAGAGGTCCTTGGCGGAAACATTGACTCTGCCCTTTTCGTCGATCTCAACGACTTTGACTCTGATCTTGTCGCCGATCTTTAAGACGCTTTCCGGCTTGTCAACTCTCTCATGTCTGATCTTGGAAACATGCAATAAGGCATCCGTACCCTTGAACAGTTCAACGAAAGCACCGAACTTTTCAAGTCTGACGACTGTTGCATCATAGATCTCGCCGACCTTGGCTTCTCTGGTGATGTCATCGATCATGGCCTTAGCCTTGTCGATGGCCTCCTTGGAAGTGTGGTAAATGACAACTTTACCGTCATCATCGATGTCGATCTTGACCTGGTCACACTTGTCGATAATGTCGTTGATGACCTTACCGCCGGTACCGATGACTTCTCTGATCTTGTCAGTCGGAATCGTGAAGGTAACCATCTTCGGCGCATACTTGCTGACTTCTTTTCTCGGTTCAGCAATGGCTGTTGCCATGTTGTCCAGGATTTCCATTCTGCCCTTATGAGCCTGTGCAAGTGCTTCCTTGAAGATCTCTCTGGTAATACCCTTGCACTTGATATCCATCTGCAAAGCAGTGATACCCTCTCTTGTACCGGCAACCTTGAAGTCCATATCGCCATAGTGATCTTCCATACCCTGGATATCGGTAAGGATGGAGTAGTTGTCACCAGTAGTGATCAGACCCATCGCAACACCGGCGACCGGAGCCTTGATCGGAACACCGGCTGCCATTAAGGACATTGTACCGGCACAGATCGAAGCCTGTGAGC
>JAEEGL012261712.1_pt1 | contig 11167 bp, 15 predicted proteins | sample 9134231 | NCBI WGS metagenome assembly JAEEGL01 (sample SAMN16246548, study PRJNA631951) | gut metagenome | biome: gut microbiome; feature: rumen; material: fiber-attached | host: Bos | place: Iran: Karaj | collected 2018-10
ACATATTATGCTTTTCATGACTAGTTAAAGCGGATGGGCTGGCGTGATTAGTTTAATATAAATTAGAGCGCGGCACTTGCCGGTGCGAAAATTGATAAATCGCAGTTGAAGCATTGGATGCGATCCATTGCTGATACTAGCAAATAAAGGAGGTAACTCTTATGGCAAATGTAAATATTTTTGATAAGTATGGCATTAAAGAGGTTGCGAATGTATATTTTGAGGCTCTTGAGAGCGATCCCAAAGCTGGCGTATATGAGGGAGATATTGTTCTATTCTTAGATACTCTAAAGGTTTCTACTATTGAAACTACTGGTGAAAATACTGCTGCCCAGGGTGGTTGGGGTAATCCTAAACTAATCCAGTGGGACTATGGTAAGGAAATTAATATTACTCTAGAAGATGCTCTAATGTCTCTAGAATCCTTACGTTTTATGCTTGGTGGTGCTATTAAAAAGCCTACTCAGGATGCTCCTATTTATGTACATCATACCGCAGAAGTTACTCTATTAGCTGGCGGTGCAGTACCTAAGATTACTGATCGTTTTAGCGGTGCTACATTAGTACCAAAGGCTACAACCGGTCATCCAATTAGGATTATTAATTTAGGTGGTGGCCATGATGCACAGGGAAATCCAAGTGGCGCAGCTGGCGCTCGTACTCAGATCGTCACTGATCAACAGACTTTAGCTGAAAATTCTGTAATTACCTTTATTAATCCTAAAGCTTTAGGTTATACTGGTACTACTCCTACTTCAGTTGCTGGATGCGAAGGCGATCATATTCGTGTTTTCTGGGAAGAAAAACTTCAGAATAACGAAGGTAATGAGACTGCGGTTGAAGTTACTATTTCTCCTGATACATTCCCTGGAACTTATAAAGTTGTTGGTGATACCTTTATGCGTTCTGAAAAGACTGGTAAAGATGAACCATTCCAGTTTATTATTAACAAAGCAAAGGTACAGAGCAATGTAACATTAACACTACAGGCTGAAGGTGATCCTACCACATTCGAAATGACTCTAAACGTATTACGTTCTACTAATGATGCTGGTGAAAATGAAATGATGAAACTCGTTCGTTATAACATTGGCGCTTCTAGTGAAGGTACTGCTGAAAATGACTATGGGTCTGTAGCGGGTGGACAGGGTTCTAATACTGAGCCAGCAACAACAACTACTGAATAAGGTTAATCGAACTGAATAATTAACACGGGGCTTCCCAAGCGGGAAGCCCTTTATTTTTTTAATAGGTGGTGATAGCCTATGATGGACTAGTATTTTGGCCATAAAGAATTATATGAAGTAGTTTTACGTGCAAATACATCAATGCAATTTGGGAAAAGATATATTGAAGCATAGGAGCCTGTTTTATATTTTGAACATATACAAATGTCATTATTAAGTGAACAAAATCGCCCTATATTCGCGCGAGGGGGTTGGGCAAATATGCCTCGTGTTATTTGGGATGAAAGAAGTGAAGTTTCATTTTAGATGACTGAAGGCGTAATGTCTGCTGTAGGAATGAGTATCCTATTGGGCGCAAATGTAGTTGCAAAAGAATAGGATCAACCACTATATGTGCATAAATAGGAAGGTCCGCTAGAAATGAATGATCATAATGAAGTATATTTATCACATTGGCCCGTGGATGCTAATATACGGAAAACATTCATTTTTGATTATGACCGTGATGCAGTATAGAAGAAAATTTATGGATAGCGAGTATTAGATATACCCGACCCATTTGATTCCTCAAAAATGGTACCATGCTTAAAATTATTTGAGGATAAAAAATGTACAATTCCAGCAGATAATAGAAGAAAATATTTAGTTGATTATTACTATAGTTATGGAGCGAAAGAAGGTGAAGAAGCATTAATCTATAGTGTGAAAAAAGAAAGATTTAATGGCTTGTTCACATTAGAAGCAAAATTTTACTCCAAGGATGAAAATGAAGGCAAAAATTATACAAATATATTGTATATGCCAAAAGTTAGGATTGTAAGTAATATTAACTTACGATTGGGAGAAAGGGCCGATCCCGCTGTTTCTAATTTTAATATCATTGGATTACCAGAAACTGTTGGAGATTAGAATAATTTAATTATGGAAATAACTCGTCTAGGACAGGATATAGATGGAGATATTTGATATATGCCACTTTCTTCGGAAAGTGGCTCTTTTTTTATTATTTATGAGTAAAGGAGATGAGTATTATGGCGGGCAATGCAAGTATTGTTGTTGATATTAAAGCTCAAATAACAGGATACTAGGAATAGATAGAAAAGATTAAATCTGAATTAAAGAAAATTGATCCAGGTTCTTCTATTGGAAAGAGTTTAAATAATACTTTAGCAAAAACTGAATAGAAATTAGCATAGTTAAGTCGTAATGCTGAGTAGCGTATTACTTCACAAGGACAATTAACTCATTTATTTGATTAGTTACATGCGGTTAGTGATTTAATGCGTAATTTAGGCCAGGGTATGACCAATGTTGGTTTAGAGGATGTATTAGCCACTTCTAGTGAGAAAGCGCGTGAACTGGGAAATGAGTTGAAATAGTTAAAAACTGATATGAATTAGAAAGGAGCATCTTTTTTTGATGAATTAAAAAAGACGAATCCTAAAGAATTACAATCAGTTTTTGATTAGTTAAAATTAGATCCAAAAACTACTGGTATAGATGAGTTTGTAGAAAAAGTAGATACAGCTACAAAAGAAGCTAAATAGAAATTTGAGGATTTAACTAAAGCCTAGGAACAGGCTAGACGAGAGGCTGAAAATGCTACTAAGATGACAAATCTACGTTCTTAGTTACCACAAGAATTATAGAATGCATCAAAAATTAGTTAGGCTGATATGAAAAAATTTCTAGGTAGCAATGAATTATTAGCTTAGAGTAAAATGGATGCGACTACAGCTGCAACTCAATTTTTAGCACAAATTCGAGCAGGATTAGATGTCGATAATCCAAGTAAAGATAGTGGGCGGAATGCTGCGTTACAAGAAGCATTAAAATCAACCGCGGAAAGATTAACAAAAGCGAAAGATGAAGCTGCTGTATAGCGTATTCTTAATGATTTATAGGCTGCTATTAATTAGAATACATAGAAAGATGTGGGCGGATCAAAAACTATTAGTGAATTAACTGGTGGTATAAATTTAACCGAATGGGCTGAACGTTTAACTGCTAAGGCAGAAGTAGATAAAGATTTTGAGACAAAGATTAGATCTTTAATTTCAGTTTTAACTAGTCCTGATGCCACGGCAGAAATGCAAACATCTGGTAGTAATTTATCTAAAGCTTTAGAAAATTTATTAGATCCTAATGCTGTGGGTACTTTTAAAACTCGTATAGATGAGGTTGTTCGAGTGGCTACACAGGGCATGAAAGATATAAATACTGCAACCTAGAATGCTGGTGATCCTGCAAAAAAGTCGTAGTTAATAGAGGATATTAATAAACAATTAGGACAGGCCAAAATAGATTTAGAACAGCTAGAAAAAGTTAAAAATACTCCAGAATATCAGGCTATTTAGGGCATTGTTAGTGATTTAAGTGCACGTATTGCTAATATTGAATAGAAATTAGGTATTGAGAATAGTGCAACTAAAGGTGGCGTTGCTGAGGGTATTAGGAATACAGGTGTTGATGTAGCACGTACTAATGCTAAAATGAATAACGCTGCGATTAATAGTTTGAAACAATATAGTTCAATGTTAGAAGATGTATCGCAGCGTTAGTAGATGGTCAGTAAAGTCGAGGGAATTGCTCAACGTTGGTTTAGTGTTTATGCTGCTGTGCGTATGATTAGTAAGGCATTTAATTCAGTAAAATAGAATGTTCAAGGATTGGATAAAACAATTACTGAAATTGCTATTGTTACTAATATGAGTCAGAGTGATCTATGGGGCTAGATGCCAGAGTATACTGCCATGGCGCGTAAATATGGTGCGACTTTATAGGGCGTATATGAAGTTTCACAACTCTATTATCAACAGGGTTTGGAACAAGATGACGTTATGGCTCTAACTGAACAAACTCTAAAAATGGCACGTATTTCAGGTTTGGATTATGGTGAAGCTACTAACTATATGACAAATGCTATTCGTTCCTTTAAAATTGAAATGTAGGACGCACAACGTGTTGTTGACGTATATTCTGCATTGGCGGCAAGTTCTGCTTCTAGTACCTCAGAGTTAGCAACCGCCATGAGTAAAACTGCTTCATCTGCTGCGGCGGTAGGTTCTAGTTTTGAAGCTACTTCTGCAATGATGGCTGTTATGATTGAAACCACACGTGAATCTCCTGAAAACATCGGTTCTGCATTAAAATCGATTATTTCTCGTTATGGTGAATTAAAAGAAAATAAAACTGGTATTGATGAAGAAGGAGAAGAATATAGTTTAAACAAGGTTGATACTGCTTTATAGAGTGTTGGTATTAGTATTCATGATGCTAAAGGCGAGTTCCGTGATTTTGATGATGTTATCATGGAATTAGCACAATCATGGGATACAATTGATACTAATACACAGAGATATATCGCCACTGTAATGGCAGGTAATAGACAGCAATCTCGTTTCTTAGCTTTAGTTAGTAATGGTGAACGTTTGGCTGAATTAAATGAAACGGCAGAAAATTCAGAAGATGCATCTGCTTTACAAGTCTTAAAGACGATGGATAGTATTGATTATAAGTCTTAGTAGTTACAAACTAGCTTATAGTCTTTATATACTAGTACTGGTGTAGAAAATTTATATAAAGGTATATTAGATGGTGCTAATGCCATAGTTACTACTTTTACTAATATGCCCACTATTTTTAGTGCACCGATTCCAGCGATTATTTCTTTAGGGACTACCTTTTTAAGTGTTGCTAATATCGTAATGACTGGATTATCTGCTTTAAAATAGCGTTTTCTTGCATAGTCTCAGGCATTAAAAGCATAGGAAGTAGCTAATGCAAAAGCGGCTGGAAATGAGATGACTGCTGATGCATAGGCATAGAATTAGTAGTAGGAAGCAGATTTATAGGCATCTGAGGAGAATAAAACGGCTATTCGTTAGACCGGCGGTGTTAAAGGATGGGCGAAGAAACATTAGAGTACTTTAAGTAAATTAGCATTAGCTGGTAATATTGTGGGTACTGGATTAACAATGATTAGTAGCGGCATCTCTGAACGTGGCGAAGAAAATCGTGCCTGGAAGGGTGTTCTAGGCACATTAGGCAGTACTATTTAGGATGCAAGCTTGGGCTTTCAATTAGGAGGGCCTTGGGGTGCTTTAGCTGGCGGTATTATTGGATTAGGCTAGGGTATTTTTACTAATATGTAGTATTGGATTTAGTCCACGGCTGATCAAGCTAAACGCTTATAGAAAGAAGCAGAAGAAGATGCAACCGCTGCTCTGTAGAAAAATGCACAAGTTAAAAATTTGGAAGATTAGGTAAAAAATTGGAAAGAATTAAAAAAATTACGTACGGATTCTGCTGAAGCAGAATAGAAATTTTTAACTGCAAGTAATCAATTAGCAACAGATATGCCTGATTTAATTAGTTATTATGATAATGAGGGCAATGCAGTTTTATCATTAGCTAATGCTTATGATGTTCTAATTCAAAAACGTGAAGAGGCTAATCAATCAACATTAGATGCTGCTATTTCTGCAGAACAGGCTGCGCATAAAAATACATAGGCATAGTAGGAAGTTGTATAGAATACTTTTAGTGCTGCTTTTTCTAAATAGGTTGATATTTCAGAACATTCAGATAGACTACTTGAATTATTATAGCAGGAAGGATGGGCATCTAATGGATCTTTTATCAATATTCCAGGTTTAGCCTAGTTTATCACGTCTGACACAGTTAGTCAGTCACGCTTAGATTGGGGTAATGGGAATACCGAATTGGCATATCTTGCCCGATTATTGAATAGTGACAATATTAGTACTGGGTTACCTGTAGTATTACAAAAATTAAGATAGGGACCAGACTATATTCAATCTTTACGAGAAGAAGCTCAAAATACTAACGATACAGTTGTACAAGGTTTTGTTGATTTATTAATTCAACAATTTTAGGATGTATAGCTTGCTATTGGTGAAGAATAGAAAGCCGCTGCGACATAGACTAGTACTGAGCGTACACAAATTGCAAAATTAATTCAAGGTCGCACCGCAACAACTACTATATCGGCATTATATGGAAATGATATTCAAGCTCAATAGATTTTAGATTTATTAGATAATTTAGATGTTGCTAATGGGTTAGCCGTAGATTATGTAATGCATGAATGGTAGACTCTTAGTCAGGGTCTGACCGGTGATGATTATGATAAAGCATTTAAAGAATTTGTCACTAATCTTACAAATGGTACTAATGATAGTTTTACAGAAGTTTTAAATATTTTATCACAAGTTAATACTGAATTTTATGATGAATTAGATGCTTTATATGAAAAACGAGATAAATTAACTCGTAGTGAATTTACCGCATAGATGAGACAAATCTTTAGTCAATCTGATATGGATCTATAGGATGAAAATGTATAGTAGGTAATTACAGCGGCCTAGGAATATTATAATGGACAAGTCTCATTATGGGAACAAGCATTTGGTAAAGACGGAAAAGGCGCAGATTGGACATATAAATTTACAGAATAGTTTAATGATTAGGCCCTAGGTGTGGAAGAACAGCGGGCTGTTATTGATTAGATATAGCATATTAATCGTTCGGTTACATAGAGTGCTATGACCAGTGGATCGGCTAATCAATTAATGTCTTTATTACAATCAACCTGGAGTTTAACAAATGCAATTCAGGGGCCATAGAAAGATCTTATTTAGGCATATTTAACTAATTTAGAACTAACTAGTGATAGTGTTCAAACAATTATAGATGACATAAGTAAAGATGTTGATTTAGATCCCTCTATTAAAAATTGGCTGACTTCTACTTTCAACAAGATTTTTCAATTATTACCATCTAATTTAACTACTGCGCTTAATACATATATAGATACTTTTAGTAACGCTAGTGATGATTATACTAAATGGTTACAAAAAAGTACAGAAGGTATGTCTTTAAAAGAAGCATCTGAATTAGCTGCATTATTATAGATCTCTCCTACTGATTCACGTTTTCAACGAGAGGGTACTAAAATTCTTTTTAAAGATACCGCGGCAATATATGATAAATATTTTGGTGATAATGGAATTTTTTCTTCTATGGAAGAAAAAGTAAAAACACAGTCGACAATTTTAAAAGATAATTTAAGTGACATAGCTCAATATGATTTTGAAGGAACTGAAGAATTTCATAATATTTCAGCAAATGATATGGCATCAATTGATCGTTTGCGTCAAGATGCTGGAATGGAATGGGGAAACGAGTTTTTAGAATATTATGCATCATTACCAGAAAAATATCGTTTATTTGGTCATGATTATATTTAGGCTATACAATTAGATTAGGATATTAAAAATGGTCGTATAAAAAATGCTATAAAAGATAGCTTGACCGAGGGTACAAAAATAGAAGACGAATTAATAAATGAATTAACTACCTCGGTAATGACTGCATTAAAAACGGGTGATTTTTAGAATCTTATAGAAGATGAGAGTTTGTCTAAAGCATTTAAAGATAAATTACCAGAAATGAAAGTAGCCTATGATGAAGCATAGCAATCTTTATTATCTGGGTTTGTAGATAGTATTTCTGAAGGATATAAAGTTATTGAAATTAATGATTATAATAGAGATCTATTTACTTCTATTCGAGCTTAGGCTTCTGGTTTAATTTCAGATGTAGTAGAGAATTCTGAAGGCCAAGTTATTAGTGCTGTAATTGATTTAGCTACAAAAGATATTGATACAGTTTATAACATTATTGCTAGTCAAGAAGTTGCTGCAGGTAGTGCAGCACAGCGAAAATAGCGTGAATAGTTACAAGAATTAAAAGGTATGTAGTATGAAAGATCTGCAGCCGGTACTTTAAGTACGATTGTTAATTCTTATGATAAAGTTAGTATGGCAGCATATGAAGAGTTTAAGGATGTATGGAAGGATGCTCCAGTACAAGCCTTATTTAAACAATAGGCGAATGGTAGTTATAAAGCGAATCTTCCATTACTTGCTCAATTTGCACGTCAGCAATATAGTACTTTAGATGAAATGACTCGTTAGTCAATTGAAGAAACATTAACAAAGGCTATTGATGATGGCGCAACTATGATTACTCATGCTGCAGAATATACTACTAAAGGTACTACACGTTATTAGGATATGGCTGATTTTGTTAAACAGTTTAATGAAATTAGTACTGATGCCGATATTAGTATTACCGATGCATTTAAATATGATACAAATTTACGTAGTTATACATTAGATACCAAAGCATATTAGACTTATCTATAGAATGAAGCATAGGTCTTATCTATGCTCGGTTAGGATACTAGTTTTATCACTGGTTTACTAAATGATAATACTAAGGTATTAGCCGAAGCAATTGATATTTAGGGGTTCTTAGATGCAGAAGATAAGAGTGCTGGTAGTCAAGCATATAAAACTTTACAGACTTCATTAAGTAATTATATCACTTCAAATGATGAATTATTTAATAGATTAAAATCATAGTATATAGCTGAGAATTTTTCTGCCGCGCCAGAAGATGTACGTCGTGCTGTTGAGACTGGATTAAGTGGACGTTCTATTGCTGATTTTTATATTTCACAAATTAAATAGGGTGGTATGAAAGCGATTAATGTATTATAGGCAGTTGCAAAAGCACAGGGACGTGAATTAACTGCAAAAGAAGTAGAAGCTGCTTATTTAACTTAGGTACATGATTTAGAAAATGCATTAGATCAGCTTACATATGGTGTTGGTTCACTTGTTAGCGGACAGGCAGTCAATCTTTTACGTAAAGCCGGATATGAACTTTAGGATATCGGCGGCGGCAGCGCGGTTATTACTTCTATTGGCGAACTTAGTAATGCATATGAAGCCTACTATGATGCATTAAAGAATTCTAATGAAGCTACTTTAGCAGCATTGAATGAAGCTAAAGCCAAAGTATTAGAGACTAGATCTGGTCGTGCTGAAGAGTAGATTGCAATTGATACATTGGGCGATGCTACTGGTATGACTTACAGTACATTTGCTGAAATATTCACAAATGTGGGTATGGAATTGACAGATGACATGATGAAGCAAATGACTGAAGCAAAAGTAATTGAATCTATGGGCGGTAATAAATTACGGATTAAAGATTTCAGCCGTTTTGCTCAAGCCATGCATTGGGATTATAATTCTGAAGAATACATTAGTGCATTTAAGTCTTATAATGATGGTCTAATTGAATTAAATAAGAAAGCTAAAACTAATATTACTGAAGAACTGAAAAGCTTAGAAGAAGCTAAACCTGGAGATTGGATTAATTTTACTAATTTAAGTTAGACCTTATCTAATGCTATTACAGACACTTATATTGAAGAAATTGGAGATATATCAGGTCATATTCGTCCTACGGAAATAAAGATTACAGCATTAGAGAGTTTAAATCAGTTATTATTTAAATATGGAGCATCTCTAGAAAATGGAATTCTTAAATTAAGTGATAATGCTAATCTTTTAGGAATTGCAGAGTCTATTAAACAAGTTGCTGCAGAAGCTAATTTAGATTTAACCGATGGTTTTAAAGAACTTGCAGATGTTATTCAAAGTATTCTTAAATCTTATGTAGAAGCAATTTAGAAAGGTATTACGGGTGGTTTAACTAATGTAGAAGCAGCTGATCTTAAATTAAAAGCATAGGATTTAGGTGTTCTTAATATTGATTTTAAAGATACTACTAATGGTTTACAACTATCAGAGTAGTCTGCTATTCGTTTATATACTGCATTAAAACGTATAGATGGCTTACAAGCTTCATTAATATTTAATGATTTAAAGGAGTCTTTAGAAGCGGCGAATGAGAATTTTGATAGTGTTTCTTCGCTTGTTTCCTATATTGTAGAAACGCGTCGTGCCTTAAACGAAGCTGATAGTAATGTTTCTGATGCTCGTTTATCATAGTATTAGTCTGAATTGGCAGTAGCCCAAGAAATTCTTGCGGTTAGATCTACATAGGAAGATAATTCTTTTAACTTTATGTCTAACGATATTCCCGCGGCATAGAAGAATCCTTTAAATTATGCTAAGAATTGGACCGAAGCACTTCATAAAATTCGTGATGCATGGGATACTACGAAAGTCACTAAAGGTAGTGTAAACGGTAAAGGTGGAGTTGCTGGTTTTATTGACTATGAAGATTATTATAATATTGTGACTGAATTAAATAATGTTGCTGGTATTTCCGGACAATTAATTACAATTGGGCATGATATTAAGGGTAATGCGCTTTCATTAGATGGTTCTTTAGAAGCTGCTTCTGCTGCAATTCAAGCTGGGTGTGACTCTTTAACAACAGTTGATACTGGTGATTTAAAGGTTAATTTGGGTGCAATTGGTTTAAATATTGAATCCGGTGCGGCGGATATGCAAAATAGTGTAACTCAAGGTATCTAGGCTGCAGCTCACGCGCAAGTAGAAATGCTTGATGGATTAATTGCTATGTTAGAATTAATTGTAGCAATGGAAAAATTAGGTGATATTACTGGTGAAGATACAACTATTGATCTTGGTGATATTTTTGCAGTTGGCGGATAGGCCGCGACTGAAGAAAATTTAAAAGATATTGATGGATATACAGAAAAATTTGACGCAGCGCGGAAAAAATTAGTTGCTTATCTAGAGACCAATACCGATGCTAAACATATGTTTGAACATGCTAAATTGGGTCTAGGAGGAGAACAATTTAATTTATATGATTTATTAAATAAGAATTTTGAAGAAACTTTCGGTCAAATGTCACAAGAAGATCGCGCCCGTGCAGCTACTAGTTTTTAGGGTATTTTAGATAGTTTTTATCAAGCAGCTATTTCTGGAGACTATGATTTAAATAATATTGCAGAAAGTGTTAAAAATATAATGCAACGTACTGGTGTAGATTTAGAAAATTTTGTCTTTGAATTTACAGATGAAAATAATAAAGTTACACGTGTTCTTACATTTATGGGTGAAACAGTAGTTGATATTGATTTTACCGATGAATCAACGCGTCAG
>JAEEGL012273920.1_pt1 | contig 11167 bp, 9 predicted proteins | sample 9134231 | NCBI WGS metagenome assembly JAEEGL01 (sample SAMN16246548, study PRJNA631951) | gut metagenome | biome: gut microbiome; feature: rumen; material: fiber-attached | host: Bos | place: Iran: Karaj | collected 2018-10
ACACCTCCGGCACCGTCTTCCACGCCTTCCTCGGCGAGAAGCTGCCCGACTGGGAGGCCGCGGCGCGTCTCGTGCGCAAGATCGCCGAGAACTACCGCCTGCCCTACTACACCATGTCCCCGACCTATTCGGTCTGCAAGGATCACGGGTATCTCAACGGCGAGCAGTTCACCTGCCCGCACTGCGGCAAGAGCGCCGAGGTATACAGCCGCATCACGGGATACTACCGTCCCGTGCAGAACTGGAACGTCGGCAAGACGCAGGAGTACAAGGAGCGCAAGGAGTACGTGATCGAGCACTCCACGCTCCGCCATACCGGACCCATGCCGGAGGCGGAGGTTCCTCCCGTGCGCATCGAAGGCCCGACGGCCACGCCCGCCGAGAGCACCCGTCCCATCCTGTTTGCCACACCCACCTGCCCCAACTGCCGCATCGCCTGCCAGTATCTCGACAAGGCCGGCTTTGCCTACGATAAGCTGATGGCGACGGAGCATCAGGATCTGGCCAAGCAGTACGGCGTCAAGCAGGCTCCCACGCTCGTGGTCTTCCATGACGGCGAGGCGGAGAAGATCGCCGGCGCCGGCGCGATCAAGGCTTACCTGAGCCGGATCGCCTGAGGCACGATCAAAGACAAACGACAGGCAGCGGCCTTGCGCCGCTGCCTGCACATTATCGGAGGAGACAATCATGTATGATATCCTTGTGATCGGCGGCGGCCCAGCAGGCCTGACCGCCGCAACCTACGCCTGCCGTGCGGGGAAGCGTGTGCTGGTGATCGAGAAGAATGCCTTCGGCGGGCAGATCACCTGGTCGCCCCGGGTCGAAAACTTCCCGGGATTTCTTTCCGTCACCGGAACGGAGCTGGGGGACAAGCTGTTGGAGCAGGCTATGGAGCAGGGGACTGAGGTCGAGCTGGAAGAAGTGACCGCACTCAGCCGGAATAACGGCGTATGGGCGGTAAGCTGCGACTCCGGCGCGGCCTTTGAGGCGAAAGCCGTCATCGTCGCCGCGGGTGCCAGACCGAGGATGCTCGGCGTCGAGAGGGAAGAGGAGTTGGTCGGCAGCGGCATATGCTACTGTGCGGTCTGTGACGGCGCATTCTACGCAGGAAAGCCTGTGGCCGTCTGCGGCGGCGGAAACTCCGCGCTGCAGGACGCACTGCTTCTGAGCGAGAGCTGCAGCAGGGTCTATCTCGTCCACCGCAGGGACAGCTTCCGTGGCGAACAGAAGCTTGTCGACGCCTTGAAGGGCCGCGACAACGTGGAGTTCGTTCTGAATGCCCGCGTCAAAGCGCTCGAGGGCGCCGAGGAGCTGACCGGGCTTGTGGTCGAGCAGGACGGTGCGCCGCGCACGCTTGCGGTGGAAGGCGTTTTCGTCGCCATCGGACACCGGCCGGACCTTGCCGTCTTCATGCCCTACCTGAAGCTTGACGACAAGGGCTACGCCGACTCGGACGAGAGCTGCCTCGGCGGCGCCCCCGGCCTCTTTGTTGCGGGTGACTGCCGGAAAAAGCAGGTCCGGCAGCTGACCACGGCCGCGGCTGACGGCGCAGTCGCCGCGCTTGCCGCCGTAAGCTTTCTCGAAAGCCTCTGATTCCTTAGTATACAGACAAAAAACACCGTGCTTCCCCAAGGTGGAGAAGCACGGTGTTTTTCAATCACCGGCCTCGGGCAGGCAGTGCATCTGTGTCCGGCCGAGCACGCGAAAGCCCTCGGCGCAGCCGCGGAACGAACGGATTCCGAAATCTGCGGCGCGGAGCTTCAAATATACTTCCACAGAGTCTCTCGCGGGAAACTGGCTCTTGTGGCAGTCGTAAATGCTTCTGAGCTGCCTTTCCAGATAGCCCGAGGTCTTGACGAAACAGTTCGGCTTTGCCGTCATATAAAACGCAAGCGCCTGTACGGGTGCGGGCGAAAGCCCCAAGCCCTCCATGATTCCGGGATTGGACGCAAAGCAGGCGACACGGCGGGCTGCCTCTCCGACGTTCAAATGGTCGGTGTGGCATTCGCTGGTGACGCAGGGATCCGGCGCCAGAACCACGTCCGGACGAAAGGAGGAAACGGCCTCGGCAATCGCGCGCTGCAGTTCCCTCGCGTCATAGAATCCGCCGTCGCGGAAGGATAGAAAGCGCAGATCGTGCACGCCGAGCAGGGAAGCGGAGGCCCCGGCCTCCTCTCTGCGCAGCGCCGCCAGCGTGTCGCCCGTGAGACCGGCCGGCGCGCGATCCGTTCCGAAGCGTCCGTCGGTGCAGACCAGAAAACAGACATCCTTTCCCTTGTCGGCAAGCTTTGCCGCAGTAGCGCCGGCACCGATCTCAATATCATCCGGATGCGGGCCGAGAAAGAGATATCGCTGAAAGCTCTCCAGCTTCGGCAGGGGAGCGGCAAAGCGGAGAACAAGCTTTGTCAGACTCATGCGCCGCGTTCGGCGAGCTCCGCGCAGATGCGGTCGTACTCGGCCTCGTCAAGCTTGTAGCGTTTCTTGTACAGGACGTAGGAGAGGAACATCAGCGCGCAGGGGAGCACAGTCATGACAAGCAGCAGGGCAGTGGTCTGGCTGTGCTGCACGTTTTTGAGCAGGGAAGTGATGGCTGCGGCCTTCTCGGCGCCGCTGATATCGCCGGAATTGGCCGCCTGCTCATAGGAGGCGATGCCGTTGGTATACTCGATGATGTTAAAGAGGAGATACGAGATGTTGGCGATGGCGATCGTCAGCGCGGAGGCCATCTTGGTCAGGAAGGGACGCAGGGAGGAGACGATGCCCTCATCGCGCGTGCCGTGGAGATACTCGTTATATTCCACCGTATTCATGATGGAGATCATCATGATGAGGTAGAAGCCGTACTGACCGAAGTTTGCAAGCATATAGCCCACGGTGATGAGGATGAACTTGATGTTGCCGGTGGGCAGGAAAAGCCCCGGAACCAGCATGATGAGATAGCCGACAAAGGACACGGTCATCAGGATGCCCATGAGCTTTTTGCGGTCCAAACGGCGGGAGATAGCGGGATAGAAGACCATCAGGAAGGCCGTAACGATCATGCCGAGCATCTGGAAGGCGGTAAAGAAGATGCCTTCATAGCCAAACTCAACATAGATATAGGTCTGCCCGATACCGGACATCACAATGCCGTTTCCGATCTGCTGGATCAGAAAGATCAGCGCGATCCACATCAGCTGATCGTTGCCCGTGATGGTTCCGACGATCTTCCGGAAGCTGATGGGGGGAAGCGGTTCCTCGTTGCAGTCACGCTGTTCCTTCACGCCGAATACGGTAAAGGCAAGAAATACGGGTCCGAGGATCGCAATGAACAGGGCGACCCGACCGTAAGCCGTGACCGCGTTGCCGCCGATGGCGTTCTCGCCCGCCGTCAGCATGGGGATCAGCGAAGCGGCCAGCGTGCCGCCGATACCGGCGAAGAGCGTAGCGCGGGAGGTATACTTGTTGCGGGTGTCCGCGTCGGAGCTCAGTGCCGGGACCATGCCCCAGTAAGAGATGTCATGCATGGTGTAGGTGATGCTGTACATAAAATAGATAATGCCGAAGAACCACACAAAAGCCCAGCCCTGAAGCTTCACGTTGAACGCCAGGTAGATGACCACAGAGGTCGTCAGGATTCCGATGACCAGCCAGGGCTTGAACTTGCCCCAGCGGGTACGGGTGCGCTCGATGATATTGCCCATGACGGGATCATTGAGCGCGTCAAAAATGCGGGCAGCCACCATGATGGCCGTAATGGCGGTGAGCTGCGCCGCGGTCAGCTTATGGGTAAACAGAACGAAGGAGAGCAGATAGCTCGTGACAAGGTTATAGACCATGTCCCGGCCGACGGTGCCGAGCGGGAACATGATCAGATTCCGCCGGGTAATTTGTTTATCTTCCATGATAAGGCTTCCTCCTGATACATATCTATTCAATTGTATCATTTTGTTCCGCTCCGCGCAAGAGCAGAATCCCGCGCAAAGCGCAAAAATGCCACCGGATTGTAACTTGCCTCGGCCCGCGGAATGTGTTATTTTAAATTCATTAAATCTGGATCTTTCATCTGGGGTGAGCCTATGAAAAAAATAGTCGTATTCGGCGGAGGAACCGGCATCTCCTGCCTCCTCTCGGGCTTGAAGCTGTTTCCCGTGGACGTGACGGCGGTCATCACCGTCAGCGACAACGGCAGCAGCACCGGCGTTCTGAAAAAAGAACTGGACATCCCCGCCGTCGGAGACGTGGGGAAGGTCCTGCTGTCCATGGCCAATGTGGACGACGATTTTGTGACCCTTCTCCGCTATCGCTTCAGCAAAGAGGGAAGCCTTTACAATCACCCGGTACGCAACATCCTGCTCGCGGCGCTCATCGACATCAAAGGGAACCTGACCGAGGCCACCCGTTATATGGCGGAGCTTCTGAATATCCACGGCACCGTGCTCCCACTTACGGAGGACAAGGTCGAGCTCGTCGGCAAAAGCAGGGGGAAGGAGTTTTTCGGCGAAGAGGAGGTCAGCGCCAATGTCCGCCATATCCGGAAACTGAGCTATGACCACAGCATCCACGTGGTGGACGAGATCGAGGACAGGATCGCGGATGCGGATCTGATCATTTTCAGTCCGGGAAGCCTCTATACGAGCATTCTGCCGCATCTTCTCGCGCCTGAGATCTGCCACGCGCTGGCGGAAGCGAAGGCGCCGCTGATGTATGTCTCCAACCTGGTGACCCAGCCCGGCGAAACGGACGGCTATACGGTCGGCGATCACATCCGGAAGCTCAACAAGTACCTCAAGGACCGGAAGATCGACATTGTGGTCGCCAACAATTCCGAGATCGATCCCGAAGTTACGGAAAAATACATTACGACCGAAAACAAGCGCATCGTCCCCATCGACGCCGAACGGATCGAAAAGATGGGGACCCGGATCATCCAGAACGATATCTTCTGCATTGACGACGGCAAGATCCGCCACAACGCGATGAAGACCGCCTTCCTCATTTTCTCCTTCCTGATGGAGGGCGAATAAGCGGCCGCCGCGGCGGGCTTTCCGGAAAAAATAACCGAAAAAATCGGGAAATACTATAAATTCCCGAATCGGGACTTGCCAAATCCGGAACGTTCTGTTATAATGCATCACACAATTTAACACCTTATCAAGAGTGGTGGAGGGAACGGCCCTGTGAAACCCGGCAACCTGCGAACAGGCAAGGTGCCAAATCCGGCGGTGAGACGAAAGATGAGGCTTTAACAGCAGACTTTTTGCGCCCCGCCGACGTGCGGGGCGTTTTCTTATCAATGAAGGAGGATCTCATCTTGAGCCATTATCTGTTTACTTCCGAATCCGTAACCGAGGGCCATCCCGACAAGATCTGCGACCAGATCTCCGATGCGGTCCTGGACGCGATCCTCGCCGAGGATCCCAATGGGCGCGTCGCCTGCGAGACGACCTGTTCCACCGGCCTCGTCCATATCATGGGAGAGATCAGCACCAGCTGCTACGTGGATATCCAGAAGATCGCCCGCGGCGTGATCCGCGACATCGGTTATGACCGCGCCAAATACGGCTTTGACTGCGACACCTGCGGCATCATCGTCAACATCGACGAGCAGTCCGGCGATATCGCGCTGGGCACCAACGACGAGGTCGGCGGCGCAGGCGACCAGGGCATGATGTTCGGCTACGCCTGTGACGAGACGCCGGAGAAAATGCCGCTTGCCATCTCGCTGTCCCACAAGCTGGCTAAGCGCCTGACCGCGATCCGCAGGGAAGGGCTTGTCAGCTACCTGCGTCCCGACGGAAAGACCCAGGTCACCGTGGAATACGACGAGGATCGCCGCCCCGTGCGCGTCGATACCGTCGTCATCTCGACCCAGCATGCGCCGGAGGCGATGCTTGAGCAGATCCGCAGAGATATGATCGAGCTCGTGGTCAAGCCCGTTGTTCCCGCCGAACTGCTGGATGAGAACACGAAATATTATGTTAACCCCACCGGACGCTTCGTCATCGGCGGTCCGCAGGGCGACTCCGGTCTGACCGGGCGCAAGATCATTGTCGATACCTACGGCGGCAGCGCGCCTCACGGCGGCGGCGCCTTCTCCGGGAAAGACCCCACCAAGGTGGACCGCTCCGCCGCCTACGCGGCTCGCTGGGCCGCAAAGAACGTCGTGGCCGCCGGACTGGCCGAACGCTGCCAGATCCAGCTTGCCTACGCCATCGGGATCGCCGAACCCGTCTCCGTGCTCGTGGAGACCTTCGGCACCGGGAAGGTGTCGGACATGAGGATTGAGCAGGCAGTACGGAAAGTATTTGATTTCCGTCCCGCCGCCATCATCCGCGATCTGGATCTGCGCCGGCCTATCTATCGCGATCTTGCCGCATACGGGCACATGGGCAGGGAAGATCTCGGCGTGCGCTGGGAATCCACCGACCGCGCGGAAGCGCTGCTCGCAGCGATCTGAGGGAATAAAGCCTGCAGGTTCGGGTCAAGCTGGAAGATGGGGCTTGACGAATCCGGTGTTCTTGTCGTATACTCATGACCGTGAACAAAGGTTGTATGCAATTTAATTAAGACACAACAAAAGAAAGGACTACCTGCCATGGCTGAAATCATCCTTACCGAGAGCAATTTCAGAGAAGAAGTGCTGAACTCCGAGATCCCCGTCCTGGTGGATTTCTGGGCGACCTGGTGCGGCCCCTGCCGTATGCTCGCGCCGACGATCGCGAAGATCGCCGAAGAGCAGGAGGGGAAGATCAAGGTCGGCAAAATCGACGTTGACGAGCAGCCCGAGCTCGCGGCCCGTTTCGGCATCGCGAGCATCCCCACGCTGATGGTTTTCCGCGGCGGCGCCGTCGTAAAGGCCTCCGTCGGCGTGCAGCCGAAGGCGGCGATCGAGGCCATGTTTGCCTGAGGCAAAACGAACGGAGACGCCGGTTACCGGCGTCTCCGATTTATACAAAGTTGTTATTGACAAATTGTGCATATTGTCATACAATTTAATCTGTCGAGCGGCAAAGGCGGCGTACCTGCGTATGGTGTCTCTGCCGTTTTTTATCAACAGGGAAAGAAGGATCTGCTATGAACCCAGTCACAGAACAGTTCGGCTCCATGGTTTTCAACGACTCCGTTATGCGCCAGCGTCTGCCCAAGGAAGTGTTCAAGCAGGTCCAGCGTTCCATGAAGGACGGCCGCAGACTGGACAGCGGCGCCGCCATCGTGGTAGCAAACGCCATGAAGGACTGGGCCATCGAGAAGGGCGCCACCCATTTTACGCATTGGTTCCAGCCGATGACCGGCATTACGGCTGAGAAGCATGACAGCTTTCTCTCCCCGGTGGAGGGCGGGCGCGTTATCATGGAGTTTTCCGGCAAGGAGCTTATCCAGGGCGAGCCGGATGCGTCAAGCTTCCCCTCCGGCGGCCTGCGCGCGACCTTTGAAGCGCGGGGCTATACCGCGTGGGACCCGACTTCCTACGCCTTTATCAAGGACAACGTGCTCTGCATCCCCACAGCCTTCTGTTCCTACGGCGGGGAAGCGCTTGACAAGAAGACGCCGCTGCTTCGCTCCATGGAGGCCATCAACCGCCAGGGGATGCGGATCATCAGGCTCTTCGGCAACGCCGACGTGACCTCCATCAAAACGACGGTTGGCCCCGAGCAGGAATATTTCCTGATCGACCGCGCGGTGTTTGAGAAGCGCAAGGACCTGCAGTATACGGGACGCACCCTTTTCGGCGCAAAACCGCCCAAGGGCCAGGAGCTGGAGGATCACTACTTCGGCGCGATCAAGCCGCGTGTGGCCGCGTATATGAAGGAGTTGGACGAAGAGCTCTGGAAGCTCGGCGTCATGGCAAAGACCGAGCACAACGAGGCTTCTCCGGGGCAGCATGAGCTCGCACCGATCTACACCACCGCCAATATCTCCGCCGACCATAACCAGCTCACGATGGAGCTGATGCAGAAAATCGCCAAGAAGCACGGGATGGTCTGCCTGCTGCACGAAAAGCCCTTTGCCGGCGTCAACGGCAGCGGCAAGCACAACAACTGGTCGATCTGCACCAACACCGGCGTCAATCTTCTGGAGCCGGGCGAAACACCGTATGAAAACGCGCAGTTCCTGCTGTTCCTCTGCGCTGTCCTGCAGGCGGTCGACGATTATCAGGATATGCTTCGCCTCTGCGTGGCCTCTGCCGGCAACGACCACCGTCTCGGCGCGGGCGAGGCTCCTCCTGCCATCGTCTCCGTCTTCCTCGGCGACGAACTGGAAGCCATCCTCTCCGCCATTGAAAACGACCAACCCTACGGCAGCAAGGAACAGGAGCTCATTAAAGTCGGCGTCCACGTGCTGCCCAAATTCCCGCGTGACGCCACCGACCGCAACCGCACCTCGCCCTTTGCCTTTACCGGAAACAAGTTCGAGTTCCGCATGCTTGGCTCCGCCCAGTCCATCTCCGGACCGAACGTCGTGCTCAATACCGCTGTGGCGGAGTCGCTGCGGCAGTATGCGGATGTGCTGGAGGGCGCGGACGACTTCGAGAAAGCGCTGCACGATCTGATTCGTGACGTCATCCGCAAGCACAAACGGATCATCTTTAACGGCAACGGTTACGACGACGCGTGGATCCGGGAAGCGGAGAGCAGGGGACTGCTGAATCTGAAAGCGACGCCGGACTGTGTTCCGTACTATCTCGCTCCGAAAAACATCGAGCTTTTTGCCCGGCACCGGGTTTATTCGGAAACGGAGATCCGCGCGCGCTACGAGATCAAGCTGGATAATTACAGCAAGGTGCTGCACATTGAGGCACTGACCATGCTGGATATGGTCTGGAAAGACATCCTTCCCGCCGTCAGCGCCTATTCCAAGTCCCTGGCCGACGCCGCCCTGTCCAAGAACGCCCTGAACAGCGAGATCGACTGCCGCTTTGAGACCGAGCTTGTGAAAAAGCTGAGCGCGCTCACGGCTTCTGCCGTATCGAAGGCGCAGGATCTGGAGTTTGCGGTCGCAGATGTGAAGAAGTGCGGCGACAGCCTTTCGCTCGCGCGCTACTACCGGGACGAGATCTTCTCTGCCATGAAGGAGCTGCGCGCGGTTGTAGACGAGCTGGAGACCTGCACGTCCTCCCGCTACTGGCCCTATCCCTCCTACGGCGAGATCCTCTTCAGCGTCAGATAACAAAAACCACGGATCGATCAAAGATCCGTGGTTTTTATATACAATAGGTTACTGAAAAGGTAAGTGCTGTGCTTCCGGACGAATTCGTCGTACTCTGTGCGTTTGATAAAATATCTGCGGCCCCAGGAGGAGATCTGCAGCCAGTCCTCATCGATCCCGGTCACGGTAAAATAATGGCTCTTGGTCGAGGCGGCGGGGGCGAAGCAGCCGTCCGCCCTGCGGCAATAAAAGCGCAGGCGCTCCTTCCTCCATATGGCAGGGAAATTGGGCCCGACGGAGAGGATGACCGGCAGGTCCCGCGCCAGCATCTCGCGGATGCGGTCCCACAGCTTTGTGCCGGAGAAGGCCCAGAAAGCCCGGTAGGGAAGCCCCCTGTCGAGAAACAGGCGGTTGACCCCGATCGTGAGCACGAAGCCGTTGATGCCGGCATAGGGGATCAGCGGGAGATAGCGGCGGCAGAGCATCCGAAGCTCCTCGTTATAGGCCGCAAGCGGCTGGGGAACAAGCGAATCCCCCTCGTGCGTCAGATAGTGAAGCAGATCCAGCACGGCCACAGGCCCGCAGCCGCATTTGCGGATCATCTCCCTGTCCGACCAGGTCTGGCATCCGCCGTACGATACCAGGTCGTTATTCTGCACGCTCGGGAAGGGCCTTTGCAGCGTCAGCATGGGCGTACTCCTTCAGAAACATACACCGATGCCGAACCCGGCACCGGTGTATGACGATTCAGGATTCCGATTACTTCGCCAGAACCTTCTTGAGGCGGGCGTAGCGGGGGAGGGAATTCTCCAGAGGCAGCACGGGCTCGCCCTGGATCAGCGGCAGCACGTAATCGATGAACGCGTGCTTGAGGCCGTTGTGCTCCTCGTTGATCCACTCCATGGGGACCTTCTTCTCGAAGTTGGCAACGGAGGACAGGGGCAGGAGCACCAGCTTGCAGTGATACTTGCCGTCGACCGTCTCGCGCTCGAAAGCGACCATCTTGCCGGTGGTGCCGCTGACGGCCTGCTTGACAGCTTCCATACCGGCGGCGCAGGCTTCGTTGACGTCGGTGGCGGAGGCCAGATGCGCGCCGCAGCGCTGCAGCAGGCTCAGCTCGATGCCGCGCACCTTGGCGCCGGTCTTTTCCTTCACGATGTTGGCGAGCATGGCAGCCAGGCCGCCGAGCTGGGCGTGGCCGAAGCCGTCGGTCGCGGAGGTCTTGGCCTCGGAAACGAAGCTGCCGTCCGCGTAGTGGATGCCTTCGGACACCGCGACGAGAACCTTGCCGTTGGCTTTATAGATGCGCACGACGTCGTCGAGGAACTTATCCATCTCAAAGTCGGTCTCAGGCAGGTAGATCAAGTCCGGACCGGAACCGAACTCGGTGGCCAGCGCCGCGCTTGCGGCGAGCCAGCCGGCGTGACGGCCCATGATCTCCACGATGGTGATCATGCCGCTGTCATACACGCGGGCGTCCTTGTTGATCTCCATGCAGGAGGTGGCGATATACTTGGCAGCGCTGGCGAAGCCGGGGCAGTGGTCGGTACCGAACAGATCGTTGTCAATGGTCTTGGGGACGCCCATGACTCTGCATTCATAACCGACAGACTTCATGTAACGGCTGATCTTATTGCAGGTATCCATGGAGTCGTTTCCACCGTTATAGAAGAAGTAACGGACATTATATTTCTTGAAGATCTCAAGAATACGCTTATAATCGGTGTCATCCACTTCGGGATCCATCATTTTATATCTGCAGGAACCGAGCTCGGAAGAGGGGGTATGCAGCAGGTAACGCAATTCTTCCGGATCTTCTTCATCCATCACGAACAGTTCGTCATTCAGCACGCCGACGATACCGTGAGAAGCACCGTACACTTTGGTGATTTCCTCCGCTTCAAGAGCGGTTTTGATCACACCGTATGCACTGGCATTGATCACAGAAGTCGGACCTCCGGATTGTCCGAAGATGCAGGAGCCGATAAGTTTCTCAGACATGGCAAATTCTCCTTACAAATTTTTTCTAAATTTTTAA
>JAEEGL012382080.1_pt1 | contig 11167 bp, 3 predicted proteins | sample 9134231 | NCBI WGS metagenome assembly JAEEGL01 (sample SAMN16246548, study PRJNA631951) | gut metagenome | biome: gut microbiome; feature: rumen; material: fiber-attached | host: Bos | place: Iran: Karaj | collected 2018-10
ATCAATTGACATTTTAAATGCTCTATATGTATTATAGTCTAATTCTCTTATTGATGCTGAAAATCTTTTTGAATTTTGTGAGGATAAATTCAAACTTTCTTTTTTTTTTAAAAGTGGTCTTTTTATAATTTGTTTTTTTGGACTATTTGTCTTTTTTGGAGAATTTTTAAATAAAAATTTATTATTTTCTTGTAATATTTCTGTAAATGTTGGTAAGTTTTTTATAGTTCCTTTTGATACTTGTTGGACCATTTTTTTATAAAATTCTGGTTTTTTAGGAGTTGAGTTATTTTTTGGTTGTTCTGTTGATGCTGACATTTATTTTTTTTAAATTATGAATAAAATATTTTTAATATATTTTTTTTTAAATTTTCAAAAATTATTTAAAAAGTATTTTGTTTAATTTTATAAATTAAAAATCCAATAAAATTCTTTTCACAAATAATTATTTTATTTATTGCTTATTGATATAAATAAAAAATAATTATTTTAAATCAATATAAATAATCTTAATTGTAATATTAATCTCATGGTGAAAATATTTAATATATATTTTTTTTTTTAATAGACATAAATGATAATCTATTGGTGCAAAAATAAAACAAAAAAAAAGAATGAAATAAAACAAATAAATACTCCTCCAAAGCATATTAATAAAAATTGTGCATCAATGCTTAATTCATTTTCGAATATTGATTTTATTTCTGAATTTAATGAATTGACCTCAAATAATAAATCAATGAATTATTCTTTTTTATCAGAGGAACCAGAATTTATTAAAAATAGTTTCAATAATGAAAATTTTTGTTTACATTCTGAAAAAACATCATTATTTTTTAAAGAATATTCTTTATATTATCATCCAAATGAAACAATAGTTCAATTTACTTATGAAAATTTTCAATCTTTAAATCAAGAAGAAAAAATAATATTAATTAATGAGATTTTTAAAAAAAAGAAAGGTAATTTATATAAAAATATCTTATCATTAATTAATTTATGTAGAAATGATAATTTTATATTCAATTTAATTTTTAAAAAAATTTCATTGTCAATAATTGATATAATGAAAAGTAAAGAAAATTTAGAAATAATTGAAAAATTATTTGAAATAATTTCTTGTGAGGAAAAATTAAAACTAATTTATTCAATAGTAAAAAAAACAAATGAATTATTGTTGGATGAAAGAGGATATAAAATATTAATATTATTAATATCACTTCAAAAAATAAAAATAATCAATATTATACTTTATTTCATTTTACAAAATTTTATTTTATATTGTGGAAATCCATTTTCTTCAGAAGTTATAAAAGCTTTATATGAACTTGGTGAAAAATATATTTCCTCTCAATTAAATACACAATTAATTCAAAATGTAAATATAATATCAAAATTAGCATATGGAATAAATATTATTATAATAGCTAAAAAATATAATCATAATGAAATTTAATGATGAGTGAGATTATAATTAATTTGAAAATAAAATGATAAATAATCTATAATTGTAAAAATGTATGAATAAATTTTGTAGTAATTTATTTTAATTTAGAATATAATTAAACTATTATCATAGAGCATTGAAAATATAAATTTTAATTATGAAAATATACTGGTATTATTGAACATAAAAATTAATGAATTACTATTAAATTATTTTATATCTATGAATCTAATAAAAAAATTTAAATTATTTTAAATTGTTTTAACTAATATCATATATTTCAATAAAAAAATAATACTTAATAAATTATATTTTACGATTCTGTCAGCATTTTATCTTTTGTTTCTTCATCTTCTTGATTTAATCTAAAAATCATAGATATAATAATAGCAAGTAATCCAACAAAATTATAAAACATAATATATTTCATAGCATCTTGATGGCCTTTTGATATATCATGAGTTTTTTGAATAAAAATATCTAATAAAAATGAATAAGCAAAACTTGCAGGGAAATTTCCAAGTAAATTCAATAAAATATTAGTAATAGAAAAACCATCTCCCCTTAAATATTCAGGTAAAGAAGCAATAATAATCCCACTAGTTGCAGGAATTATAGCACCTATAAAGAAAAAATAAACCCATATAAAAATAAAGAAAAATAATTGATCATCATTATTTTTAGCATAACCAATAAAAAGAGAAGAAACAGAAGAAATTAAACAAAAAATAAAAGACATTTTAATTGCATTTTTATGGGTGTAACCTCCTAATTTTGAACAAATAATTCCTCCTGTAAAAACACCTAAAGTAGGTCCAGAAATACATAATGCACCAAATTTAATTGCAATATCATTTTCATCAGTTAACTTCAATACTTTTACCATATATTCTTTACCCCAATATTGTACTACTGCCATACCAAAAAATGCAACACTACATGAAAAAGTAGTAAAAATAAATATTGGATTACATATTATTATTCCTAAATTTTTACATAGTGTTGATTCTTCTTCTTTTTCATCTATAGTTCCAGTTATATTATCTTCATTTAATATAAAACCTTTATTATAATATAAATTAGGAAAAAATAAAGAAATTATACCTAATATCATTAAAATTGTTCCTTCAATTGCATATGAAATATACCATTTTTCTGCTCCTAAAAATGTTGAAATAACAAAACCAAATATAATTCCTACTGGATTTCCTAATTGAGTTATAGAAACTAAAATTGCTCTTAAATCAAAGGGCATAAATTGATCTGTCCAAACTGGTAAATATGTTGTATAAAAAACTTGTGATAATCCTGAAAGTCCTCTAAAAATTAAATTAGGGATATAGTTTTTATGATCAATTAATGAATAATATAAAGTTAAAGCTTTGAATACTAATGATGTTATTAATATTACTTTTCTGCTTATTTTGTTTATTGTAAATGTTAAAATTATTGCACCGAATACTCTTCCTAAATAATCTATTGAACCATATAATCCTATTTTTGAATTTTGAGTATCTGTGGCTGACTTATTTGTATTATTATTTGATATAATATATAAACTTGTTTTATTTGTATCATTTGGAAAAAAATCTTTTAATAATTTAGATGTTGCATGAGGAATTATTCCTCCATCAGCACTTGAAAATATACCTACACATAATAATATTATATATAAGCCCCATCTTGCTTTATGGTTTAATGTAATTTTTGATTCTTTTTCTTCAATCAACATATATTTTTAAATAAAATAATTTTTTTTAATACATTAATAATGATTAGGAAAATAATAAATATATTATATATTAAATTTTTTTCTAATATTTATATTAAAATTAAAAATAAAATATATTATTAACTGTTAATACTGATTCATTCTTTTTTACTTAAATATTTAAATTTAAAGGGATTATATTAATTAAATTTGAATTGTCATAAATAACATAAGCAAATTGGCAATTTTTTGATACATAAATATATTTAATTTGTTTATAAGACAAATTGTCATCATTATCATCATTATCATTAGGTAAATATAAAAGAGTTTCAATTAACAAATTTTGTTTAAGAAAAACATATTTAATTAAATTCATATATGGAAATTTTCTAATAATAACATAATTATTAATAGTTCCATAAATTAAATAATCCATAAAATTAGAATCAGTAATAAAAATAGGCGAAATCATATGAGGATTATTTCCAATATTTTCTTCAGAAATTATATCCAATAATTCACCATTAATATTATAACAATTAAACATATTTTTACTAGTATAAAAAATAAATGAAGGAAGAGGTGATGATGATAGAAAAACATAATTTATTAATTTAAAAGAATTATCAGAATATACTGATTTAATTAATTCAACTTTTGGCATTGTATAAATATTAATATAACAATCAGAAGAACAATCAATAAACATATTTAATCTTGAATTTGAGTGAATATGAATTATTGGTTTAGTGTGATTATTTATTATTTTAAAAAAGGTAATTGAATCAACATTTGAAAATAAATTTTCATTTTTGTAAATTATTATACTTCCATTTTGTGTTCCTGCATAAATAAATTCTTCATCTTCATCTTTTGTAACACATGTTATTAATGAATTATCTTTTTTTGATATTAAAGGATTTGATAATCTAATCTCATTATATTGTTTTATTTCCTTGTTATTATCTTCATTTTTAATTAATAATATTTTTCCATCAATAAAACCAGTAATAATAAAAACTGAATTATCTTTAATTGTTAAAATTAACAAATCTCTATATAAAAATTTTTGATTTTGAATTATTGGTGATAATACTTTATAATCAGATTTAATATTAATGAATTTATTATTTTCATTTGAATTTATATTTATTTTAATTTTTTCAAAAGATATTTGAATTTTTTGAAAATCACTTAATACAACCATTAAATTTTCAATTCCAGTATTATTAGTTTTATCTTTATAAGAAGAAATAAAAATAGGCTCCTTTGTTAAATTATTAGTCCCATCATCAATTCCATTACATTTAGAATAAAAAAATTCAAATTTATATAATTTTTCATTTTTTATTTTTCTTTTTTCTTTCCTTTCTTTTTCACTTTTTAATACTTTAATAGGATGTACTCCTAATTCAAATAAGCATAAAATACATTTAACTTCATCAAATTGTTTATTTTTAATATAATTATCTAATCTTGTATTTATAACATTATCATAACAATAAGAACAAAATATATTCCCTATTTTTAAAGCTTCATTACCGAATTGATAAATTCCAAAAATTAAATTAACCCACTGATTAATTTTTATTCTTTCATCTTCTAAAATTTCCCTCATCTTCATAATAAAATAATTTTTATTATTTTTTGCCCAATTTGGTAATAAAACATCTTCAACTCTTAAACTTTCTTTATCTTTTTCTTTGTTGATATTATTATTAATTTTATTATCACTATTTTCATCACAATCTTGTAAATATCCTAAATTTAATTTATTTAAATTTTCAAACATTTCAGGAAGGCAAAAAAATTGAGGAATTAATTCTCTAACATCACATTTTTCAGATGAAACATTTCTAAATGTCCTTCCTAAATTCAAAAATAATCTATCTGCAGCATCAAAATTATCAACTTGTATTTCAATTGATGTTAAACAATAAGGAAATATTCTTACTAAATAATGAGATACATATGTTCCATTACTATAATGACTACCAAAGTAATATGGTATTTTTTCATAATTTATTTTTGGATTATTGTATAAACTTTCAATATCAATTCCATATGTTAATATATTATTTTTTTTCTTTATATCTATTTCATCTTCTATATTATCTTCTTTTGAATTTTCTAATTTTTCAATATTATTTTGATTTAAATCTATTATTTTTTCTTGAATTAAATCTAATATCATTGATCTAAATACTTCTTTCTATATTTCTTTTCTTTTATTTCCTTCTTTATTAAAACTAAATAAACCTCTTGGACAATTCAAATCTCTTAAATAATTTTTACTTAAATAATTATTAATTCCATTTATATCTTCTTTTTCATTTTTTATAATTTCATTAAATTCATTTGTATCATTTAAATAATTTGTTAATATCCAAGGCATAATGGGATATTGATTGATATCTCTATATGATCGATTTCCAAATATATTTAACCACATTAAATATTCTAAATTTGACATATTCCAATTTTTCCATTGATTTGATAAATTATCAATATTTGAAAATATGTCTTTATATTTAGGAATATTTTTATAATAACCTATTATTTTTCTATCTATTGATTTTATTTCAATAAATTGATTTTTTTTCTGGGATATTATTTTATTAATAAATTCATCTCTAATCCTATTAGAAGTAAATTTGAAATAAAAGGTTTTATTTGTATTTATAAATAATTCCACACTGTTATCTCTATAAAAATATTTTCTTTTGAAAATCAAATTAATATTCTTTATTTCAAATTGTCTAATAAATAAAAAATCCTTGTAATTATTATTAGTTTTAAAAATAGAACCATAACAACTTTTTTTCTCACTTTGATATTCTTCATCTCTTTCTGGAAATAGAATATTTTCATCATTAGAAATAATAGGAACAAATTCAAAATTATCATCATAAAATTTTATTCCTCCTTTTATATGATGTGAATCTGAAATAATACAACATTTATAATCATTAAAATCAATAATTGAAACAGATGGTGTTTCAATTGGAAAAATTTTTAAATCAATAAAATAATATTTTTTATATTTTTCTTCAAAGATATTTTCTTTATTATATTTAGAAAAAGACGGAAAATAATATTCTAAATCTAAAATTGGTGAAAGAATAGGAGTAGTTAAATCTTTTGTTAAATGATATTTTAATTTATATTTTAATTTATTATTACTTGAATAAAAAACATTAATATCACTATAAGTATTATTCCATGAAAAAAGTTCTTTTTTTATTTTTCTATATTTTTTTTTATTATTTAATGTCTCTATTAAATCTTTATATTCATTTTTTTCATATATATATTTTTGTAAATATTTATAATCATTATTAATGTTTTCAATAAGTTTTCTGTAATTATATGGATAAGTTTGAAAATTTTCATTTTCTACTAAAAAACTCTCAATGTTATTTTTTTGATTAAATTCATAAGTAAATATATTTTTATACATTTTTGTATCAAATAAGAAATCAATATTTTTTTGAATACTTTTATTATAGCATAAAATATTTTCAAACATTTCTTTATTGGTATTTAAATATTTTAAATTCATATAATCTTTAGAATTAAAATCTGTTAATGTAAAAATTGACTTAGTTATTATTTTTTGATTTTTCTGTAATTGAGTATCTATTTGTTTAGTATTTTTTTTAATATTTTTTTGGATTGTATATGCTTTATTTAATAAAATTATTGCTGAATTTTCATTAAATTCTATCTTTTTTTTAAAGTTAAGTATACTCTTTGGGTATATTCCTTCTTTTTTAATATCTATTATTTTAATTAATTTAGAATATATTCTACAAATATTTTGAATAATTATATGATATAATGATTTAATATCTTTATTATTTTCTTTATAAAAATTGGAAAATATAAATCCTATATTAAATGCTATATTAGAGTAAATAATATTTGAAACAAATTTATAATCATATTTATCTAATACTTTTTTTTTTATATTTAAATTACAACTTCCAATTAATAGAAATATTATAAAAAATTGATAATTATTTAACCAATATTTTAAATTTTCCAATTCTTCTTTTCTACTTATTGAACTGATTAAATATGATGTAAGAATAGAAATTGAATTTATTAAAGGTAAAAAATATTCAATATTTTTTCCATTAATATCTTTTATTGTTTTATTAAAACTAATAAATAACATTTCAAAAATTGACTGATTATCATTTATCTTTTCTTTATTATGTATTATATTATCAATAATTTTATCTAAGTCGTTATTTGGAATAGTATAAACTTTATATTCATTATTTTCACATTCTATTGAACATAATTTATATATTCTTTCCCTACTCCAAATATATTTTATTATATTAAATAACTTTTGATAATTATGATAATCTGACCATAATTTATCTGAACTTCCACTATAAAATACATTTGTTCTTATATATGATGGAATTATTGATATATTTGATTCTTTTATATCTAATAAATTTACTTTTGAATCATATATTTTTTCTGAATTTTGAAATAAAATTGAAAATTCAAAGAAAAAACTAATAAATTTAATAAAGTTAATCCATGGAGTTTTTTGGTTTTTTTTATTAAAAAAGAAATGTTGTTTCTTATTTAAAATATCATAATAATTATCAATAATTAATTTTAAAATTTCTCTAAAAAAAGTAAATGAATAATTATTATAAATACCATCTTTATTGTATTTATTATTGAATCTAAAATTTAAGAAATATCTAAATAAATAAGATAAAATAAAATAATTAGAAGATTTTTGATCATTATCATTTAAATTATTTAAATAAATATCAATCAATAAGTCTCTACAACTTGTATAAGCTTTATTAAAGTTTGCTAATTCAATTTTTTCTCCATTATTATTTAAAGGACTTTTAAATTGAGGAATATTTATATGTAAATAACAATTAAAAGAAATATCTATTATAAAATAAATAAATTCTACATTTTTGAATAGTGTTTGTGTTTCAATTTTCCATATTTCATTTTGAGAAGTATTTATAGTATTCAGAGTATTCATTATTGAAATTGGTTTATTGATTAATAGATAGGAAATAATATTTAATATTAATTTAATATTTTTTAATTTTTTACATTGAAAAACAAGAAAATCAATAACATAAATATTATTTCCATTATTTAATTGATTTAAATTTTTTTTGATAGAATATAACCAATTGCATAACGTAGTAGCAATACTAAAATTATTTTTTTCTAATTCTTTATTATCTTCTTTTACAGGAGATTCAAATTTTAATTCTTTTGGAGATATACTTTTTTCAATACTTTTATTAATAGTATTACTATTACTTTCAATATTATTATTTTCTTTATCATCAATTGTATTTGAAAAACTTTCTTTTATTTTTTTTTCTAAATTTATTAAATTATTATTTGAAGCATTATCAGTAAAAGTATTTCTTTTACTTATTGTATTACTAATTGAGCCTTCATTTTCATCTTCTTTAATTGTATCAATTGTACTTTTTTTAATTCCTTTCATTTTATAAATTATATTATTATTATTATCATCATTTAATGAAAATATTTCAAATTTTGAACTTTTACATTCATTTTCTGTATCAATTCCATTTAAAAAATCAACACAATGTTTAGCAAGTAAAAAAACTTTATTATGAAAATTATTATTTTTTAATTCTGATTCTTTATTTATTTTATCAACATTTATTTCTAAACTTGAATAATCAAAATTTATATTTTGAGATTTTGTTTTTTTAAAAGGAATTGAAATTTTATTAACATCAATTTGAATAGGAGAATCTCCAATATCTTTAATAATAGAATTAGAAGATTTTGATTTCATTCTTCTTAAATTATTTTTTCCTTTATTATTATTGTCAACGATTCCATTTATAATTTCTTTTGAAAAATCAAATGTTAATTTTTTACTATTTTTACTTGTTAATGGATGAGATGGAGAATTTTTTTCTTCTTCTTCAATTTCAATTTCTTTACTTAAAGATTTTACTATTTTATCATGAGATTTATTTGATTTAATACTTCCTTCATTTGATTTATTATTTGAAGATTCAGAATTTGAATCTAGAGATAATTCTTGTTTTTTTGGTATTATTCTTCTTGATTCTGCTTCTATTGTTTCAAAATTATTGTTTGTTTTATCATTATTATTATTTACTGGATTTTTTAATGATTTTGATGGATGAATATTTTTGTTATTTATTTGTATTTTTGGTTTTATTTCTTCTTCTTTAATTTTTAAATTTGTTTTATTTAATTGTATTTGTTCTTCATTTATTCCTTTTAAAAATTTATTTTTTAATGTTTCTATATCAATAATTGCACTTTCACTTCTTTCTAATAAAAAACGTTTGGTTATATTTGGAATATTAATTCCTTGTTTTATTATTTCTTTATTATTTTCATTTATAATTATATTGTTTTTAATTAATTCTAATAAATCTTTTTTGCCTAAAAATTTATATATTATTTTTCCATTACTCTTTACTTGACATTTTTCAAAAAATTTTTTTATAATATCATTATAATCAGATGTTATAAAAAACATAAAATCAATTATTTTAATTTTAACTTTTTGATTCAAATTAGATAAACAATAGATTAATTCATTTAAACAATTATATTCTAACATATTTATTAAACTCTTTTGTCTTAACGGTTTTTCATTTTCATTTGTATGAAAATAACTATTAAATAAATCAATTATTATCATTATTAAATCAATTGATAAATTGTCTATTGAAAGAATTTTGAAAAAAGTAATTCTATCATTATCAGATGTATCTTTATGATTTAATATAATTTTTAATATTTCAAATAGATTTTTATCAAAAATATTATTAAAATAATATGAAGTTAGAAAAGGACAAATTTCTGGTAAAGTAGGAAAAATTTCTATTATTGAATTATTAAATAATAAAGTTTGTTCCCATAATTCACTTAATAATTCAGGAGGATATTTTTTAATTATTTTAAAATTAAATAAAATTTTATAAAAATATTCCCTTTGATTTAATCTAAAATTATCATCTTTCAAATATAAAATATTTTTCCCTATTTGAACTAATTTTTTAATAATATCTGAGGTAAATAAAGAATCATTTATTCTTTCTAAAAATAAACTTAATATAGAAAAAAAATCAGAAGTTATAACGTTAATTATATTCTTATTTTTTTCATGAATTATGTCATTAATCACATAAATAACTGATTTAAAACAATTTTGTTCTTGAAAATCTTTATAAATAATTTCAAAAATAGGTAATAATACATTAATTCCTCCTAAATTAAAAATATTATTTGAAGAATTATGATATAATTTAACATAATTATTAAAATTATTTGGATTTTCAGGTATCGGAAATTGAGCTTTTATTCTATTTATTGGATCTGTAATAATATAATTATTTGAATCAAAAGAAATTGGTGTTAAAATAAAAAAAACTGGATGTTTAATTAAAAAATCCTTTTTATTGATATTTTGGGAAAATTCAATTAATTGTTTCTTTGTATAAATACCATATGGATAATTAGAATTATCTTCTTTTTCTCCTATATATAAGATAATTGAAGTAAATTTTCCTTCAAAAAATTTAAAAAACTGTGCAGATGAAAATTCAACTTCATTTGAAAATTTATAATTTAATTGATATTTTTTTTTTTGAAAATATATAAAATTATCTAAAAGAGAAATAATAATTTCAGGATAATTTTTTCTTTTTGAAGTAGTTACAATAAATTTTAGAATATTCCAACATTCTTTCTTCACTGGAATTGTAAGAGATTCAATTTTTTTTGAATTAAATAAAACTTCTAAATTATTTGTTTCTGAAATTAATGCCTCAAATCTTTGATCATCTTGTGTTATTAATTCAAATAATAATGATTTTTCATTTTTTTTATTTTCATTTAAATAAAAATTAATTTCCAAAGAAAATCCATTATCAATTTGAATATTTGGTGAAGGAAATTTTAGATCTATTCCTAAATGATAA
>JAEEGL014664647.1_pt1 | contig 11167 bp, 10 predicted proteins | sample 9134231 | NCBI WGS metagenome assembly JAEEGL01 (sample SAMN16246548, study PRJNA631951) | gut metagenome | biome: gut microbiome; feature: rumen; material: fiber-attached | host: Bos | place: Iran: Karaj | collected 2018-10
CCTCGTTCCCGTCCTGATCCTCGCTTTGGTTTTTGTCCTGTTTTTCAGCGGAGTATTCAGCAAGGCTTACACAATCTGCTGGAACGGCACAATATACCGGATATCCGACGCCATCTCCGAAGACCTGGTCTATGAGCTGCCGGAGGGCTATGTGTTGGCCGGGAGCCTGGTTTTTGCGGAGAATCCGAAGAAATCCGGGGCGGATCTCTCCTCTGACTGGACTCTGGAAGCGGAGCTGTATATTGATCCCTCCAACGACCGTTCGGTCTATATCACCGCGTACAAGGGTTACTTGAAGGCGAGAAAGAAATAGCGGAACAGACCGCATCATAGGCGGGCAAAAAGGACCCCACCGGGCTGCTGCCCGGTGGGGTCTTATTTTCTCTTCCGAAGCATGCTCTGCACCCATTTGGTATGACTGCATGATACGGAAACGCTCTGCCGGCAAATGGGATCCTGTCTTTATCCCCTGATCATAAGCGTGCAGTTTTGAAAGCTGCTCGCATCGGAGCCGGCATAAATCAGAGCGAAACAGTATTCGCCGTCAGACGGCACGGTATAAGTGAAAAGATGATCCTGCGCCTTTGCATATGTCCTGTCGATCTCCTCACCGGCCAGCGTCACGCCGAAAGCCATACCGCATGTATCATTTGCTTCCAGATGGATCGTTACCGTGGCCCCCGCGCGTAGGGGAAACGGCTTTCCCTCCTCTGTGCAGAGCAGGACCATATATCCGTTCCCCAGCGCAAAATCACGGAAAGTCCCGTCATCCGACACCGTAACCACCGTGATCCCTTTGGGAACAACTCCGAGACTGTCCACATCGATCAGGTCTGTGCTCTCTCTGACGGCCTGTTCCTGCGCCTGCCGGATTTCAGCGTCATACTTCGCGGCTTCCTTTGCGTTTAACACCATCACTTCGTTGTTCTGGTCATCCAGATAATGGACCGTTCCGTCCGATTCGATGAGTTGACGGGTTATCCGCGGAGCATATTGCCGCAGCAGGCTTTCGATCTCCGCATGCGACAGTCCTTCCGTATCGGCATATCCGGTCCATTTGTTGACGGCAAAGGCCGTTATGCCAAGGACAAGGATCAGGCAGGCCGCAAGCGCAATTGCGGCGGATCGGCGTGAGTATTTCCCGGATCTGCGCATTGATCCCGACGCCGTCTCTCCCTTTTGAACAGCGCGGTTCCGCTCCAGTATGGCAGCAAGCATACGCTCACTGGCAGCATCATCCGGTTCGATTTTGTTCCAGGAAACAACGATCTGCTTATTCATCATAAAAACTGTCACCTAACCTTTCTTTGAGTAAAGCACGGGCTTCGCGCAGAGAATTCCGGATCGTGGACTGCGGTTTATTCAGGATCCCGGCGATCTCCGCGCCGGTATATCCTTCATAATAATAAAGGTAAACCACGGTTTTGTACTTCTCGGGAAGATCCATGACCGCATGAAACACTTCATCGGTCTCGACCGTCTCCCCGCTTTGAATATCCTGGAAATCCTCGATGTTTTCCCGTTTCCTCCACCAGTGCCGCAGGGCATTTTTGCATATGTTCGAAGCCGTTCTGATGAGCCATGCCTTTTCGTGTTCAGCGCTGACAAAGGCCGGTCCGCTTCTGACCAGATGAAAGAAAGTCTCCTGTACCGCATCCTCGGTATCCATTGCGTTCTTCATGTACGCAAAACAAACGCGGTAAAGCATTTTGCTGTGGCGCGTGTAGATTTCCGCGATCTCTTTGTCCGTACGCAGCAAAGAGCCAGACATACCCGCTTACCCCCTCTCACTGTGAATACAATTGAGGATGAGAAAATGTCGGAAAAAAGGACAGACTGAAGAAAACTCTTTCCGGAATGAGCAGGAAACGGCCCGCCGGAGCTGTGTCCGGCGAGCCGTTTTTTCATTTTTCACATGCTGGGACCCGGCGCGGTTTTCATATTCGGGCCTGCGGTGCTGTTTGGTCCCCCTGTGGGTTCCGGACTTGTTCCGGGCGCTGTGCCGGTATCGGGCGTATGGGTCGCCGTGGGGAAAGGCGAATGGGTCGCAGAGGGTGAGGGCACATCCGTCACCACCGGTGTATGACCCGGCGTGTTGCCCGGCATCTCCGTCACATCCGGGGAATTCCGTACCTTGCCGTTGCGCATATCGCAGCCGGCGAGCAGAGACAATACCAGCAGCAGAGCCAACAGCAGGACAAAGATCTTTTTCATGCTTATCCCTTCATTTCCGTCAGTTTCGCTCAGCCATAGCATGTCCGACAAAGGCGGAATTATTCCGTACAGGAAAAGCCGCCGGACGCAGCAGCGCCCGGCGGCAGAAACAGACAGATCAGCCTTCCGCGTTCTCGCAGTTGTGGAAGACATTCTCCACGTCGTCGTTATCGTCAAACATTTCCAGCATTTTGTTGAGGTTTTTCAGATCGTCCTCGCTCTCCAGCTTCACATAGTTCTGGGGGACCATTTCCTCCTGCGCGCTGAGGAGCTTATAGCCTTTTTTCTCCAGCACTTCGCTCACTGCAGGGAAGGCAGAGGGATCGTTAGTGAAGACGGTGAAGATCCCTTCGTCGGTTTTCAGATCGTCCGCTCCGGCATCCAGCGCGTCCATCATCACCGTATCCTCATCCAGTTCTTCCTCTTCATTATCGATCACGATGACACCCCGGCGGTCAAAGGACCAGCTGACACAGCCTTCGGCGCCCATATTGCCGCCGTATTTATCGAAGTAATGCCGCACTTCGGAAGCGGTACGTTTGCGGTTATCCGTCATCGCCTCCACGATGATGGCGACCCCGGACGGACCGTAGCCTTCATAGGTGACCCGCTCATAGTTTTCGGTGCTGCCCGCGCCCAGCGCCTTCTCAATGGTGCGCTTGATATTGTCGTTAGGCATATTGGCAGCCTTTGCCTTGGCTACCACTGCGGCCAGGCGGGAATTGTTTGCGGGATCACCGCTGCCGCCCTCCTTGACCGCCACGATCATCTCCCGGGCGATCTTGGTAAAGGCCTGGGCTCGCTTGGCGTCCGCAGCGCCCTTGGTTTTCTGTATATTGTGCCACTTGGAATGTCCGGACATTGGATTTTCCTCCCTGTGTAATGTCTCTAAGTATCATACAACACAGGTCTCCGGTTTTCAAGGATTATCTTTGCCGCAGGACCAAAATCAGGGAACCTTTCGCCGGTTCCTCCTCAGCCTCCAGGCCGTTCACCTGCCGGAGCCCCGCGCAGGAGACCCGGTTGGCCTTTCCCAGGCTCCAAACGCTGTCCCCGTCCCGGGTCAGGATCACGGAGATCGCCGGCTGCCTCTCCGGGGGCTCCGTCTCCTGCGTCGTCTCCGCACCGGTGAGCATGCGCACCTCCCCCGTTTCCCAACGGGGACAGGAATAGTTCACCGGAATGCGCACCTCCACACCGCGGCCATTCACAGTACCGTATGCCTCCCCGATCTCTTCGGTCATGGCTTCGCTGCTCTCCCGGGGGCATATCGTGTCTCCTCTGCCGCTCAGAGCAGTCCATCCTCCCCCTTCGCTGAGGCACAGGGCCTTTGCCTGTATCCCTGCCCGGTATTCCCCGTCCTCCAGGCGGGGTTTGCCCATTCCAACGCATACACGGACCACCCGTCCGACGCTTTTCGGCGCTTCCAGCTGCAGGCGAACGGAATCTCCGGTCTCCAGAACCTCTCCTCCGGTTTCCATCCGCACCGCTTCCACCCGGGTATCCAGCTCCTGCTCGATCCCATAGGCATCCGCTACGCACTGGATGCTTATGCGGCTGCGTACTGCTGCCTGGGCCACCGCGCCCAGCTCAACCAGAAAACCGCCCTCCTCCGCGGGTTCGACCCGGAAGCCGGTCAGCGCAATGGTCACCTCGACCCTCTGCTCCGCACCTTCCTCCTCCAGTTCCAGGATCAGCGACCAGGGAAGCTGCAGCTCTGCTTCTCCCGTTTCCCCCCGGGACGCCAGATAGAACACGCTTACCCTGGCGATACCCCGCAAAATCAGCTTGCTGCCAACCGGATTTATCTCCTCCGTACGCAGGCTGACTCGGGCGCTCAAGATCTCCTCCGGTGCCAACCGGCCGCCTGGCGGCTCCAGCACCTCACCGGCGCTGAAGGTCTTCTCCGTCACATCCGTCACCGGCATCAGGCTGTACTCCCGGGTGAGGATCTCCACCCCGTTCCCCGCCTGACATTCCCGGTTCCACTTCAACTGCCGGGGCAGCCAGATCCCCGCAGTGATGCAGACCTCAGTCCGGACCAGCAGCTTCCGGGAATTCAGCAGCCGGGCTTCTCCGCTCATGAACCGCAGGCCCACCACAGCTCTCCCCAACTCCGTCAATCCCGGACAGGGGGTCACGGCGCTGAATGGAGCCTCCATGCTCAGCCTCCGGAGCTCTCCCCCTTCCTCCGGCAGATACAGGATGCTCAGGTCGCAGACCCCGGTGACGGTGAGGCTGTCCGGGTCGGCCTCCTTTCCCCGCAGCAGAGCCGTTCCCTCCACCATCAGGACGCCGCCCACATCCGGCAGGGCGTCCGGCACGATCATCTCCGTGGTTTCCTCATGGGTAAAGGACGCAGAATACAGCCGCTCAAAGTACCTAAGGCTCTCGCTATCAAAGCTGATCTCCACTTTGCATGCTCCTCCTCCTGGTATCGGGCGGCCGTCCGTGGCTGGCGCCGCAGCGCCGCCTCAGTTAAGCCTATGCATAAGCGGTATGGAATATGTTGAACTCCGGTCCCGGCTGAAACCCTCAGCTTTTCAGGATGCAGATCCCGGCCAGGATGAACAGGATCCCCAGGCCCACCGGCCAGCATCCGGCGGGCAGCAGAAAGGCCAGAAGGATCAGCACCCCCAGCAGAATGGAAGCCTGACCCAACCTGCGGCAGTTCCAGCGCATCATAAACACCTCCCGGCGCAAAATGGGTAACCCATTCTACGCCGGGAGACTGCACTGTGTTCCTGCTTTACTCCTTCTGCAGGAAACGGGCTGCTGCGGAGAGCATCAGTTTCTTCGTGCCGGAACCGTCGAAGGCGATCTCCAGCATTTTGTCCGGTCCCACCGGCTTCACGGTAAGTACCGTTCCGCCGCCGAAGGCCTTGTGCTTTACCCGATCCCCCACCAGAGGGACGAAAGCAGGAGCCGCGTTCTTGGCTGCCGTGTACAACGGCTTCGACACCGGACGGGGGCGTTCCGTCCTGCGGGGAGCATAGGCGCCGCCGTACTCGCTCCGGGGCACCTGTTCCGTATGGTAAGCCCGGAAGCCCTCGCCTCCCCCCGTTTCCCGTTTGGGGAGCTTCTGCAGATACTCCTCCGGGATATCCTGGATGAAGCGGGAGAGAATGTTGTTCTGGGTTCGGCCGAACACCATGCGCTGCCGTGCATTGGTGATATACAGCTTTTGCTTTGCCCGGGTGATGGCCACATAGCAGAGCCGCCGCTCCTCCTCCATCTCCTCGTCCTCCCCGATAGCCTTCGAGCTGGGGAACAGCCCGTCCTCACTTCCGACGATGAACACGGTGGGAAACTCCAGGCCCTTGGCGCTGTGCATGGTCATCAGGGAGACGCAGTCCCCATCCTTCCCCATTTCATCCGTATCGCTGTACAGCGCCATTTCATCCAGGAAATCCTCCAGAGTCCCCACACCGCTCCGTTCCCGGATGAAGTTGAGGATGTTGGTCTTCAGCTCCTGGATATTCTCCAGGCGAGTGATGTTTTCCTGGGTATCCCGCTCCTCCAGCATGGCCACATAGCCGCTGCGGCGGAGCAGCTCATCGTACAGGACATCCAGCGTTTCCGTACGTTTTTCCCGCAGTTCGCGGATCATCCCCGTGAAGCTGCGGATCCCGTTCAGCCCCCTGCGCAGCTCGGGATAGTCCTCCGCATGACAGAGGAGCTCATACAGGGAACAGCTCTGCTCCGCGGCCAGCTGGCCCGCCCGCTCCACGGTGGTATCTCCGATCCCCCGGGGAGGATTGTTCAGGATGCGCCGGAGCCGCAGGTCATCCCCGGGATTGGCGATCACGGCCAAATAAGCCAACATATCCTTGATCTCTGCACGGTCGTAAAAACGGGTGCCGCCGTAGATTCGGTAAGGGATGCCATTGCGCTTCATGGCGTATTCCAGACGGTTGGACAGGGCATTCACCCGGTACAGCACCGCATGATCCCGCCAGCTTCCCCCTGCACTGTAGGCCGCCAGGATCCGGGACGCCACATACTGGGCTTCCTCGTTCTCGTTCCCCGCGGTAAACAGGGTGATGAGGTCCCCCTTCCCGTTGGAGGTCCAGAGGGTCTTTCCCTTCCTGCCCTGGTTGTGCCGGATGACAGCGTTAGCTGCGTCCAGGATGGTGCCGGTGGATCGGTAGTTCTGCTCCAGCTTGATCACCCTGGCTCCGGGAAAGTCCTGCTCGAACTCCAGGATATTCTGAATGGTTGCCCCCCGGAATTTGTAGATTCCCTGATCATCATCGCCTACCACGCAGATATTCTTCCGCTCTCCTGCCAGAAGGCTCACCAGGCGGTACTGCAGCATGTTCGTATCCTGGTACTCGTCCACCAGGATATACCGGAATTTCCTCCGGTAATACTCCAGCACCTCGCTATCCTTTTCCAGCAAACGGACCGTGTTCAGCAGCAGATCATCGAAATCCATGGCATCTGCCTGGAGCATCCGTCTCCGGTATTCCTTGTACACATCCGCCAGCTGCTGCCTGCGCAGGTCGATCCCCGCCGCCTTCCTGCAATCCTCCGGATCCTGCATACTATTCTTCGCCGCGCTGATGAAGCTCAACACGCTCCTGGGGGGATAGGACTTTTCCTCCATGGCAAAATCCTTCAGGATCCGTTTGATCAGGCTCTGACTGTCTGCTGTATCGTAAATGGTAAAATCATCGCCGATCAACCCCAGTCGATCCCGATTCCGGCGGAGGATCCGCACGCAGGCGGAATGGAAGGTGGAGGTCCAGAGATCCCCCGCCTCCGTCCCCAGCAGCTTCTCCAGCCGGGCGGTCAGCTCCCCCGCAGCCTTATTGGTAAACGTGATGGCCAGGATCTGCCAAGGCATAGCCGGATCCAGAGCGCAGAGAGCCTCCGCCCGTTCTCTGTCCTCCGGGGAGGCGAAACGCACATAGCGCTCCATGAACTCCAGATCCTCCTCTGTTGCCTCCGGCGGGATCTCCTCCGAATCCGCAGCCCTGCCGAAGCGAAGAAGGCAGGCGATGCGGCGGATGAGCACCGTGGTTTTGCCGCTGCCCGCACCGGCCAGGATAAGCAACGGTCCTTCGGAAGCCTCCGCCGCCTGCCGCTGCTGGGGATTCAGGTCGTTGAGACTCATATCGATCACTGCCCTGCGGGCAGTCAGAAAGCGAGTAGTGAATGTATCCATGATTTTTGTCCTTATCTCTGTGTTCTGCCCGAAAAAACAATGGAACTCCCGCCGGGCGGTCGTTCCATTATACTGCCTTTTCTTCCTTTTGTTAAGGGTCATTGGAGGGATTTGCGCAGAGCCTCTACCGCCCGGCGCTCCAGCCGGGAGACCTGCACCTGGCTCACCCCCAGGACCTCCGCCGTTTGGGTCTGGGTCATGCCGCGGTAATACCGCAGAGCGATGACCAGCCGCTCCTGCTTTGGAAGACCTCCGATTGCCTCCCGCAGGGCCAGGGATTCAATCATCCGTTCCTCCTGCTCCGGGTCGGATAACAGTTCCTCCAAGGTCGGACCGTCCTCTCCGTTCTCCTGCTGCAGAGATGCTGCCGCTGCGGTGGCGGTCTCCGCCTCTGCGATCTCCTCCGGGGCAAAACCCGTTTCCCGGCTCAATTCGGTCAACACCGGCTCCCGGCCCAAACGCTGCTCCAACGCCTTTCGGGCCATCCGAATGGCTTGAGCCCGTTCCTTCATGCTCCGGCTCACCTTGACCGCCCCGTCATCCCGCAGAAAGCGGCGGATCTCTCCGCTGATCTTCGGCACGGCGTAGGTGGAAAACCGGGTACCGTATTCCGTGCTGAAGCTCTGGACTGCTTTCAGAAAACCCAGACAGCCCAACTGATACAGATCGTCTCCCTCCACCCCGCAGCCAAAATACCGCCTTGCGATACTCCAGATGAGGCCAGAGTTTGCCTCCAGCAAGGTCTCCGCTGCTTCCCGGTCTCCTTCTCTGGCCCGGTCCAGCAGGTCATGGGCATAGGCCACCCTCAGCGGCCCGCCTTTCCCGCGATCTGTTTGCGCATGGTGACTGTCGTCCCTTTTCCCGGCGCAGACCGTACGCGCAGGGAATCCATAAAACACTCCATGATGGAAAAACCCATGCCGGAACGTTCCTCTCCTCCCGTGGTGAACAGCGGCTCTCTGGCCTTTTCCAAATCCGGTATCCCCGTTCCCCAGTCCCGGACACGGACCTCCAGCACTTCTCCCTCCAGGATGCGCAGACGCAGGGAAACCCTGCCGACCTCTTCCGGATAGGCATGGACAATACAGTTGGTCACCGCCTCGCTCACCGCGGTCTTCAAATCCCCCAACTCCTCCAGAGTAGGATCCAGTTGTGCCGCAAAGCAGGCCGTGCTGCTTCGGGCAAAGGCCTCGTTGGCCGACAGACCGGGAAACTCCAGCCTGGCTTCATTGATCACCTTCATCTATGTACCCCTCTCTTTTCCGTGTCATTCCCGGATCTCCACCAACTGCTGCAGACCGGCAGCCCGAAGCACCCGCATGGGCTGGCCGGGGACGCGTTCCAGAATGAGGTTTCCCCCCAGAGCCCGCATCTCCCGCTCCGCCCGGAGGATCAGGGCGATCCCGGAGCTGTCCATAAAGGTGAGCTCCCGAAGGTCCAGCACACAGGCCCGGGGAAGAAAGGCGTCGATCCGCTCTGTCAGCGCCGACAGCGCTTCCCGGGCAAAATGATGATCAAGCTCCCCGGAGAATCGCAGCGTAAGCGTTCCGTCCACGCATGAACCGGTGATATTCAAACTCCTCACCTCTTCCCCGGCAAAATAAAAAATGGCCCCGCGGACATTGTCCGCAGGGTCAGTATAGCGCAGGGACGAGGGAAAACCGGTCGAATCAGCGGAGGGCCTCCAGTTTCTTCAGGCTGGTACGAAGGTTCTCCACCAGGGCCTTCAGCTTTTCTCCCCGCTCCCGCTCGGCAGCCACCACGTTTTCCGGCGCTTTGGCCAGGAAAGCCTCGTTTTTCAGCTTGACCTCCATACGCTCCAAGTCGCTCTCTGCCTTTTTCAGATCCTTCCGGATGCGGGCCAGCTCTGCATCCACGTCCACCAGTTCAGCCAGAGGGATGAACATCCGGGCGTCCTCAGTCACGGCCACGGCCATGCCATCCGTATCCCCGGGCGTCTCCTCGGTGATCCGCACCTCCCCGGCTCCCGCCAGCTTTTTCAGGAAGGGGATCCCGTCACGGAAGCAATCCAGCTTATCCGTCACCACCGTGATGCCGGGCCGTTTGGAGGGGGGCACGTTCTTTTCTGCCCGCAGGGCCCGGACGGCCTTGATGGCGGACATGATCCGCTCCATCTCTCCCTCCTCCGCGTCAAAGCTGTGGGCAGGGTCGAATTCCGGCCATGCAGCAGCGATGAGGGCGCTGTCCTCATGGGGCAATGCCTGCCAGATCTCCTCTGTGATAAAGGGCATAAAGGGGTGGAGCAGCTTCAGAATACGGCAGAGCACCCAGTTCAGCACCCGCTGGGCATCCTCCTTGGCCCGATCGTCGTCGGACTGGAGCCGGGTCTTGGTGAGCTCGATATACCAATCGCAGTAGCTGTCCCAGATAAAATCGTAGATCTTGCTCACCGCCACGCCAAGCTCATATTTCTCAATGTTCTCCGTGGCTTCCCTGATCAGGCTGTTCAGCTTGCTCAGGATCCATTTATCCTCAAGGCGCAGGGTCTCCGGCAGCCGATCGTCCGTGATGCTCAGATTCATGAGCACGAAGCGGGAGGCGTTCCACAGCTTGTTGGCAAAATTCCGCATGGCTTCGCAGCGCTCGGTAAAGAAACGCATGTCATTTCCGGGGCTGTTGCCGCTGACCATATTCATTCGCAGCGCATCCGCGCCGTACTTCTCCACCATCTCCAGGGGATCAATGCCGTTTCCCAGGGATTTGGACATCTTCCTGCCCTTGTCATCCCGCACCAGGCCGTGGATCAGCACGGTGTGGAAGGGGGTCTGCCCTGTGTGCTCACAGCCGGAGAAGATCATTCGGGACACCCAGAAGGTGATGATGTCATACCCCGTCACCAGTACGTCCGTGGGATAGAAGTATTTCAGGTCCTCGGTCTCATCCGGCCAGCCCAGGGTCTCGAAAGGCCACAGTGCGGAGGAGAACCAGGTATCCAGCACGTCTTCGTCCCGGGTAATGTTCTTGCTGCCGCAGTGGGCACATTCCGTGGGATCCTCCCGGCTGCAGGTCATTTTGCCGCAATCCGCACAGTACCACACGGGGATCCGGTGACCCCACCAAAGCTGGCGGGAAATGCACCAATCATGAAGATTCTCCATCCAGTTGATATAGTTCTTGGAGAAGCGGTCCGGCACGAATTTGGTGGCTCCGCTCTTCACCGCTTCAACAGCAGGTCCCACCAGAGGCCCCATCTTCACGAACCACTTAGCTGAGATAATGGGCTCCACATCGTTGTGGCAGCGGTAGCAGGTACCTACGTTATGGGTATAGTCCTCGGTTTTCACCAAAAAGCCCTGTTCCTCCAGATCCTGCACGATCTGCTTCCGGGCGGCATACCGGTCCATGCCTTCATACTTCCCGCCCTCGGCGTTCACGCAGCCGTTGTCATCCAGCACCCGGATGACCTCCAGATTATGCCGCAGGCCAACATCAAAGTCATTGGGGTCGTGGGCAGGAGTCATCTTCACGCAGCCTGTGCCAAAATCCATTTCCACATATTCATCCGCCACGATGGGGATCTCACGATCCACCAGGGGCAGACGGCAGGTCTTCCCCACCATGTCCTTGTACCGCTCATCGTTGGGGTTCACCGCCACGCCCGTATCCCCCAGCATGGTCTCGGGACGGGTGGTGGCCACGATCACCCAACCGCTGCCGTCCGTCAGGGGGTAGCGGATGTGCCACAGGTGGCCGGGTTTCTCCTGATACTCCACTTCCGCATCAGACAAGGCGGTGACGCAGTGGGGGCACCAGTTGATGATC
>JAEEGL015113457.1_pt1 | contig 11167 bp, 6 predicted proteins | sample 9134231 | NCBI WGS metagenome assembly JAEEGL01 (sample SAMN16246548, study PRJNA631951) | gut metagenome | biome: gut microbiome; feature: rumen; material: fiber-attached | host: Bos | place: Iran: Karaj | collected 2018-10
ACTGGGAACTGAGAGAGCTGTGAGATGCTTCCGTTATCGCACATCTATTGTAACGCAGGAGGGACACTCACGTTATCGACAACGGCAAAAATGCGGGGCGCTGCCCCTGCACCCCGGCCTCCTCCAAGGAACTGAGAGGGCGCTGTTCGGGGTTATTCCCAAATCTGGAGAGTTACTCATGCAAGATGATTTCTGATATATCCATGCTCGACGATAAAGGCGGAGTCTGGGGTGAAGGCGTCGGCTTGAGAATAAAGAACAGCCAAACAGGCCGACGGAAATAGTTGGATCCGTGCGAAAAGGTGCGAAGGCGTCGGCCTGAGAAAAGAAAACGGCGGAACAGGCCGACGGAAAGGTCGAGAGTTAGCTCCAAAAGGACGAAAGCGTCGGCCTGAGAAAAGAAAACGGCGGAATAGGCCGACGGAAAGGTCGACAGTTAGCCCCAAAGGGACGAAAGCGTCGGCCTGAGAAAAGAAAACAGCCGAACAGGCCGACGGAAAGGTCGATAGTTAGCCCCAAAGGGACAAATACGTCGGCCTGAGAAAAGAAAACAGTCAAATAGGCCGACGGAAAGGCTGAGTGCGTCGGTAGAGAAGAGGAAAAAGAGAACCTCTACCGCCGGAACCGAGGGTTGCGGGGAGTAAAAGAGGGAATACGTCGGTAGAGAAGACAAAAAGTAGAACCTCTACCGCCGGAACCGAGGGTTGCGGGGAGTAAAAGAGAAAATACGTCGGTAGAGAAGACAAAACGCGAACCTCTACCGCCGGAACCGAAGGTTGTCGGGAGTAAAAGAAGAAATACGTCGGTAGAGAAGAGGAAAGGCAGAATCTCTACCGCCGGAACCGAGGGTTGTCGGGAGTAAAAGAAGAAATACGTCGGTAGGGAAGAGGAAAAGCAGAATCTCTACCGCCGGAACCGGGGGGTGTCGGGAGTAAAAGAAGAAATACGTCGGTAGGGAAGAGGAAAAAGAGAACCTCTACCGCCAGAACGGAAGGTTGACGTGAGTAAAAGATAAAATATGGCGGTAGAGAAGACTAAAAGTAGAATCCCTACCGTCGAACCAGAAAATTGACAGGAGTAAAGGTGTAACACTGGCGGTAAGAGTCGCCTTGCTTAATACAAAAAAACTTTCGGTTATTGATCCAGCTGCTCAAAGATCTGGAGCCTGAGGTAATAAAGCAGCCACCCTGCCACCGGCAGGGCGTGTCCTTGATGCCCATAAATCAGGGTGCTACACTGGAGCGAACGATGGTGAATCCAATCAGCTGCTCATGAGTCTATCGCCATCGGTGATGATGTATTAGCGCCCTGATTTATGGGTGTCAAGGATGGCGGACACAGCCAATACATTTATATCAGGAATCAATTTACACCACATTTAGGGCTTGACTGTGTGCGGCGGGCAGAGGAAAGAAAAGGTCCAAATGGCCCGCCGTAAATAGACAAATATAGAAGAAAAATCAGTTAGGGCGGCACGGATATTAGAAGTAGCGAATAGTCCGTCATGAGAACCGATAATTTCATATAAAATTCATTTTGAAAAGTATTTAACTGCGTTTATAATCGATATTAAGAGAACAATTCATTATTTCTTCGACTGCCATAATAGATCAATTGCTCTAGATAGAACAATTGCCATAAAAGAACAATTGCCATAAAAGAACAATTGCCATAAAAGAACAATTGCCATAAAAGAACAATTGCCATAAAAGAACAATTACCATAAAAGATCAATTACCATAAAAGATCAATTACCATAATTGATCTATTACCATGATTAATCGACTGCCATACCTAATCGATTGCCGTAAACAAATCGATTTAAACAACCTGGTACCAGCCAACTTTTGGAGGAGTCGGATGCCGGAAAACGATAATAAGACAAAGCTCATACATGGGGGCTTGCAGGGCAAAATCTTCAGGCTGTGCATCATGATCGTGGTGACGGCCAGCATTGGCTTTGCCCTGCTGGGGATAATAGAGCTGCGGATCCTTCAGCGCAAAGCTGCTGAATCCGGACTGAAGCAGGCGGATACCGTTGGGGAGCTTTCTGAGAGCTCCATGATGGATATAACTGAAGAGAACATGCAGAAGCTGGCTGCGCAGACAGCCTACAATGCATATTGGGAAATATGGATCATGCAGCATGATGCCGTGACTCTGGCAAACCAGGTGCAGGATGTGATCGAGCATCCTGAGATGTACCTGGAAAGAGAAGTCCTGCCTCCGCAGAAAGAGAACGATGGAGAGCTGTCGCTGCAGTTTCTGAAGCCTGAGGGAGCAGATCCGACAGAGGAGGAAATGACGCTGGTTCGGAAACTGGCCGGCCTGGCCCCTACCATGCTGGAGATGATCCGGGACAACAACTATGACACACTGGATCTGGTCATAGCGCTTCCAAACGGCCTGTCCCTGAATATGGACGATCTCTCAGGTAAAAAGCTTGATGAGGATGGAAATCCTGTTCCTTTTGATCCAAGAGAGCGCGGTTGGTGGAAGGGAGCTGTGAAGACAGAGAACTGCTACATGACGCCGCCCTCCTACAGTGAGCTGTTGGGACTCTCCGAAATGGAGTTTGGAGTTCCGATTTATGTCAATGACGAGCTGGTAGCCGTTGTTGAGGGCTCTATCAGCATGGAAGTTATACAGAATTCACTGGCTGAGGCATCTGATGGAGATAAGGCATTTTTTGTTGTCATAGATAAGGAAGGAACGCTGATCTATTCACCCCGGGAAAGCGGGGAACTTAAGATGGACAAGACCTTCCAGACCAGTGTCAATGTCAGGAAATCAGGTAATAAAGAGCTGATTGACGCACTGGATAAAGACTTTGCGGATGAAGTGGGATTTGAAGATGTCACCCTTGATGGAGAGCAGTATTATGTTGCCTATGGCAATGGGATAACGCCAGAGTGGGCAATATTCATGTTTGTCAGCAGGGCGGAGCTCGAGGAACCAACAAATGAGCTTTTGCAGGCCGTGAACGATACTTCCAGGGCTACTATTCTGGAGTATGAAAAGAGCTTCAGACGTTCCTTATGGATAATAATATTTGTCATCACCGTCCTGGTGATCATTGCGGTTGTGGCAGCCCTTATATTTTCAAGAAGGCTCACCGTTCCTATCAACCATATGACCAAAAGAGTGCATGATATATCCGGGGACAGCTTCAGCTTTGACATGGATGAAATCTACAGAACCGGAGATGAGATCGAGGTTCTGGCTGGGACCTTTGAGGAGTTATCCGAGAGGACGAGGAAGTATATCAGTGAGATAACGGAGATCACAGCGGAAAAAGAGAGGATCGGAGCGGAACTGAATGTTGCCACCAGGATACAGGCAGACATGCTTCCCAGGAACTTCCCGATATTCCCTGACAGAACAGAGTTTGACCTCTATGCCACCATGACCCCTGCCAAAGAGGTGGGTGGTGATTTCTACGATATGTTCCTTATCGATGATGATCACCTTTGTATGGTTGTGGGTGACGTCTCCGGAAAAGGTGTTCCGGCAGCCCTCTTCATGGTCATATCAAAGACCATGCTCAAGAACCGGGCCCAGAATGGAGGAAAGCCGTCTGAGATCCTCCGGGATGTAAACAACAGCCTGTGTGAGAGCAATGATGAGCTCATGTTTGTAACTGTATGGCTTGGTATCCTTACTATCTCAACGGGAGAGCTGATCCAGGCAAGCGCGGGGCATGAGTATCCTGTCATCCAGAGAAAGGGTGAGGGCTATCAGCTTATAGAGACAGAAAATGGCATGGTCATGGGAGCCATAAAGAAGATGAAATACAAGGACCTGATCTTCAACCTGTCAGAAGGTGATGCGCTGTTCATGTATACCGACGGCCTGCCTGAGGCAACCAATGCAGAGGATGAGCGATTTGAGCTTGAGGGCATGATGAGCGCCATCAACAGGCATAAGGATGCGGACACTCATGAACTTCTAAGTGCCATGAAAAAGGAGGTGGATGCCTTTGTAAAAGAGGCTCCTCAATTTGATGATCTTACTATGCTGGTAATAAGATATTTTGGTACAAAAAAATGATATAATAAATACAGATTATTGCCACGGCAGGAAGGATCTTCGTATAAAGAGACACACAAAGATGAAAGGAGATCTGCAATGACATCAGAAAACAATATTGAAAAAAAGAGGATTCCCGATGATGAACTTGATATGGTAGCCGGAGGGGAAGGTAGTGAAATAATCGATCTTGACAGAAGGTTACCGACAATACCGCCTGCAGACCCAATGGATCTGCTGAAAAGACAGGATATCATACCTCCCAATCCCCATAAAACAATAAAAACAGGACACGGACCACGTAGATAAAACAGACACTTTTTGTGAGGGATATTTATGCCGCCAGAAGTAGATCAGACTAAAGAGAAAGCCCCGGAGGATTTTTCTTTTACCAATGGACTCATAAGTGAGGACAACGAGGGGCAGCTTATTGATGCCGAGGGCAAGCGCCTTAGCGATGCCGAAGGCGTCAAGAAATCATTTATGGGAAGCGGTGAGTCCGCTTTAAACGATCCCAACGCTCCTGATCAGACTGACAGGAAGGGAATCGTTTCAGGTGTCAGGGACTCGCTGCTGACCCAGATGAAAGCTGAAAATGAGGCGTCCATAAAGGACGCTTCGGATATGCAGGATGAGCATATGAAGCACAAGGCTGAAAAAATGCTTCCTGCAATGAAGAACGCCCAGGCAATGCTGACGAACCAGAGGCTTGCGTGGGCTTATCTTGCTTTGGCCAGGGCCAGGGCTATGAATTCCAAGATTGCTGAGAGCGCCGCGGCACTTGAGTCGGTGAAGCCTTTTTTGAAGGGGGAAAATGCCGCAGAGTTTGCCGTGATTGAAAAAGAAGTACAGGGCTATCAGCAAAACCCTCCGGGATTATTTATGAGTTTGCTTGCACGGCCTAAACTGGTACCTGCCAGCATAGCATATGGCAACAGCTATAACCAGCAGATCAGTGCCATGGACAAGGTATACGCCCTGAATGATGAGTGGAATCAGCGACTTACCGATTACCATGACAACACGTATCTGGAGCACAGCAGAAGATATGACAGGCTCTTTGAGACCTACTACATAATGACCAGAAGCGGAGCCAATGGCGAGGCCACTTTCGGGACAGAGGAAACGGATTCGGGCAAGGTAAGTGACGCCAAGAGATCCATTGCGGAATACATGGGCAGATATAACCAGAATGATGTCTCAGGTTTCAGGAACAATGCCATCAATGATTCCTACAGCGACCTGAGAATGGGCATAGAGGCAGTGAAGAGACCCGCTGCAGGTTCGGATAATATTCTTTACAATGACTATTTCAAGATCCATACCAGGGCTACACTGGAGGGATTCGATCCTTCGGTTCACGGTCTTTCCCAGGAGCAGGCTGCCAATACCTCCAGGGTGAGGTTCAAAGTTGACAGCGATTTCAAGGGCTATGCTGCCAGGAACCAGGTCGACACACAGGGCAATGTTACAGCGAATGCCGGATTTGACAAAAAAGCCATATCAGACATGGGTGATATGAACCTGGTGGCCAATGAGAAGGGCGCCAACAGGGAATACCTGTTTTCAGGCAGTTCCTCCAAGATCTACGAGGTAACTTCCAAGGACGGTAAATCTACGGTAAAGGGCATGTTTGTAAAGGGAGAGTTCATTCCTTCGACATCGTCAGGTGCCATTACCAGCCAGGCCGATACAAAAGAGTTTTCTGGAAAGAGCCTGCAGAAGGCGCAGATGGATGAGAGGCTTCGAAATGCCATCAGAAGGTCTGCTCTTTTCAGACATATCAATTCTGAGACCATTAACTTATACATGAATTATCTGCAGGCAGAGGGCAAGAAGACAGGAAAGCCCAAGACCCTCGTCCAGAAGGTCAAAGCCGAGAGAGGAGCATTCTTCTCTACGACCACCCTGAAACAGGGACTTATGGATGGTAGTATTTTTAATACCATAAACGGATTTTACGGAGCCACCATGACAGACATTCTGCCGCAGGATTCTGAGGCTGCATATAAAAAGAATCTGGACAAGATGTTCTCTGTTACCAGTCAGTTTTATGGTGCTGCTTCCTCAGCTACTTTGAGACTTAAGATCAATGACGGCAAGAGAACAAACAAGTATGGCCTCAATTCGGTGAATGCTGTAAGTGGGAGCCTGAAGTCAGTCCTTAACGTAACTGCCGATATGTTTCCGGGGCTCGGTGATTACGCCAAGGGACTTATCAGCAGTACCCTGGACATGATAAGGAACGGCATTATCCTGGTAAAGACTGCCATTGAATACAAGAGTACCGCCAGCGATGAAAGAAACGGAACGGAACTATTTGAACTGGCACAACAGTTCCTGGGGCTTACGTCTTCCATGGCTGATTTTGTCAAATACCTTGAAGGGCTGTTGAGCCTTGGCGTTCCGGCCATAAAGAACATAAGTGATTACCTGGCGGGGGTTCTTCCTGCTGTCAGTGACGGAATCGCCATAATAAGTGATGCCACGCAGATCTATATCAGCAACAGCAACATACACGCACTGGATGAAACCAGGGCAATGCTGGAAGCTGCCATTAAGGAAGGCACAGGACTTGGAAAGGCTGCTTCAGACAATTCACAGTCCAAATGGTTCCTTACCAGGGTCCGCAGGCAGGAAAAGAACACTATTGTGGATTCATCATTTGACATTGCCTCAAAGGGCACCGGCATTGCAGGATCCGTAATGGGAGTGGCATCATTCCCGTTTAACCTCATCAGCAAGGGAATAGATCTTATTAAGTCACTGAGCCTTCGGGGAATGGAGCGATACGGCAGAAGAGGAGATCTGGCTGAGATCCTGGGAGATAAGGCCCTGGTGGATGCGCCGCATTTTGATCAGGTCCTCTCGGACGAGACCGGCATAAAGAGCCAGTACTATCTGCCTGATGTCATCAAGGTGTTCATGTCCATAGACATGCATGCCCTGCTGAATACAGCACAGGAAGGCACGGACCTTCAGACACTGGCAGAGGAGACCCTGGGAACCATATATAAGCGCAGGGCTGAAGAGACCTTTGAGGAGTTCAAGAAGAGGGTTGAATTCGATAAACTGCTGGATGCTGTGGGTGCTCCGCTGAACTGGAGAGACGTACTCTTCGCCGCCATAGGATGATGACGCTAATCGTGGCAGCACCGACAGTTGCAGCTGAATTGTTGCAGAACAAAAGACGGTTCAATCCCGGATCATCCCGGGAATTGAACCGTTTTTTTATCACAGTCCTTTATAGCGCCTCGCCAGATAGCGGGAGAGAATAACAAGTCCAAGGGTCTCAGTAAAGTGGTAGATGATGGATGTCCAGACTATTCCGATCGCTCTGCCCATCAGATAGACGGTCTGCATTTGCATAACGCCGAAAGCTATCAGAAACAGAATCAGTACCGCCATGGATCCGAGTTTTAAGTACCTGTCATTTAAGAAGATACCCGTCATGACAACTCCCAGCAGGATCGCCGCCAGGATCTCCAGATATTTAAAGCCGTGGGTCATGTTGTAGAGCATCACAAAGGTCCCGTCGGATATGCCGTCGCCCTGGGACAGGGCGTTCATAAGTATGGCGATAAACCTTCTGTACATGGTGGAGGTAAAGACGTAGATGAGCTCTGCAGCTATAAAGATTACCGCCCAGAGCTGCAGCAGTCTGTTCACCGATGATACCGACAAAGACGCGATGTTTTCACCCAGGAATTCCTTCTGCAGATCCGCCATGTTCTTCTGATCCTCGGCGGGGACCACTGACATGTAGTGATTCAGTTTTTTCCATGCCAGATAGAATATTATAGTGGTGATGACGATCTGGGTCATGGATATGGCAAGCTCTACGTGCCACAGGGTTATATCAAGCATATCAGGGCTCTGGCTTGAGGCCTTCTGCAAAACTACTCTGATCACAGCTTCGAGAAAAGCCGCAAGGATCTTGACCAGAGCAACCTTCATGAGAGCACCCGAGAGAATGTGTTTTTTTACATTAATATACATGTTTTCCTCGTGCCTATAAGTATTAAAAGAAATGTTAATAATTAAAATCTGCTATTACTAATAATACCATAAACAAGGCAGAAAATTCATAATATGGAGACTAATAAGTCATATAATGGGACAGTGAATTATTAAAAAAATATAAAGTTTTGGCATAAAACACCATATTTCGTATAAATAGACAAACAGAATCACTATTAGTTTATAATTTTATTACAAGTTGAATCAATTTTTTGTAAATTTAACATTTTAGTGTGTTATCATATTATGAGGGACACTATATGTAGTACAAGAAGCCAAGACTATATCAGGGGGTTAAAAAATGGCCAGCAATCAGGTTTATCCATTCGAACGAAATCGTTACTATCCCGGAAAAATGCTCACAACTGCAGACTTTCAGGCTGAACAGAGCTACCACATCAACAAGCTCAGGTTCATGAACAGCCTCATGTACGGCTCCGGTATTGTGTGCGGATGCGGAGTTGTCAATCTTGACGACCTGTCCATCCTCATAGAAAGCGGAGTTGTCATTGACGGAAGCGGAAGGGAGATCATCATTGATACGTCCCTCGTCAAGAAGCTGTCTGCAATTGAAGGTTTTGATGACCTCAGCAGCGACACAGCATGCCTGTGTGTCAGATTCAAGGAAAAAGACATTCACTCCGTATATGCGGTTTCCCACAGGGAATCTGATCAGGAGTATGAATTTAACCGCATCAGCGAGGGCTACGAGATCTTCCTGGTGGATAAGGAAGAATTTGACGAAGGCTTTGAGATGGAGTCGGAATTCCTGCAGAGTGAGACACTGTTCAGAGGTGCCAACTATACGGGAACAATTACCATGCCCACCATCGTATGTAAAGGCCGCAATGTTAAGGCTAAACTGGAGATAAGAAAGAATACAGATGTTGATTCCAGGCTCTCCTACAAGGGCGTAATTGACATACCCAACTTCACGGCTGCAGACGGTTCTCAGCAGATAGAGATCAATGTCGACGATATTGAACTTTCCGAGGGAAGTGTATATTCACAGGATCTTTGGATGGCAGTTCAGAATCAGGCCGGCATTGAGGCCAATGTTATCCTTAGAAGCGGCTCGGCAGCAGCCTTTGAGGACGACAAGGCAATCCAGACCGAGAACAGTTTTGCCATGAAGGTAAGACTCTCAGAGGACACCCCTACATCCCTGATAAGAAGAGAAATCGGTAAAATGTCCCTCGAGATGAGGCAGGCTGTCACAGCTTCCGCCATCAAGCTGGCAGAGGTAGACCTGATGAGGACCGACAGCGCCTACGTTATAGAGAACATAAGAGAGACAAGGAAGAACCAGTATATAGAGCTTCCTGCCCAGAACGGCACCAAGAACGATTATCTGGAATTCTTTACCAAGGAGACTGACATCCGCACATCCAAGGAAGCGCCTGTCTCTGCTCATGTTTCAGCACCTCCCGTATCCTATTCCGGCGGTGACCTCAAGAATGTGGCAACCGGCGTCCTTGAGATACCTCTTGGAAGAGATGCAAGGGAAGGCGATATAAGATATTCAGGTGAGATAACCCACGGCCTTGGATCAGGCAACGTATATGTATCCATAGGATATGAGTACCTCTCACCGGATCAGACCCTTGGCGCCAGTGCCAAGAGCACGGTTTACGGCAACCCCGAGCTGTTCTCAAGACAGTCACAGCAGCTGGTTGACGCAGAGACAGCTGTAAGGGTTCTCAACGATAAGGGCAGCTTTGTTGTTGCGGCAAGGCTTCTTCGTGACGTGGAGTTTCTGGTTCTCACCTACAGGTGGGTAGCCATCAAGTTCCCTTCAGGAGAAGAGCTTGAGGCAGCCGATTACTACGGCAAGTCCATTACAGCCAAGACACCTACAGTTGTCATGAGACCCAGAGAGAACTACTACTTTGGAGTTCAGTTCAACAACATGGATGCCTGCAGCATCACTTATGAGCTCACAGCGCCAGGAAGTGGTGAAGTCACCACTGATGGTGTCTACACAGCTCCTTCCAAGGAAGGTGTCTATGAGATCCGTATTTACTGCTCAGATATGCCTATGGTATGCACTTATGCATATGCCATCGTCAAGTCCACAGCAACATCGGATGATGCCGGCAGCATAGAAGAACAGGATAAGGAACCGATAGTTAAGATCCCGGATATAAATCTTTGAGAGGAGCCTTAAATGATCTACGAATCCGGCAAAATGCGGCTCCTTGTGGTTGCGACTAAAAGTGTTGGTGAGGTCAACGACTGCTATATCTGCAGGGATCTGTTGTCTCCGGGGGGAATCCTGTACACCGTGATCGTTGTTCATCAGCACGAGGTGGTAAGGGATATTCTTTCGCTCTTTAGTCTTTCCGGAAGAAAGGGAGAGCAGATACTGATAGACGATTTCTCTTCCGGCGACAAGCATGTCTACGTATTTCCATTCCACAAGGAGAGACCATTATTTGACTTTTATGAGGGAGAATCCCTGACCCTTTCACAGTGCGAGGATATCTGCATAAGCATTATCCTGGCCTGCATTACATCAGATCTCCCGTATCCAATTTTATACCTGCTTCTCAAGAACGATAAGCTGAACCTTGCCAGTGACAGGTCTGTCTTTTTCAGCTATGAGATGGACCTCAGGGAGCTGGATCTGAATATAGGTGAGAGCGAGTGCACCGACGAGTGCGCATCGATTCTTCTGAAGCTCCTTGAACCCAAGTCGGGACAAAAGGCTACCAGCTATTACCTTCTCGAGAAGAAGACTGCCAACGGAAGCTACAACAGGTTCACGGATCTGTACAGGGACATAACCATTGCAGCCGTGACCAAAAAGAAGATAACACCTTGGTTTGTCTTCAGGCTATGGATCAAGAGGAATGCTGATACCATTATAGGAGTGCTTTTCTGGATATGCCTGATACTGGCGGTGTTTGCCCTCAGTATTCTGATATCGAGGCTGTTCCTTGGAGGCAATTCCTGGTTCAGGCTTCTTTTTAATACATTCAAAAAGATTGGCACAGAGAGTCTGGTTCAGTAGGAATAGGAAGGCGGAGGAGCGATGGCATCCCTAAGTTTACGCAAGAGACTTATTATCATTCTTTATATAATCAGCTTTACTATATCCATATTCATCTTTGCATAT
>JAEEGL015901810.1_pt1 | contig 11167 bp, 10 predicted proteins | sample 9134231 | NCBI WGS metagenome assembly JAEEGL01 (sample SAMN16246548, study PRJNA631951) | gut metagenome | biome: gut microbiome; feature: rumen; material: fiber-attached | host: Bos | place: Iran: Karaj | collected 2018-10
AAGTTTGTGGCCAAGAGCGAGATGAACGGCAACGCCTGGACCAGCGCCGCCGAGGTGGGCATAGAGGCCACCGACGACATCACCGCCATCGACGATGCCTCGCCCGACCACAGCCACAGCGCCAGCACCCACGTCTACGACCTCTCAGGCCGCCGCTTGGCAGGGCTGCCCGCCTCGGCACACGGCATCTACATCAGCGGGAACAAGAAAATACTGAAATAACACGGGTGAACGGGGTATGCCCCCACGGCCCCGAGGGGGGCTTCTATATTCGTCGGTTCGGAATGACAGCTGCAAAGATACACTATTTTTCGCAGACAACATCTAAGAGTCTACTCCGAAAACCATTATTGTCGCGAAAGTCGCATTGTTTTTGGGTTGTTTTTTAGTGGAGAAGGGTTTTCGGAGTGTACTCATAAATGTAAATAATTAAAGTTGACGGGGAGGCTCTTGTCGTGACGACAAGGTCTCTCCCCTTTTTTCACTGCATATATGAAAAACCACAAGATAGCTTTTCTGCTGCTGGCCGCCACGGCGCTGACTGCAGAAGCACAAATCCACAAGATGGAGAGGCGTGACTCCATAAACCGGCGCAGGGGGGAATGTCCGTGGATGGTCCCCATGCGCCCTTATTGTTCCCAAAATGATCCCATATAGCCATAGCACGCGATATACGAAAAGATGAAGTGCTGTCTTCTGGCTTATTAAAAAGTAAACACCCAACTTTACATTTTTGGATGTATAATTGGGCGTAAATCTTGCTAATCACTGATAATCAAGTGATATTGCGGAGAGAGAGGGATATTGTTCCGATTTTCTCTTTTGCAGCCTAACTTATTGAGAATCAACACTCATTTGATGTTTCTTCATGAAGTGTCGCCTGTCATCTCTAACAACTATATAATTGCGATTCGTCTGCAAAGGTAATAATAAAAGTCCGTATCGCCAAACATTCGGCTAACTATTTTTCAATACCTCCATTTTCTCATTGAATCGTTCTTGATTGGTTTAGAATTTACATTTTTCGTTTAAATCTCATCAAGCAGAAAAGCCTTTGTTTCCAGTCATATAGAATCGTCTCTTATCTAAAGCATACATTTTTCGTTTAAATCTCACCTCTTTCTCGTTTATTAGTTATCAATAGTGAACAGCTTTCCTGCCAACAACTCCTCTGCCAGCGCCTTCACACGCTGTTCTGTGATGGGGTCTTCTGACGAGTACAACGCCTGTGTCAAAGGACTGTTCATCACCAGTCCTGCTGCATCCCTCGGCTCGATGTCATATTCTGACACCAGATAGGCTGCAAGGTCAGCCATCAAATCCTCAAATTTCAAATACCTCTCTTCCATGTTATTCTTTGATTAGTTCTTTTAATGCATCTTCCGTGCAGAAGCAATACTGCACATATTTGCTCCCAAACTGCGACACATGCTCTGCAAAGTCGAGCAGCGCCTCTGTGTCCAAATAGCGTGGCCCATACTTACGCTTGTGTCGCTCGATCTCCTTATCCACAAAAGCATCGGCCACAGGGCCAAGCACAATGTCATAGTCGTGAGTGAATGTTTCGTCTGAACGGTTAAGAATGATGAACTTCGACCACTCTGCACTAAAACCTTTGAACTCCTTGACCTTCAGCCCATGCTCCTGCGCCTTGGTGGAATAATACAGGAACGGAGTGACCACTGGCTCGCCACCGTCTCTGCTTGCCCTGCGTTTGGCCATCAGGTAGGCCCGTTGCCATTGTGGCGTCAAGTAGAAGCCACGGCCAAAGTCATTCCTCGACTGGCACATCTTCAAGTTCGGCCTCACTATCTCGACGTTGCTGCCATGCAAAAGTCTCATACGGCCTTCCTGAATTTCTCGCGGTTCCTGTTACACACCTTGTCGAGGTCACTCAGCAAGGTCTCGCGTGGCAAGGTCTGCTCGTAGGCATAGTTCTCTTCCAAAAACTGGATGCCCTTATACACCAGCAGATAGCGATACGCATCGGCGAAAGCCATCTTTTTGCTATGCGCATACCACATCACGCCAATCGTCACAAAGCGCACACGCTCCACTCGCTTCTCGTCAGGCTCCTTCATGCCCATCACCTGAATGCTGATTTTCTCACCCATCGCATCCATCAGCAGCGAGGCATCCTCAAACGATATGTGCGTCTGACCTTTCTCAATCTTGCTGATACTGCTTTTTGGCAAACCAACACGCTTACCCAGTTCCTCCTGAGTAATCTTCTTGGCTTTTCTCACCTGTTGGATGGTGGCTCCCAACATGCTAATGCTCTCTTGTGTCTCGAACTTATTCTTCATACCTTAGTCCTCCATTTGCATTATTCGATGCAAAGATATGAAAAATTTCCGAAATGAGAAACTTTTAGGCCAATTTTTTGCTTTTTTCCCATTTTTCTTTTGTCGTGAGCTATTTCGTTTCAGAACTTTTATTTACCTCTGGCTTCGTAGAAGGTATTTACATTCGAGAATATCCACAAGAAAAATGCTTTTTCTTTTGGTATTTTGCTCACTTATTCGTACTTTTGCACCCAAGCATCAAGAGCAGTACCCGAAAGGGTGACTCGCCAACCGAGCAAAACGTAGCCACGGTGGTCAGTACGATGCGGAAGCAACATTTATAAACTTCAAAACAAAACGTTATGCAACAACACATTTATTACATTCGCTATGCCCTGCAGTTTGCAGGCATGCAGATTCCTGAGTTAGTAACAGTTTTCAATTGTCAGGTCGGTTATACAGGCTGGACTAGTATGCGTTCCTATCACGATCAGGCGCTCATCGACGAGTTCCAGCGTCGCGGTATTGATGTCTCAGCCGTCCATGACGGGAAGGCCATCAACTTCGCCCATTCCGTCAGATACGATATTGTGAACAACCGACTGGCCACCATCGGCTGAGTCCCTCTTATATCAAAGACTCCACCCTTGCCGTCTGCTCTTGGCTAGGGTGGAGTTGTATTTTACTTTATACCCTCACGCTGCGAGTAATATTGCGGCGAGGATGCTTAGCCCTTCTGCTGCCATCTTTTCGCTCCAGAAGTCATCCGTCAGCTTATGTTCAACGATGTAATCACGTAACTTCGTGCGCCATACCTTGTTCTGTAGCAATATCCATAGCGATTCATCGAAATAGGCAAACTCTACATTGTCTTTTAGCCAAGCCTTTGACGGTGTACAGCCTTTACTGAGGCGCTCACCTGGATAGTTCAAATGCCAGAATCCATCACTCTCAAGATGCCAAAATGGCTTCTCTATACTCGTTTTATCATCAAACTGCGAATCCTTGACATATTGTGACATCAGCATGTCGTATCGTCCTTCGAGCCAATCATTAACAGCGAACTGATTGTTCCTAAACACATTTGCCTCTATCCCATCAATGATAGCCACCATCAGCACAGGCTTTGCTACGATAGTCTCACCATGAATTTTAGCCTGTCTGATATTCATTATTCGCTTGGTGTAGTGCTGGTAGCACTGCTCGTAACTGAAGAATTGAATCACTCTGTTCATTGTCCCTCGTTATTGGTTTGCGAGGGCAAAGGTACGAAAAAACGCTCAATCTTCCAAATAATCAAGATAGAGTTTCTTAAAGTAGTTCATCAAACTATCATACTCGTTGTGCAGATAGCGCATCCAGCCTTGCTTGACTTCAATATAGGGATTCCGTTTCATGGGGTGAATACCATAAAGGCAGGTGGCAGATGGAGTATTAGAACTCCTGACGATTTCGTCTTTATTCTCTTCCTTTATCCATGCCTTGAGTACATTGTAAGGAGCGTCCTCTGTCATCGTGTCTACCGTGTCCTCAAAGGCACCAGCCATCGGATAGTCCTTGATGGCATTAAAGACTATCTTTTTGGACGATGCCCATGTCAGCAATTCGTTCATCTCTTCTTTTGATTCATCCATCAGGAACATAATGCAGTCATTCAGTTCCGGTTCCTTTGCCCTTGCATCCTCATTCTCATTAAATATTTCCCATGCGATGGCAATCATCATGCAAGCCAACCTGTCGAACGTGATGATGGTGGGCTGTGGCGTAAACTGCATGAACTCTATTATTGCCATCGTCAGCAGGAAGTCGTAGGACTCTTCAGCAACCTCACCGATGCTCTTCATTTTTCCCTTAGGTACAAACATAAACATATCGTCGAGAGATTGTTGTGACGGAGTGGTTGCTTGTCTTTCTTCATTGATTACTTCTCCGTTGTTATCGTACCAAATGCCATTCACCTTGACCTTACAATCTGGGAAATTCTGACAGTCGACAATGTCTTCGATAATATCTTCATACTTGACGACCCTATCCATAATGCCATATAACGCAGAGCGTCGATATGCCACAATCTTCTTTTCGCCTTTCATCCACACAGCGCCGTTATATCGCATATCCTTTATGGTGAAACATTCGTTCTTCAGTTTGAGGCGGTATATCTTTCCACAGATACGTTTCAGTTTCCCTTCTTCTGAGAACACCCTGTCACCTCTTTGGTTCTTGATGGAGCATCTCACAAACGAGTTCTCAATGACGAAGTCGTTTAAGTTAATATTATTATGAGCGCTTTGCTGTTTGGTAGCAGAATAAGCTTCTTCCTCCCCGTAGGCGTATTCTATCAGTCCAAGCTTGGCTAACCGCATCTTGATAGATACCTCGGTACGTCCGACAATCTCTGCTATTGTCGCAGTATCCTTTCCCTGCTTGAAAAACAGTTTGATCAATTCTTCTTCATTATCAGTCCAAGGCTTACCCCGTCGGTTTTCGGTTGCAATAAACTTTTCAGGTATTGTTTCTTGGATGACCACTTCTGCCTTTTCTTGCTCCTCGAAATCAACGTCATTGTCTGTTTCATCCTCTATCTCTATTGGCTCGTCTACTGTTGACTCGTTTTCATTCTCTTGCTGATAGTTCCTACGCAACGTGTCAATGCTTTTCTCTATCTTGTCTATCAGTTCCATCGCCCCATCTTCGCTCATCAGAGCAATCTTCAGGTCGGAAAGGAAATTCTCGTAAGTAAAGGCAAACGAAGGCGCAATATCTTCTAGTTTAACAGGACGGTTAACAATGTGGTCGTACAAATCATAGACCGTAGGGCATATTTCCTTGAACATTTCCCTGTCACTTTTGTGCGACTTCAAGAAAGAGAAGTATTCAAGATTAAGCGAAATCTGCAAATCTTCGTTGATGCTTTGGAATTGGCGCACGATTTCGTTGTCAACTTCCACAGTCCCTGCTTTCTTCTCGTCATTTGCTTTCGAGAGAATGCTTTCGTAATCAGAGAGAGCAGCAACAGAATGGTCCACAGCATTGTCCTCACTTTCAGCCAGCCTGTCTATCTGCCATTCTGGAAGTTCAGTATAGGTTTCCAGCAAGACTCTTTTCAAGGAGGAACGGCCAGAGGGAATTGTCATCAGGAAGTACAAGTCATCGTCCAACTCTGCATATTCAACGGAGTCATACAGTTTAGCCTCAGAAGGCTTAACGTTGTTATCCCGCATTAGTGAGAGTATATCTTCTTTGCTTCTTTTGGGAACTATATGCCAAAAGCTATCGCCCTGAAGATACCAGAAAGGAAGATAGGCATCGGGATGGAAAATAGGCTCATTTGGCAGAATCCTTTTCCATACTTGCAGGAATGTTGCTTTCAGCGTGTCATCATAATATATCTCGTTGTCCGACAACACGTTTTTCTCATACAATTCAATCACCGTCAACATCAAGATAGCCTTATGTGGTGACTTACGCCCCCACTTGTTGTTTGTTCTGAGATTTGCGAAAGCTTCGATATAGTTCATAGCACCGTGTTTTATAATTCTTCTGGCTCTTCGTCCTGGGTGAATTTTCCAGACTGTTTGTTTGTCAATTGCAGGAATATGTCAAGGAACGACCTGTGAGAGAAGAAATAGCTAGGATCTGCTTTCAGCTTCTCTTCCATAATAGAGAATCCGTAGTTGGCATATTCTTCCATAGTCTCTATCAAACTTGTCACCACAGTACTGACCTTTATGTCGCCCTTGTCAAGGGCAATCCAATCAATATCAGTTTTGGCTACTAAAGCGATAAAGATATAGGAACGCAAGCCAGAATAGGCATGCCGGAACTTCTTGGAGTCAAGATTTCCCCATTTGTCGATTGGCTGGCCCAATACTTTTAAGTCGTCACTCGACTCGGACAAAGGTAACTTTTTCTTAGAATACAAACCGATGAAGAATGCCATGATATATGGTTCATAGCCTGCGCCAAGAACCTTACCTTTGGCACCGGTATTCTCGGAAGCTCCTATACCGTAGTCCGAAATGATCCTTAGCACACTTTGTTCGTACTTCTTCTCAAATCGAGGGTTCCTGCGTCCCCAAATATCTATCAGTTTCTCATCCTTACCGACGAGTTCTTCTATGTTGTTCAGTATATCAGCCATCGTTACTTGATTTTAGATATTACAGTTTGAATAGTGCCGAGTTTCTTGTCATCGAACGGCTTCTTCTTCTCAATACGGAAGACACTGCCGTTCACCTCATCGATCTTGGCTTGGTCAAGAACAGCCTCGCCTTTGCTTTCCTTCAGGAAACTCTTTGTAACGATAATAACCTGTTTCTTCAGCTTACTTATCACATTGAAGAACTCGCTTTCCTTGGCATCGGTAAAAGAAGAAGTCGGAGCATCAAACAACAACGGAAATTCCGTTTTGTCCTTTTCGCTTGATAGCTTGCCAATCGCGAATAGAACAGACATCAGATAAGTTGTACGAAGAGCCGTATTTGGCGTAAAGATTCGCGTATTGTCATTATTCATCAGCACGGCCTCACCCTGTCCATTGGCTTTTTCCAGAATCCTGATAGTACCCTTGAAGTCATTGGAGTTCAGCTTCTCCAAGAACTCATTCGACTCGTCCTCAATGGCGTGGAGCAAACGCTTCTTGTTGGTTTCCTTGGCAGACTTGAAGGCTTCCGATATCTGGCGGATGATGAGAGCTGTCTTAGCGAAGATAGCGGCAGAAGTACCTTCTGCCAACTTGCCGAGAGCATCCTGTGCTTCATCAAGGGCCGCACGGTGCTGCGCCCTCTGCCTTTTCAGGAAGTCAATCCTGTTCTCGGCTTTGTTCTTCTGCTCAACCCAGTTGGAGATATTCTCATAGTTGGCCAGCAGCTGCTCTTCCGTAAGGCCGTCAGTCTGGGCCAGAATCCGCTTCTTCTGCTCAAACTCCACGTTCAGGTTCGCATCGATCTTCTTCACCTCATCATGCATACGATTGTTGAAGGCGATTGCTTCCTGGATCTTATGACGGAGCTTTGTAATCTCCGACAGGTTATCATTGAGGGTCGTGTCTCGCTTCTGAAGCTCGACAATGTAGTTGTTCATGTAATACGGTGCAATCTCTTCCTCCTCCGGAACCTTCAATGACTCCTGATATTCTTCAAGGCGGTGGAGCATGAACTCCCAAGCCTCAGAATGTTTCTTTGCAGGGCGGCCACATATCTTGCAAACTTCCTCGTCCAACATTTCCTGCATCACCTTCTGACCGGGGATGTGGACCGGAAGAGGGACAAAATCAGTCTGCATCTTCTTGATGGCCTTTTCCTGACCGGCAGTGAAAAGATAGTTCTGCTCCAGCTTCCTGCGCTTTTTGTCAACCTCACTTACCTTGCTGGAATACTCCTCGGCAATGTCACCGAAGCCCATCAGGATCCACATGTCGTCAAGGAGACTGATGGTATAGTTCTCGTTAATACGGGCCTGCATCTGGGAACGCTTCTGAGAAAGAGTGTCTATCCTGCGATTGACAGCAATCAGCAGCTTTGAAGCCTCCTTGCTTTGCTCAATGCTTTTCAGTAGACTGTCAAAGTTCACAGCCTCGTTTTCCTTGTTCTTTATTTCGCGCTCGATATCAGAGAGGATGCCGGACTCAAATTCTATGGTCCTGTTGAGCTGCTTGATCCTGTCTGTATTCTTCTTGTCGAGTTTCTGCGCATTGTCGCGGGCTTGGTCAGCCTTCTTTGTGGCATACTCCATAAATGCGAAATACGCCTCGAAATCCTTTACGTCGCTGAATGTCTCGACAAGCATCTTTAGCGCATTGGAGTTCTGGAACACGTCAAGGTCACTCTCTCCCTTGAACATCGTGTATTTCCTGATCTCAGAAGGAAGATCATAGTCGAAACGGATGCCATCTTTAACGACCCTTTCTACACCTACGTTCTCGATGAGGTAGAAAGTATAATTGGATGTACTCACCTCGCCATCGAACGATTTAGTGAAGTGGAACATCTTTTCGAGGATCTTTGTCTTCCCCTTATGCTCGTAGGTCATCGCAACCCTCACATCGTCAGACTCATTGGCAAACAGCTCTTCAATCCTCTTCTTGGAAATAAACTTGGTATCCATCTTGTTGGTGCCGTCAGTACGGAACAACCATTCAAGGGCCTCATAGAACGTGGTCTTACCATCACCATTGGATCCAATGATAAGATTGAGGCCGTTGGTCAGCTCGAAGCTGTTTTGCTTGTAATAGCTCCGGAAATTCTCTATTTCAATCTTCTGTATAATCATAGGATGTAGTTCTCGTTGATGTAGTTAAACACTGTCATATAGACTTTCTTCTGATCGCTCTCGTCAGTCGAACCATCGAGATACTTGATGATTCTGGCGACGGCAGCCACAATGACATTTTCTGAGTTAAGGGCTTGGTACAAGTCCTCATACTCCGACTTGTCATAATCGTAGAGTTCCTGTAACTTCGGGTCATCAAGAACCATGTGCAACATTCTTTCCTTGTTATTCATAAATGATCATTGTTATATAGATTCAAACCATAGTGATTCATCACGTCTCTCAGTTCCATCTCCGAATAAGACGGATTCTCCGAGAGAAGAGCGAAATTATTAACTCTCATCAACTCGCCACGAAGCAACGACTGTTCCATCCTGTAGTTGTTGCTGTTGGGATTCAGTTCCGGCACCACCACAAGGTCGTGCAGCTCAGCCATCTTCTTGTCAGGGTGTGTCCTCAGCACACGTCCACGACGCTGAATGAACTGACGCGGATTACCAGTGCTGGAACAGAAGATGGCCAGTTCGCTCCGAGGCACGTCAACACCCTCGTCAAGACACTTCATAGAAGTTAGTACCTGAAGCCTGCCTTCTGCAAAGTCATAAAGTATTTCATCCCGGTCTTTCTGGCCGGAAACGAACTTCCTTACAGTTACGTGGTCATCCACTTCTGTGATGACCTGTGTATATTGGTTAATCAGATGCTCCGAATCGTTATCGTCACCAATATCCTCTGATTTGTCAAAGTCATCATTACCAGCTACATAGTCAGGCATGTTGCCTTCCGGGACATAGACAAGGGTGAATTTCAGATGACCTTGCTTCTGATAGCGTTTCTCAATAATGTCCCTGAAGGCATCCAGCTTCCTTTCTGCCTTATGGACGATTCTCTTCCTAGCCAGTAACAGCATCTTCAGCTTCTCGTCGACATCATCAAAGCAACCTTTGTCGAAATTGAAATATTTGGCTATCCTGTCGGACAACTCCGCGTAGGCATCCATCTCTTCAGAGGTGAGCTGTACAAGATGAGGATAGTACATATACTTGCAAAGCACCCCTTTCTGTATGGCTTCCTCCATGCTGTATTCATAGGTGTAATGATCCTCGGAACCAAAGAACTTCCGGAGTCTTTCGTTCCCTTCATCATCAAACTGGCGCTCAGGAGTCGCGGACAGGCCGATACGCCTGAGATACGGGATGTCATTCAGCCGTTTGACCAATGAACCGGAACCCATATTGTGACACTCGTCGGCAATCATCAATAGCCGTTTCTTGTCGAAGCCGTTCAGGACATTGAACACCTTCTCCCTTGAATAGGAGGCGTAGGTGGAGATAACAATATATGAGACCTCCGGCTCTTTTTCCGTCCTGTATTTCTCATTGAAAAGAATACGTTCCACATCATCCCGCCAGGTCAGGTTCTTGGAATAGACCTTTATGATATTGGTGAACTGGAACTTCCGGCACTCCTGCTCCCATTGATTGACAAGGGTGATGGTAGGAACAAGGATGATGGCTTTATAGTAGCCCTTCCGCTGATAGATCTCAAAGAGACAGTTCAGCGAAGTGATGGTCTTACCTGTACCGGTGGCCATGGCAAAGAGACCTCTTTGTTTGTTATTCTTCCAGTTCTCAAAAGCGGTCTTCTGGTATTCACGAGGACCTTGCGGGTAAGGGAACCGGGGTTCTATATCATGGACTTCACAGACAACGGCACCAGCCTCCTGTCTTTCACGAATGGCCCTCTCCTTCTTGATCTTCCGAAGCTTGGCCTCTACATCAAGCAGCTCCTCGATATCCTTATCGCCATAGTTCGACATGATGGCGGAAACAAGATTCTCAGGAGAGAGGTATTCCACGTTCTTCTTCCTGCCATTCATGATGGAGTCAAATTCCTCACGCTGGCTCTTGATGCGTTTCTGCACCATCATGTCAACGGAGTCACTGCGGTCAATCTTTATCTCTTCGAGGTTATTGAACAATCCGCTGATAGTGAAGTTCGCGGAACCAGTAAACGAGGTGATGCTGTCACCATCACGGAACTGGCCGGATTTGGTATGGCTAATCCCCTTCTTGTTGCGTGGCTTGATGATTCTTATATCAATACGCTTGTCATAGATAAGGAATGCCAGGCACTCAAAGAACTGCTGCTGGTATTCATCAAAGGTCTGGCGCAGGGTCTCGAAATTGGTCAGGTCGAAGCAGTCTATCACGCCGCCATGAATACCTTTGCTGATAGTCTGCTTATCCTCTTCAGAGACAATGTGGTTGATGACCAGCCGCATCCTGCCGCCATTAGAGATAAACGAGGCGAAACCATCAGCAAGCACGCTGATGGTTGCAGAGCTGAAATAGCCCAGCTGGAGATCGAACTCCCAGCTGTTCTCCAAACAGTCGTTGAAGAACTTCTCCGGCGAATTGAATTCACCAGGCCTGTATGTTCCGTCTTCTGCCCAATCTACCTCGTACAGCATAAGTTACTATGTTTGCACCAGCAAACGCGACAGAGGCGGGAGCGACCACCTCTCAGAAGACCAGATTGAGAGATTGCTGAGACTGTGCGCTGGTAAGGTTTTCTTAGCCGAGGAGCCCACCAGGAATCAGTAAGCCGCC
>JAEEGL016344328.1_pt1 | contig 11167 bp, 7 predicted proteins | sample 9134231 | NCBI WGS metagenome assembly JAEEGL01 (sample SAMN16246548, study PRJNA631951) | gut metagenome | biome: gut microbiome; feature: rumen; material: fiber-attached | host: Bos | place: Iran: Karaj | collected 2018-10
CTAGGAATATCAGACACAGTGTGGAAAAATTACTGACAGATGTATTCCCTGATATAATTGAGACAATGGGATTATCAGGATTTACTGCAAAGGTGATATGGGTATTTATTATTCTTGGAATACTTGGTTATATTGTTGTCATCTTTAATTCAGTAAGATGTATCATAAAAGAAAAAGAGTATGAGCAGGAAGGACAATTACAGTTACTGGCTACATTGCCAGTATTATTTTCTTTTATTGTTCCTATTTTGGCAGCAACATTTACTACATCAGAATCAACCGGAAGATACTACATCGGACAAATGTTCTTGATGGGGGCAGGGTATGCAGTCGTAATAGGAGTAGTGGAAAGACATATAGCAAAAAATGTTGCCAAGAATTTGATTGTTTTACTTATAGCAATACCAGTATTTGTTTATGGTATTAATTCTGTTAGTTTTTACTATAATAATTTGATAGCAAATGATCAGACAGATACTTCAAAGAATATGCAGATCATCAATTGGCTGAAGGAAAACGGTTGTGAATATGGATACGCTGATTTCTTAAAAGCAAATGAAATAACCGTTGTATCTAATGATACTGTTAAGATCAGGGCTTTGGATAGTATGACAGATCTTAATGGATGTAAATGGCTTACAGATACAAGATGGTATCCACCTACAAAATCTACCGATGGTCTCACAGCCTATGTTTTATTGCCAGAGGAAATAGAGGAATTTCAAGCATTTTTAGATACTCAAAATCCTACAGTTGTAGCTTATAAGGTTTTTGATAATCTTGAAGTGTACATACTTGATAGAGATTATTCAATGTGGATAGATTAAAAGATATTATGTTGAATATAACGCAAAAGAAGTCGCTCATTTAAGCGGCTTCTTTTGCGTTAGTGATAGAATTTACAATAATTGCAGGTAGACCAAATGCCAGCAGTGCAAGTTCTCTATAAGTAAACCATGCATGAACATAGGAGTGATTGCTAACAACAAATAACCATAAAAATGAAATTAAGGATATGGCAAATGTAGGAACAACAATGTTTAAGTTGATACTTATCTTTATTTCTTTTTTTATCAGCTTTAACAATATTACAAGAATAAATAGCAAAACACATAATATAAATGGCCACTCAAGGAAAATCTTAACATTGGCAATTATACTAGAAAAAATATTGGTGGCAGTTTCTTGTTCTTCTGGAGAAGAGGTTCTCAATAATATTTCATTAATAGCATCAGAGAAAGAACTGAAGTCTGTAAATAGCGATACTAATAGCCATTTTCCTCCCCACATCAATATATAACCAAGTACCCAATTGATTCCAAAGATAAATAAGTTTTTAAAAGTCTGGATAATAGGCATTTCTTTACAGTTAAGTAGTACATAATAAGCAGCAGGAATACCAAAAGCAACTGCTGGGTAAGTAAAGAAATCAAAATATGCTACAAGAATCCCAATAATGAAAAAGATATAAGTGAACCAATCATTGGATTTAATGTAATCGTTGTATTTTAACAATATGATCGACGAAATAAAAGCTATATAAAATATAGATGAAAACTGGAATGATAAGGCTATTGTAACTGGATTTAAAACTAAAAGAGTAAAAAATATTGGGATGCAGTATTTTGTTCCAAGTTTTCGTATAGTCAATAATAGCAGAGAAAAGATTATAATCAGTTGGCAGATCATATTAAAAATTCTAATATCTGCAACTGAGAAAAAAAGTAATAGCGGTTTTAGCCATATAAGATAGCCATGCCAATAGCGTGGGTAAGATAACTCAAACAGCCCTTCAGATATACCCTGAGCCATAAGCACGATGGCCTGGTCATTGGCTTTATCATGATATGCATCATGGTAACTGAGAAGAACTTCCTCGAGTAATGGGATGTCCTTGTCTTTTATAGCCATTAAGAGCATTAATGCATCCGTATAGTTATCAAGCTGTGAGTAACTGTATCCGCGTACAAGTTGTGGTGTTGTGCCCTCATATTGGTATATTTCATAGGAACGAAGAGTGTTACTTAGCATTTTATTTGTTGGCAGTGCATATACAAGTAACAATAGGAGCAAGCCGAGTATAATTGATGATAATAGTATTATTATTGATAACAACGTTTTTTTTATTAAATTATGCATAACATTATTCCTTTTTATTAGTATTCAATTGTAAAACATATAATAGCCATCACTATATACAAGATATTGCGATAGAGAATCTAATGCCTCATCAGATAATGTGTTGGCATAGTCTGTTTTTGACATTATTACAAAAGCAGAGCCTATAGGATTTGAAATATTATCAGTACAAATATTGTCTAAAGATATGATAATTTTAGCACATAGTTCATTATATGGTATAATACTTTCGTTAATGAGTTATGTTTATTGGATGGAATGACGTATGAAAAAAATAGATTTGTTTTTTAGAGATATTATCAGTAAGTATTTATTAGAAATTTCAGCTTTTTTAATTTTTCTCATTTCTATAATAATACGGATTAAATTGGCACCTGTTTGTGTATTATCGGATGATTATAATAATTTTATAGTTCCGTGGGTTGAAGAATATAGAAAGAATGGTATTATCGGTGGATTGTCACAAACAGTCGGAGATTACTATGTGCCATATAATGTATTGTTAGCTCTCATTTCTATCTTTTCATTTGAGCCATATGTTTTAGTTTCTTTTATTTCGTGTTTGTTTGAATATATCATGGGCTATTATATTTATAAAATAGTAGTACTCGTTAGCTCAAAATGTTATAAGTGTAAAAGAATTAAAAGTGATGCATTTTTTATTACTGCAGTAATTATGTTTTTACCACATGTAGTCATGAATGGCGCATTGTGGAAACAATGCGATTCTATTTATGCTGCGTTTATAGTAGGATGCATATATTACGTATTAAATAATAAATATAATTTAGCTTTTTTTGTAGCTTCTTTAGGTTTTTGCTTTAAACTGCAGGCTATTTTTATTGTGCCATTTTTGTTAATCATATATTTAATTGATAAAAAAACAAGTATTTTTTATTTCTTTTGGTATCCTGTAATGTATATAATAACGGGTTTACCAGCCATACTTTGTGGAAGATCATGGAAACAAGTATACAAAACATATTTAAAACAAGCTCAAGGATACGATGGGATGAGTATAAATGCTCCGAATATATATGCTCTTGGACTTAACGATTATCCTGCTTTACATATAGTAGCTATTATGACAACAGTAGCAATATTTATAGGTGCAGCCTGTTGGGTGTATATGAATAGGGAAAAAGTTAAGAGTATGCAGTTACTTTTTGTGGCTTCGTGGATATTGTACACTTGTTATATGTTTTTACCTGCAATGCATGAAAGATATGATTATGTAGCGATAGTAATGGTAACTGTTGTTTTACTTATAAACAGGAGTAAGAATATATGGATTCCTGTCGTGATGGTTATCTGCTCTATTGTAACATATAGCTCATGTATTCTATGGGGGAGCGATATAAGTATACAATATATAGCTATAGCATATGTAATGGGATATATTTGTTTTACTTTGGAGACGAGAAAAAGTCTTATTAGTTAGTATAGGAAGTGATTTGACAGATGGATTATATAAATGCAGTGACAACAGGCATTTCAACTATTATTGTAGTAATAGTTTTACTTAAGTATACAAAGATGAAAAAAAATTATGAGATTTATAATTTATATAATTCTCATAAATGTCGTAATTATCGTAGAAAAGAGTTATTCATATTGTTGTTTATAATAGCGCTTGGCCTTAGAATTTATAAACTTGGGATAATACCTGGTGTGCTAAACCAAGACAATGCGTTAGGTGCTTTGAATGCAAAATCACTTGGTGATTATGGTATAGATATGGACGGTGTTTTTTTACCTATGCATTTTAATGCATGGGGGCATTCACAAATGAGTGCACTGCCATCATATTTGGCAATACCATTTATAAAAATGTTTGGTTTGAGTTTATTTTCAACTGCATTACCAGCGTTGCTTATTAGCATGATTGCTTTTGCTATAGGTCTTTATACAGTTTATAAGTTATTTGGGTATAAAACAGGTATGATATTTGGGATTATATGTACGGCGAATCCTTGGCATTTTACGCAAAGCAGATGGTTCATGGATGCAAATTTCTTTCCTCATTTTTTCATCATAGCTACTTGCCTATTGTATTTTGCGATTATTCAAAACGACAATGCAAATAAAAGAAGATTTTGTTTTATTGTTTCAATTATCATGTATGCATTAAGCCATTACTGTTATGGAGTGTCAGTATACATTGTTCCTATTTTTCTGGTCTTGATATATATTTGGGCAAAATTTAAAAATCTTATTTCTACTAAAGAGTTTTTCTTTTCAGTATTGATTTATATATTTGTATCTGCCCCATTTTATTTAATGTTAGTTATTAACACTTTTAAATTAGACACTATTTATTTACCATTTATGACAATACCATATTTTTCAGAGTCAAAAAGAGCTAATGATATCTTGTTTTTTTCTAGCCATCCATTATCTCAGCTTATAGAAAATGTTAGGTATTTCTTTTCAGTAATATTATCTCAGCAAACAGAAACAATATGGACAATAGTACCTAAATTTGGTTCTCTTATGCTTTTCACCATTCCTTTTATAGTTTTAGGGATTCTTGTGTTAGGAAACAATTTAAAGAATAAAAAAGAGATAATGAATACTGATTCCGGGTTAGCGGAAGTGCTACTTTTCTTTTGGCTATTTGTATCATTTTTAGATGGAATAATAACAAGAGATGTTAATTCAAATAGGTTAAATGTTATTTTTTATTGTTTAATGATATTTATGGCTATTGGAATAAGAACTATAGCAGAATGTTCTAAAAAACTATTTATTATTTCGATGTCATTACTGCTTTTTATGTCTTCTTTGTTTTTATTTGATTATTTTACAGTTTATGCATCTAGATTTTATAATCCGAATTACTCATTTAGTGGTAATTTTGATTTGGCATTATATAAGGCTAAAGAATATAATGCTGATTATTATGTGATTACTCCAGATACTCAGTATGAAGGTGCTGTAGACGTGACGGAAGTTGATACTTTGTTTATTTTTGATATTGATGCAAAGTATTATCTTGGAATTAAAGATGGAGATAATGAAGAGAAGATAATACCATATAGTGAAAAATATCAATATAGAAAAGTTACTGTAGATGATTCACTAAATTATGATAGTAGCATTGTATATATTGTGAATTCTGGGGAAGAAAGCATTTTTGACAAAGAATATTATGAGATTATTGAATATTCACAATTTGTGGTAGTTATACCAAAGTGGATGCTCAATAAATAAAAGATGGAATATGTTATGATGAAAAAACTGAAATATATACTAATAATAGTTCTTATTTTGATTAGTTTTATTCCTATTATATTTCTTTTCAAGTATAGCTATGCTACAGGTGATGACTATGGATATGGAGCGATTGTAAAGCAAGCTTGGAATAGTAATCATTCTATCGTCGATGCAATAAAAGCTTCTTGCGATCAAGTCCTAGGAGTCTATACTTCATGGCAAGGTACTTGGCTTACAGTTTTTTTGTTCGCATTTAATCCTGAAGTGTTTGGATTTGGATATTATTGTATTACACCTGTAATCATGTTCATATTGCATATAATGTCTGCATGGATGCTTACGAAAACTTTTTTTGGAAAAAGGTATGATTTTAGTAATTCGGAATCATGTATAATAGCTGCTTGGTTTTTATTTTGCAATATCCAGTTTGCTCCAAGTTACCAGTGCAACTTGTTTTGGTGGGTAGGTACCGTTCATTATGTAATACCTTTTTTTATGGGATGTCTTTCTTTCTATAATTCAAGAAAATTCATACAGACATATCGCATTAGAAATTATATAGTTGCATGTATTGCATTTGCACTTGTAGGCGGTGGCAATTATCAAATTGCAGTAATTACACCGTTATTATTGTTGTGCTCTATTTTGTGGGATAAGGTAATAGATAGGCAATGCTATAAATCTCAAGCAAAGCTATTATTTTTGCCGGTTATACTAGAAGTTATAGGATTAATCATCAGTATGGCTGCGCCTGGAAATAAGAACAGAGGTGGAGAGAGCTTTGGATATAGTATAGGATATGCGATTAAGATCGTGTTACAATGTTTTGTTTCTGCTTTTCAGATGATCCTGGAATATTGTACTGAGCGGACTATTCTGATAGCGCTTTTGTTTGTATACGGCTTTATTATGTATAGACTAATATGCAAAAACAAACAAAATATCAAGTATTCATTTAGAAAACCATTATTGATGGTTGTAATGACATTCTGTCTATTTGCAGCTTCATTTGCGCCAGAATTGTATGCTAATGTCGGAGTATCTGGTGGAGTATATAATACATATTTTTACATTTTTATAATAGTTGTTTGCTATGATATAGCATATTTAGAAGGTTTTTTTATAGTAAGAAAGGGACATGATATTCATGCAGCAGGAGCTAGCATAAGCCATGTTGTTTGTTTGCTCATACTTTTAGTACTAGTGTTTATTGGTAGGCATTCAATTAAATTATCAACAGCATATGTGAGCTATAAGTATCTGGCATCAGGGCAGGCTGAAGATTATAAGGAACAGATGATTCTTCAGCATCAGATTCTGACAGATGCTAGTATTAATGATGCTGTAGTTCCTTATATTAATAATGAGCAGGGACCATTACAGCAGATGCCGGTTACTGGGGATTCAGATGCATGGAGCAATACTGTTACAGCAGACTATTATGGTAAAAATAGTGTTGTTGCCATTGATAGAGATGAATGGATTTTAAAGTATGGTAGTAGATACGGTTATTGAACATACAATATTTTTCATTTAACTGTGGTATAATACTATGGGTTGTTTTATACCAAATAAAAAAGTGATGTTGAGATAATATATGCGTAATGCTGAAAATAGAAATAAAAAACTACATATAGCCATGATTGGGCAAAAAAGCGTACCTTCCCGAGATGGCGGCGTAGAAGTTGTTGTATGGGAACTTGCTAAAAGACTTCATGAAGACGGATATGAAGTGGATTGTTATAATCGAATGGGATACGAGGATGATTCTGTAAAATATGTCAGGATACCTGGTAAAAAAGGATTGTATTATGGTGGTATTAGAATGATTCCGGTACCCACAATAAAGAGTGCAAGTTTCAATGCTGTCATTTATGCAGTATTGGCCACTATCATGGCTTCTTTTAAGAAATATGATGTTCTTCACTTTCATGCCGAAGGACCATGTATAATGTTGTGGCTTCCTAAGTTGCTAGGTAAAAAAGTAGTTGTTACTATCCATGGACTGGATTGGAAGAGGGCTAAATGGGGCGGATTTGCATCTGATATCATTAAATCAGGTGAAAAGATGGCGGCCAAATATGCTGATGAAGTTATTGTTCTTTCTAAAGATGTTCAGGACTACTTTAAAGAAACATATGGAAGAGATACACATTTTATTTCAAATGGAATCTCAAAAGCTACTAAAAGAGAAGCAAATGAGATCAAGACAAAATATGGAATTGATAAAGATGAGTATATAATGACACTTTCAAGAGTTGTGCCTGAAAAGGGAATACATTATCTGTTGGAAGCATATAGAGAAATTGATTCAGATAAAAAACTTGTAATTGCCGGAGGATCAAGTAATGCCAGAGCATATATGGATATGATCCACAAAATGGCAAAAGAAGATAAAAGAGTCATTCTTACTGGTTTTGTGAAAGGAACAAGACTTGAAGAACTGATATCTAATGCATATTTATATGTACTTCCTAGTGATGTTGAGGGAATGTCAATTTCTTTACTTGAAGCCATGAGTTATGGTAATGCATGTCTTGTAAGTGATATTAAAGAAAATACAGACGTAGTAGAGGATAAGGCAGAAAGTTTCAAACATGGGGATGTTGAGGATCTTCAACAAAAACTGTCTTTTCTTTTAAATAATCCTAATATTGTAGACAACTATAGGGAAAATGCTTCTGAATATATCTGTGATAGATTCAGTTGGGACAAGATGAAAGAAGAAACGGAAAAGTTATACATATGATCATTGTAGAGATGAGTGGCGGGCTTGGAAATCAGATGTTTCAGTATGCTCTGTACAAGGCTATGCTCAGCAGAGGGATTGAAGCGACGATTGATAAATCAATATATAGAGATATAGATCATAAAGAATCAGTAGATCTGGATAAGTTTCCTAATGTAAGCTATGTTGAGGCTGATAGGAATTTGTCATCTACTCTTCGTGGATATGGCTATAATGACAGTATATTAGATAAAATCAGAAACAAACTTAATAAGTCTAAAAGAAACTTATATCATGAAGATCTTGATAAAGGATATCAGCCAGAGATATTTAAATTTGACAATGTTTATTTGAATGGCTATTGGCAATGTGAGAAGTATTTTAGAGAAATACGACAAGAGATAACGAATGACTTTATTTTTCCTTGCGAAAAAACAGATGATTCAAAAATAATCGGATTGGTAAATGAAATTGAACACTGCAATTCTGTATGTGTCCATATACGAAGAGGAGACTATTTAAGGTCTGATCTGGTAGGAATATATGGAGGTATTTGTACAGAGGAGTATTACAAAAAAGCTATTGATTATATCAAAGAACATGTGGACAATCCAATATTTTACTTCTTTTCCAATGACATGGACTGGGTAAGAGATAACTTTGCATCAGATGATTACCACTATGTCAATGAAGATGGCACATATGATGGAATGACAGATATGTATCTGATGACCAAATGCAGGCATAATATCGTAGCTAATAGCAGTTTTAGCTGGTGGGGAGCCTGGCTTGGAGCACAAAATGATAAGATTGTGGTATGCCCTAATAGGTGGGTAAATACACATGAGGTTACGGATATCATATGTGATGGCTGGGTAAGGATTAATGTTTGATGTTGTAGCATGTTGAATATCAGATTGTTATTGAAGAGGAGATAGGTGTGAGTAAAACGATAGATTTCAAAGCTGATGTAGTACATAACAATAATCGTTATCGGATAGTACTTGGAATAATCCTATTTCTGTATGCTGCTTATTGTAGTAGAAGAGGCGTAGACGTATCGGATACTACTTATGCCCTTGGCAATTATCAATATATGGATCAGTTAGATTCCATGTGGATGATAGCCACATTTCTGTCAAATATGTTTGGAAGACTAATACTTAGTTTACCTGGAGCAGGAACGCTATACGGAGTAACCGTGTATGCGACCTGCTTGTTTGCTGTATTTATTGAAATAATGTATCTAGCATTGAGTAAATATATAACTTATTGGATGGTATTTATTGCAGAAGCCCTGGCAGTAAGTCTTTGCTGGACGCCTAAAGTCATTTTTTATAACTATATTACCTATAGTATGATGGCTTTTGCGATACTGATAATTGTCTATTCTCTAATGAATTCTAAGCCTAAGTACCTTATATTGGCAGGTATTATCTTAGGAATTAATGTATTTGTCAGATTTTCCAATGCAATTGAATGTCTGCTAATAATTGGATTATGGTTGTACGAGTTGATTGAACATCATAAGCCGTCCGAACTAATAAAAAAGACTGTTATGTGCATAGCTGGATATATAATAGGGTTTATGATTCCATTTATATGTGTGATTGTCAGATATGACCTGAATACATATTTTGATATGATAGATTCGCTCTTTGCTATGACAGAGACTGCTTCTGATTATAGTGGTGCAGGTGTGTATCGGACAATGAGATATATGATACTGGATACTTTTCATGATATGAAATATCTGGTGTGCTTGACAATTCTTTTTGCTGCTTGTGCGCTTATAATGTATCTCGTAATAGAGAAAATTGATAAGGATGGAAGAGTTGCAAAAATATTAAACTTTCTGCTCAGATTCACTAATATATTAGCACTATTGTGTATCTGTATATACTTTTTAAAAAAAGGTGTATATACGACCAACTACTATGAATATAGCTCGATTTTTAAATGCTCAAATATGTTTATAGTGTTGGCATTTATACTTAATGTCCTTAATGTATTCGGGATATTTAAGTGTTCATCTATTTTAAGAGCAATGTCTGTTATGTGTATTGTACAGATGCTTATTGCGCCTATGGGAACAAATAATCATATGTATGCTATTATGAATAATATGTTCATTACAGCACCTGTAACATTTGCTATAATATATAAGGTTTATGAACTTATGAAAGAAAAAAAATATGGTTTTTATATCTATTCTTTCTGTATATATATCGTAGCTGTTGTTTTGGTTCAGGGTGTGATTTTTCATCTGAACTTTTCATATGTTGATGGAACAGATGGCAGTAGTCTTGACACAGTTATTAGTAGTGTTGGTAGGCTTAGAGGCTCCAAGACTACTTCTGAAAAGGCTGAAAATCTTGAAAGTCTATATGACTATATAAAGACCAATGATATGCTTGGACAAAAAGTCATATTATTTGGCCAGGAATCAGTGGGACTTGCCTATATAATGGACTTAGAACCTGCAATAGATACGCTGTGGCCTGATCTGGATAGCTATACTGTCAGCAAATTTGAAAATGCTATTTCAGATATTGAAGATGGTGCCATGATCATAATGAGTGAGAAATTAACAACTGGTGCTAATGTAGACACTAAGAAACAGATGTTATTAGATTACATCGAAGAAAATGGCTATATAAAAGTGTTTGAGAATAGTATGTATACATTATACGATGTAAAATAATAGATTTTAGAAGGATATTTTAGTGAAGAAGATAGCGTTTATCCCATGGGATAGCTCAATACATGACGATAATATATATTGTCCTAGAGATGACTGGTATGTTGATTCACATATACTGTTATCAAGATATTTAAAGACTAAGGGAGCAGAGATACATACAATTGATATGTATAAGAATCTGAGTGAGATTGACTGTTTCCTCTTTAGTAAACTTGACTATGAATGGATGGTCAAGGTTGCCAGAATCAAAGCTATGGATAAAGCAGTGTACTGGTCTGCTGAGCCACCTGTAGTTGTTGGTGTTAACTGCAGAGAAGGATATGAACAGATACTTAAGTACTTTGGTAATGTAATGACCTGGAATCCTGATCTGGTTGACA
>JAEEGL016351439.1_pt1 | contig 11167 bp, 4 predicted proteins | sample 9134231 | NCBI WGS metagenome assembly JAEEGL01 (sample SAMN16246548, study PRJNA631951) | gut metagenome | biome: gut microbiome; feature: rumen; material: fiber-attached | host: Bos | place: Iran: Karaj | collected 2018-10
AATCTTTTTTTCAATCTGGAGAATCTTTTTTTCAATCTGGAGAATCTTTTTTTCAATCTGGAGAATCTTTTTTTCAATCTAGAGAATCTTTTTTTCAATCTAGAGAATCTTTTTTTCAATCTAGAGAATCTTTTTTTCAATCTAGAGAATCTTTTTCTCATTGTTCTTTTAGGAAGTCATTAGCACTGTTAACCTCATCTTTATATCCATTTACAGCATCTTTTAATTTTCCAACAATCTCCGATAATATTAGACTTCATTCGTTGAGTTCTCTGATTCCTTCCTCGATTATTGGTAGATATAATTCCACAGTTTTTTTTGCAGATTCAAAATATGTCAAATTTTCATCTAAATTTTTAGAATTTGATCCACATTCTTTCTCCTTATTGAGAAGAAATATAGTAAAATCTAGCATCATGGTCGAAAAATTCTTATCACTAATTATGCTTTCATCTAGAGCATGTTGATTTATTCATCTTGATTCGGGATTTGCTCTGTCATCATTCAGATTTTTCTTTATGTTATTACGACTATTTACAATATTTGAATAAAATTTAGTAAGAATATCCAAAAAATCTTTAATATTAAAATCTCAATTGCCGTTATTGACTGTTTTTTTAAAATGATTTAAAATAAACTCTATACAGTCTTTGATATTATCAGGTGATTCTAACTTATGAGATGTTATTTCCTCTAGAGGTTGTCTAGTAATTCAATGTATCATTTCGATTTTATTTTTCAAATCCCATTGAAACTCACAAAAATTTTTATTAAACTGAATTAAAAAATCGTTATTAATGTTAGCGGCTCCATTATTTTTTTCTCCAGATTCCTCAAAGGACTTGTGTATTTCATTAATATTTTTTATAACTCGATGCCAAAGAGTAAATATAGCAACTAGGCATCACTTTGTTTGTTCTGTGCTTGTATCTATTTGAGAAGGAAATTTTATTTGCTGTGGAGACTTATCTTTCATTTCATTTAAATAAGTTATGACATTATTAAGTCCCTTTAATGAATTAATTTTTGTATCACCCAAATCTATTTTTCTTCAATTTTTAAAGTAATTCTCATCATATTTTTTTAATCAAGCTATTAAGAATTCAATAATAGTTTTGTATAGTTTTTTTATAGATTCTTGTATTTTATTTTCTGCATTATTATTTTCTGATTGGTTTTGAGAATTAGGGAAATTATTATCATTGAAAGGTTTGTATGATGAATTACAGATATTGTTGAAAAATTCAATTGCATCGTTTGATAATCATTCAAAATCTTTAACATTTTTATTGTTAAACAGCTTTATAAATGTATTTATATAAGCTATTTTGTCATTAGTTGGTAATTCTTCAAAACCATTGGTTGTTCCATTCGGTAATACTTCCGACATATTCTCATATCAAATAATATAAATATACCACTTAATATAGTTTTTTCATAATAAAAATCAATTCAAAAATAAAAAATCTGATATGTCAATATACTTGCGTTTTTACATATTGGACTTATCTTAAAAAGTAGGATAAAACTGATATTTGAAGTTTTAATTCATAATTGTTTATATATTTTTTATAATTTAATTAAATATTATATTGATTTATTGTCAAAAATATATACAATATATGTATATATTTTATATTATTATATGAAATAATATGGTTAATGTTCCATGAAGATATTTTGATATGGTAAATGGTAGTTGATTAAAAGCAATTGCACAATGTGTTAGTATTTATTTAGTTTGTACTTTATTCACAGGTTGCGAAAATAATAATACTCCTGATTTACTAGGAGAAGAAAGTACGGAAATAGCATTAGAAAATACAAGCAACGCAGAATGAAGTTATCTTGCATTAAATTTCGACTGATATCGAGCTATTGATCCAGAAAAAATAACGATTAACACATCTAATGATTATATAATATATTTTAATAATGGAAAACCAACAAAAACGTATGATGTCTGGAGTGTGAATAGAAATAAGCCTACTATTGCTGGAAGTACTTCAGTGCATTTACCAAACAAATATAATAAAGTAATAGTGCCTTCTGATACAATATCCTGTTGTTTGAAAATACAAACAGATAAAAATTTAAGGGTAAAAAAAGTATGAATACATTGAATATATGAAAACATGAAACCAGATTGAACTCCATTAGGTGAAGATGTTGTTAAAGTATGGGAAACACCGAATACTGAATATCATATAGTTCCAAATGATAGTATTGTGTTTCAAGCTGAAATAGATTGCACAGATGATACATGAAAAGTAATAGATTTAGGTTTTGTAACAATTCTCCTTAAAAAATCAGAAATGTGAAAAAATTGTAAAATAAAAATTTGTTCAACTAAAAATGAAAGAGGTGAAAATAAATATTATGCACAACTAGAATCTACATCTTAATCCTAAAATTAATCACTGCTTGTTTCTTGTCTTCAGCTTTAACTGTACGTAAAGTGTAATTCAATCCTTGAGCAAAATCAGATTCAAAATAATTTACATCTTCCACATCTCATTGCACTGAGATAATTTCCATATTTCGTGGATAGTAAACCATTCATTTTTCTCGCCATAAACGTTCAGGCTTTCCATCATAATGATTAACCGGACTTAATACCAAAATTCATTTTTCTCTTGGAGTCAGACTTATCTCATATTTCTGCTCTAATCAATTTATGAAATTTTTATAACTCTCTGGCACGAAGAAATAATAATCAATTACGAGCTGATAATCTCCAATAGGTAGCCCATTTAATTCCAAAATCTCATTCTGCTGTGATGTAATCAATTGTCACGTAGCAGAGTAAAGTTTGAGCCATTTCGTGAGAAAATCATCAGACTTATTATTTGCAATATTTACATCTCGTGCATAGATTTTTCATCATTCAAATCTCGTATTCAGGTTATTTTTTGCTATCATATCTCTAAATCATTGGCTCACAAACATATCAGAAAGATAAATCTGAATATATCTTTTGTTCAAAACTTCATCCCAGTTATTTATCAGATTTTTGGCGATAGTTGTGGAATTTTTGAAAAAGTAATCCAATACTTCTGAAATATAAAGTTCCTTTTTATTACCACGGTTTTCACCGCGAATTATATCGATTGCGGCATTCATAAACTGCCATTCCCTCATCCTATCGCTAAATCACGGCAACAATTCAGTAAGCAAATTTGAATCCAGAAAAATTACTCATTTTATATATTTATTGTGCAAAAGTTTTCGCTGCTTTCAGCTATACATTTCTCTCACTTTATCCATTTCATAATCTTCGTTGAATGCTTTTTCGTATAGTATTTTTAGATTTTTTCCATCCATATCTGTAAATCAGAATTTATTTCCCGCTACAAATCAAAGTTGTTTTTCTCCAAAATATTTGGTATATCGTGATGGTAGAGTGATCCTAGACTTTGGGGCGATATAATCTGCTAAATAAGAATCGATTATCTCCAAATTCTCAATATGTCATCCACTCAAAGTTACGAAAGCAAACGAACCAAAGAATCATCAATTCGGACGTTTTTCATTTCCATTCTGCAGAGGTACTAGATAGTTGTAAGCCTGATTCTCTCCCAAAAGTTTATAAACTTCTTCACGATGTTCATATAAATCTGACAAAAATCACATTAGGGATTCATAACGCTGAAATCATAGAGAAGAAAGGTAATTCTGATTATTTATGATATAATACCAAACTTCTTCTATTTCAGATTTTTTGGTTTTGAAAATATTTTCTCATTTCACGTATGATTGGACTATCTTGTCTAATGTATATAATTCGTGTGAAACTTCCTTATCGATTGGGAGAAAGTATATGGAAAGAGTTTGTAAATCTTTGGTAAAGATATCTAATTTTGATCATCCAAAAAGTATATTTGTAATATTTGAGTATAGACTAAATATCCAGAAAAAAATTAGGAATAATAATGAGTATATAAAAAACTGTATCGAAGGAATCTGCCTTTTCTTTTTTTGATTTTCTTCTATTCCAAATTGCTTTTCTGCCATAAATATTTTTTCAAAATCCACCAAAAACTGAGAAATCTGATTATTCTCCTATGAATTAGAGTAATATTTTCTAGATAACTTTCAAGATAAAAAGAGATTACTTAATCGTCATTCTGAATGAAGCGAAGCGAAATGAAGAATCTTAGGCTTTACTTGTTTTTTTATTTTTTATGATCAGTAAGATAGAAAAATATAGTGGTAGGAGAGTTTTTAATCAACAATAATAACCTATAATTATTATTTAAAAACTACATTTTCAATCCATTCTAACATTGCCGACACATAATATAATATACCTATCTAAAAAAGTCGTTAAAAATTTGACAAAATTTTGAGATTCGAGTATAATTGTGTATCAGATTTTATTATACCATATAACTCATGAAACAAAAACGAAAGGTAAAAAGCCTACTTCCTCAAAGAAAGGATAGAAAAACATCTTTTTTAACAACACTGTTGTTAGTTTTATCTACAATATTATGCATCTGATCTGCAAGCTTGCTTACATCAAGTGTATTTGCAGAAAATTTTACAGAAGTTACATATACTTGATTGGATGACAATATTGAAGTGCTATATGAAATGAAATTTGTGGATCCTGCAGATTTGTCTGGATGAGAAATAACAAAACTAGAAATATCGGGTAATAGTCTGTATATTTCACCGAATCCAGTAATTGTGAATCCAGATTATAATAATGTAGTAGCAAGTTGAACATACTGACACATTTTGTGATGATCTGGAAATAAATTATCTTCAGGTTCCGAAAATGTAACCATTATCGCATGATTAAAAAATGAAGTAAAATGAGCTAATGCTACACTTCTTTGATGAGTGAAAAATATTCTATGAACATGAAATGTTTTAGTTTGATGAAGTGATAATAAAGCACAAAATAATAGAGAATGAATAGTGATAATTGGATGAAAAGATATTCTAGTTACTCTTAGATCTTACATTAAAGATAATATATTTATTTTATGAGGGGAAAATTCTAAGGTAATAAGAACATGAAACAATATAATTCTATGATGATCATGAGTCAACCTATCGGTAGTAACGGCAATATCGACAAATACAGAAATGTTGAATAATATTTTTGCATTTTCTAATCCAGAAGAAATGAAACCTCAAGTTTGAGAAACGTTTTACTTATATCTCAAAAATTGAGTCTGAATTGGAACTTGAGGGTTGCCTGGATGATTGGTAGTTCACGGTGCAATGAGTTTTGGAGATGGAAGTGATTGTAATATATCAAATACGTGAGTAGTGATTTCTTATAGCTGATGTTTAGTGTGATGTACAAAATCATCATATTTGTCAGGAAAACGAGAAGTTTTAGATAATAGTGAAAAGTGTAAATTTTTGGCAGAAACTGATTCTAAACTTTTTTATCAAGAAGAAGAGATTCCTGAAACACCAAACTATAGATGATACTGTACTTATGCGGGATTTACATGACATACTAGAGCATGTTCTACTCCTGGGGTTTATCAAAATGTAATTTTTGAAACAAGTATTGTGGATAATGGTGGATGTGCTTCGTTATGATCATGAGAGAATAAGTGTGTCTTTGAATGTGAAAAATGATATCATCTAGTGTATGATACTAGATACGGATGAACATGATGTTATGCCGATTGTACTACGGCAGATGGTATAAAAACAATTAAACATAATGAATCTACGATATGATATAAAAAACAGCTAGTTATATGTTCAGATGGAGAAAAGTGTGAAACATGTGGTGGAAAAAATTCTGCAACTTTGATTTGTGATGATTGAGTGTTGTATATCTCATGAACACACACAAAGGCGGAGGAGAATGGATATAATTATGCTCGTTGTACGTTAAAATGATGATATAAATGTCAAAGCGGTAATTATAATATAGAAAATTTATTTCAAGTAGATCCATGAGTAAATAATGGACAGAATTTTACTTTACGACATTATTGAAAAATATATCAATCTTCTAATCGAGATTATTTTAGGACAGAAATAACGTTTATCAGAGATCTTAACAAAAGCGCTCAAAGTGAAAATACAGGATTTAGTCAAGCAACTAGCTTTAATCGATGAATAATTACATCTGAATGAGCTCGTGGATACTATCAGTTGTGTATTGATTATACTAGTGGTAAAAACATAGACATTAAACTAAATAATACAGATTGTGGAAAAGGTAAAAACTACTATAAATTAATAAGATGTAAATCAAAATTTACAAACGAAAATGGTGTATGTAGGCCACAGTGTAAATCTTTCTTATCATGAGATAATAATTATTATAATTATTGAAAAATACTTACATGATATAAGGAAGGTAATGTTACATGTCCGAAAGAAGATTGTGAATCTTCCGCTTTTAGATGTGAAGATGGGGGAGAAAGATGATGAATATGGGTAGCTATCGATGGAGATTTGATGAAAAATGCAAATAATTATAAATATAGCTACTGTAGTATTGCTTCAAAAAAATGCGATCAATTTGAATTCAGCTCAGAAGATTTAGAACGTTTTAAAAATAGAGATTTAACATGATATGAAAATTCAATTTATACAGGTTGTACAATAATAAATAATAATAATTGAAATTGTGAGACATGAAGTACATATTATAAGTTAGATGGTTGTAAGACAAATTATCACACAGAAAATAATGAATATTGTATATATAATTACAGACCAGCGCCTTGTTCAGACAAAGTTAATTTACCAGATTATGCTGCGCGAGTACAAGAAGATTCAACAGGGCGAAACGGCATAACTTTAGCACCATGAGAATATGGACAAAGCTGGGATGAAGATGCCTGGACTTCAGATATTCAACCTCCTGAAGCATGTAAGTGGAAGTGTATTGACGGTGCTAAACTAGAATGAAAAGATAAATGTGTAATAAATTGAGAATGTTCTAAAGAAGAAAAATTTGAGTGTATTAAATGAATTAGTGTTAATGAAATAACTTGAGCTAATAATGAATGATATTACTGGGATTGTAAATGATATGGTTGAACTATAGATAATTGTTATTTATGTAATGATGGTTACACATATAGTTGAACAACGCATAAATGTGAAAAAAATGTATGTTTCGGAGCTAAATCGAATTGGGTTTTAGTAGTATGAAGTGATGAAAACTTAGAAAAAAATACAAAAGCTCAACTATATCCTAGTGCTACTGCGGCGTGAAATAATCCATGCGCATATACATGTGGAAATCTTTATTATGACAAATGAGTATGTAGTAATATTAGTAGTATTTGTTGAGATTCGCCAAGGAGTTGCCATGTATGAATAGCAATGAATTACAATAGTGATGATAAATACTATAAATGGGATTGTTGATACGACGAAATTATATATCAAAATTGTTCTGTATGTAAAAATGGTTCTCCAAATAATGAGACTTGTAATGCATGTGGTAATGAATTATATCAATGTTATTGAAACGTAAATCCAACAAATTTTCAAGAAAATGAAAATTCATATACTTGGGAATGTGATTGATTGCCATGTTCTAAAACTAAGGAATCTTCACAGCAAGTAAGCTTACAAAAGTGAACAGTATATACATTTGAAAAAACAAATGCTCGAGCTGGAAATTCAGTACCTAAATGCTCAGAATCAACAGGATGGTGGTATCATAACATTTGTATCCTTCCAGAAGAGATATGTAGAGATAATGATTGATATATAAATAAGTGTAATTCAAGCAGAATTGTTTTTACATGAAAGTGCCAGGGTAATGGTGTCGTAGGATGACTTTGATCTTTCTTGTTTAATGATGGTAGTTTTAGTTTATGATGATGGACTCCAACTCCAGATCCTCTGACTTTATGTAAAACAAAGAGAGATTCTATTAAAGATAGTTGTAAAAATATCGATTGATGTTACATAACTGTTGATTCTTGTAGAGATACAAAAAAATGATATTTTAAAGCAGAATATAATCGATTGCAAGAATATTACCCTGAATGTGATTGTCAGCGAAGTTGTTTGGATGAAAATAGTATTTATAAAGATGTATCACATAATGAAGTATATTGTAAATGTGGTACTAGAAAAGATTATGTTTACAAAGCTGTAAGTTGAAGTAATTGTAGCAATATTCCAGAGATTGAATGATGTGAAATAGAAGAAGAAAAAAGTTATGATGTTTATTTATCATGAACAGTAGTCTATAATGAAAAGGATAAAAAGATATTATGAGATACCTATAATCAGAAGTGTTGAACATATGATATGAAGACACATAAGCGAGAAATCGTTTATTTACCGATTGTCACTTGAAATGATAATAAATTAGTTTGATACTTAAAGTGTCCAAATACAGTTAACTGATGGCCAGCCTACATTTATCAAGATGGTACACATTCAAAGATTAACTAATTTTTAGACTTGAATTTTAATAAAAAGTAGGATAGTCATATCCTACTTTTATTTATTGGTTAAAGAGATTGTTTTATGACAAATCATTATTTTTGTAATGGTACAGTATTTTTCTCGTTTCCATAATTAGGAATTGATAAAGCGTTATATAAAGTACTTCAGACTTTTGTGTCATTGTGAGTATAATCTCATCCTATATTAGATTCTTCAAAATATGTTGAATTCTGATATAACTCTCACTGATTATTAGAATAAACAGGACTTCATTTTTTTGATTCATCTGTACGTATAGTAGCCTTTAGTCATTCAACATTTAGATTTTCTCACTCCTTATTTACGACAACATATACTTTATATTCACCATCATCAGTGCCTTTATATTCACCATTATCAGTGTGTTTATGCCGTATCCATTTAATATCTTCTCAATTTTCCATAGCATCAAGAATTATTTTTTTGTTATTATCATCTGATGCATAATCTTTTCAGTTTATATTACATGTAATGCTTGGATCAGTATACAAAAAATAAGAATAATATGGCAACTCTACTTCATTCAATGTATAATCTAATCTTTGTAGCTCAGATTGATGTAAAATCTCATCATTGATGAAACCATCATAATTCAGTGTATATACAGTAGATCCTTTGCCTATTGGAGAATCATATTCAACAGGCACAAAATAATTATTAGTTATGTATTGCATAAAATTATTGTAAGATGTTTGCCCATGATTTATCACATATATACCCATAATTTTACTAAAAAGAGCACTCACTAGTGCTGTTGGAAATGATGAAGTAGAATTATTCCTTTGTGTACTTAAAACATCAGGCATAATAAAAACAATATTATTGTTATCTTCTTTTTGTCAATTCTTATTTGTAAGTTCTCCATATCATTTTGGTAAACATGTTGTTTGCTTATTAAATTCGTTTATTCCAAAAGTTAAATTTCAATTAAGCGGCATACCCGCAACAGAAATCTTATATCAACTATTTTCTTCATATTCTCCAGTCTCTGGATTTAATGATTTTGGATTTATGGAACTTACATCATAAAATATTCAGTCAGAGGATTCATTATAAATCACAGTATTTGTTGATGATGAATTTGACAAAGCACAGACCACTAATCATTCTTGTATTTTATTTTGTAAAGCTGCATATTGGACTCAATTATCATCATTGTTTAAATTTTTTTTATCATAACAAGTAAAATAACTATCGTACGCACATGAAAATATACCAGGTTTACCACTAGCTACACTCCAATCATCACAAAATTGGGTATTACTTGCCCCTAGAGCTTCGTAGCGCTTAAGTCACTCTCTTCAATGTGAGTCTGATGCTGATTCTCACACAATATAACATTGAGGGGTATTATCTAAACTTTTTCCAAGAGCACATATTTGTACCATGGGAAAAATAAAATCTTTGTAGTTGTATGCTGTGTTAATGTTTTTAGTCCAAGGAAATTCAGAGTTTAAGTCTAATGTAGGTAATGAAATTTCTTCAAATTCAGCAGCATTAACATTTTTTGTTATCTCATATTGACTTTGTATATTATCTTTATTAAATTCTAATCTTATAATAATCTGACCTGGAGCTTTAGGTGTATAAGATAGTGGTTCAACTATTTCCCCATTTACTGTTACTGTTACATTGCCATTTCGGTATAGACTTTCTGCAGATTCTCAATTGTAAGTTATTCATTCTAAGAAATTAACTGCCTTACCTACTTCCAAATATAGATTTTTCAATCTTTCCAATCCCATCAATGATGGTTCTTCTTTATCAATTCTCACACGTACCGTATCAGATTTAGTTACATTTCATGCAGTATCACTTACTTTAACTAATACTTTTCAAGAATTATAAATATCTTGTTTGCTTGGTTGTCTTGAATTATAATTGTATGTATGCCGACTGGTTTCTTCTCCTTTTTCATTATAATATGATACCCAAACATCTTTTATGTTTGATTCTCTATCATATCGATTAACTACATCTACTGTATTCCCATTTGAATCAGTTAAATATAAGCAGTTTCTGTTATAATCTACACCATACGAATTAAAATTTCCAGAAACGAAAGGCTTTAATACAGTAACAGTTGGGGGAGTAGTATCCTCCACATCTTCATTCCTATTTTCACCATCACTACAAGCAGAAAAAATAGCCGCCGCGGTAATGAGAGAAAGAGATATTTCACCTAGCCTTTCAAAAGTAGAACGAGGACTGTTAACACTCATATTATTTATCTGTTATAGGATAAATATACACCTACATAATAAATATTTTTCTTCATAGGTCAAGTAAAAAACAACCCAAATTTTTACAATAAGGGTTGCTTTTGTTATAAAATACTAATTTATGCTAATTTACGCTAATATTATTCCTCTTCTTCTACTCCAGCAATATCATCAATTACTTCATCCAAATGTTCGAAAGTTTCATCATCGAGCACTTGTTTTCACATTCTCATATCTTTGATAGAATTTTCAATTTTTTTCTCAAGTTCCTCTAAGGCTTTAGTATCTCACTGTAAATACTGAGCAAGTTTTTCTTTTCATTGAAATTTTTGATTTCCTAATGTGTAGAAAGCTCAGCTTTTTGTGATAGTTTTGAGTAAAACTGAAGCTTCAATTATATCGCTAATTTTGTCATATCACATATTCCATTTCACTGGAAGTTCTGCAGTTTTGAATGGAGCAGCAATTTTGTTTTTTGCAATTTTAACTTTGGCATAATATCAGAT
>JAEEGL016375513.1_pt1 | contig 11167 bp, 8 predicted proteins | sample 9134231 | NCBI WGS metagenome assembly JAEEGL01 (sample SAMN16246548, study PRJNA631951) | gut metagenome | biome: gut microbiome; feature: rumen; material: fiber-attached | host: Bos | place: Iran: Karaj | collected 2018-10
GAACGGTTCGCTTGTCGGCATGATGATCCTGGATATAGATCATTTTAAGAAATACAACGACGGTTACGGTCATGTTCAGGGAGACCGCTGTCTGCAGATGGTGGCGAAATGCGTTGCCGATACCGTGGACGACAGAGGCTTTACCTCGAGGATCGGAGGCGAGGAATTCCTGATCTTCGCATACGGACTCGATGCCCAGAGCATAGGCCAGATGGCCGAGGAAGTAAGGAAGAGCGTCGAAGCGATGGGCATACCGCACGCGACCGGAAAGGGCGATGTCGTTACGGTCAGCATAGGCGTTTATATCACCGAGCTGAACGAGCAGACGGGCTTTACCACCATGTACAACAAGGCCGACAAATACCTCTACAAGGCTAAGCAGGACGGCCGTAACAGGGTGGAATGCAACAGAAAGATCCGCGCACTGAGATCAAAGCAGAGCGCGAATTAATAAAACAACAGAAAGTGAGTTACAAAAAATGGGTAAGTATTTTGGGACCGACGGGTTCAGAGGCGAGGCAAACGTAGACCTCACCGTTGAACATGCATTCAAAGTCGGAAGGTTTTTGGGTTGCTACTACGGAAAGGAGCACAAGGCAAAGATCGTAATAGGAAAGGATACAAGGCGTTCAAGCTATATGTTTGAATACTCTCTTGTGGCAGGTCTTACGGCAAGCGGCGCGGATGTATATCTTCTGCACGTTACGACGACGCCCAGCGTATCCTTTGTTGTAAGGAGCGAGGGTTTTGACTGCGGAATCATGATCACCGCCAGTCATAATCCTTTTTATGATAACGGCATCAAGGTTATCAACGGCGAGGGCTATAAACTCGAAGCCGAAGTGGAAGAACAGATCGAGAACTACATTGACTCCGAGGAAGACAACCTTCCGCTTGCAAAGCGCGATGCGATCGGACGTACCGTTGATTACGCAATGGGACGAAACCGTTACATCGGACACCTTATTTCTCTTGCCACACGCGCATTTGACGGCGTGCGTGTCGGTCTCGATCTTTCGAACGGCTCGGCTACCACCGTCGCAAAGGGCGTTTTCGATGCTCTCGGCGCAAAGACATATGTTTTCGGTAACGATCCCGATGGCCTCAACATCAATAAGGACTGCGGTTCTACACATATAGAAGGACTTTGCAGTTTCGTCAAAGAGAACAAACTCGATGTGGGTTTTGCATATGACGGAGATGCCGACAGATGCATATGCGTCGATGAAAAGGGAAATGTCGTTGACGGCGACAGGATAATGTATCTCTGCGGTGTTTATCTGGCAAGCCGCGGCGAGCTCAACAATAACACCGTGGTCACAACGGTAATGTCCAATATGGGACTATATAAAGCTCTTGAAAGAAAGGGCATCAGATACGAACAGACAAAGGTCGGAGACAAGTACGTTTTTGAAAACATGATGAAGAACAACCATTCTCTGGGCGGTGAAAACTCAGGCCACATCATCTTTTCGAAGTATGCGAAGACCGGTGACGGCATACTTACATCGATCAAGGTCATGGAAGTTATGCTGGAATCCAAACTTCCGATTTCGGAACTTTCAAAGGACATGGTCACCTATCCCCAGGTACTTAAGAATGTCAAGGTCAAAGACAAGAAAGCTGCCAGAGAGGACGAAAGAGTCATTGAGGCTGTGAAGGCTGCGGAGGAAAGTCTTGCGGGAGAAGGAAGAGTTCTTCTCAGGGAATCGGGTACCGAACCCGTGATAAGAGTTATGGCAGAGGCCTCAAATATGTCTGTCTGCGAGAAAGTTGTCGACGATTTGATCGAAGTACTTGCAAAAAGCGGTCATGTCTGCTAAAATATCTATTTTGCAGACTGAAAATATAAGACAAGAATAATAGTTCGCGTATAAGAAAAGGAGTATTTGTAACATGGTTAAGATCGAGAATCTCGAGCAGAAGAACATGGTGAAGCTCATCATTACGGTTGAAGCTTCAGAGTTTGATAAGGCAATCGAAAAGGCTTATCAGAAGAACAAAAACAAGATCGCAATTCAGGGCTTCAGAAAGGGCAAAGCTCCCAGAAGTATTATCGAAAAAATGTACGGCAAGGGCGTATTCTATGAAGATGCCGCAAACGAGCTCATCCCCGATGAATATGCAAAGGCAGCAAAGGAATCCGGACTTGATATCGTTTCACGTCCCGGCATTGATATCGTAGAGATCGAAGCAGGCAAGGATTTCGTATTCTCCGCAGAAGTTGCGGTTAAGCCCGTTGCAGAGATCGGAAACTATAAGGGGATCGAAGTTGAAGCTGTTGATACAGCCGTTACGGACGAGGAAGTTGACGCAGAGATCCTTAAGGCTCAGGAGCAGAACAGCCGTCTCGTTACCGTTGATGACAGACCCGTTCAGGACGGAGATACGGCAGTCATCGATTACGAAGGCTTCTCCGAGGGCGTTGCTTTCGAAGGCGGCAAGGGTGAGAACCACGAGCTCGTTATCGGCTCCCATTCCTTCATCGACGGATTCGAGGATCAGATCATCGGTCACAACATCGGTGACGAATTCGATGTTAACGTTACATTCCCCACTGAGTATCACGCAGCTAACCTTGCAGGAAAGCCCGCAGTATTCAAGACAAAGGTAAACGGCATCAAGAAGAAGGAGCTTCCCACTCTTGACGACGATTTCGCTCAGGATGTTTCCGAGTTCGATACCTTTGCAGAGTACAAGGCAGATGTTAAGAAGAAGCTTGAAGCAGATAAAGAGAAGGCAGCTAAGACCGCTATGGAGGATGCTGCGATCGATGTTATCATCGCAGACGCAAAGATGGATATCCCTTCCGTTATGATCGATACCCAGGCTGAGCAGATGTATGATGACTTCGAGAACAGAATGAAGCAGCAGGGCCTCACAATGGATATGTACATGAAGTTTACGGGCCTTGATGAGCAGAAGCTTATGGAGCAGATCCGTCCTCAGGCTGAAAAGAGGATCAAGACAAGACTCGTTCTTGAGGCAGTTGTAAAGGCAGAGAACCTTACAGCTACAGATGCCGAGATCGAAGAAGAGATCAAGAAGATGGCAGATATGTACAAGATGGAGATCGACAAGCTCAAGGAGCTTATCACAGATTCCGAGAAGAAGACCATCGCCGAGGATATCTGCGTAACAAAGGCAGTTGACATCATCTCTTCCTCACTCGTTGCAAAGAAGGCAAAGAAGACAGCCGCTAAGAAGACAACAGCAAAGAAGACCGCTGCAAAGAAGGCAGACGATCAGGCAGAAGAGCAGACGGAAGAATAATATTCTTCACGGAAAGGACATAATATGAGTTTAGTACCGTATGTCATTGAACAAACCAGCAAAGGAGAGCGTTCCTACGATATATATTCCCGTCTTTTGAAGGACAGGATCATCTTCCTCGGCGAAGAAGTAAACGAGACCACGGCAAGCCTTGTGGTTGCACAGCTTCTTTTCCTCGAGGCTGAGGATCCGAAGAAGGATATCTCTCTTTATATCAACTCTCCCGGCGGAGTTATCACCGCGGGCATGGCTATCTATGATACCATGAACTTCATCAAATGCGATGTTTCCACTATCTGCATAGGTATGGCTGCCAGCATGGCATCCTTCCTGCTTGCGGGCGGAACAAAGGGCAAGAGATACATACTTCCCAACGCGGAAGTTATGATCCATCAGCCTTCCGGCGGTGCTCAGGGTCAGGCTACCGAGATCAACATAGCCGCCGAGCATATCCTCGCGATCAGAAAGAGACTGAACGAGATCCTTGCCGATAACACCGGCAGGACTGTTGAAGAGATAGCAAGGGATACGGAACGCGATAATTTTATGACGGCTGAAGAAGCAGTCAGATACGGACTTGTTGATAAGATAGTTACAAGCAGATAGTTACGGAGGTCATGTGGCTAAACAAGATACAATCCGCTGCGCATTTTGCGGAAGAACCACAGAAGACGGTGTAAGACTTTTCTCGGGACTTGAGCCGCACGTCTATATATGCTCGGAGTGCGTCAATCTCTGCGCCGAGATAGTGGACGATGACGACGAAGGCGAATTCGTGCAGGAAGCCAATTCGAGAGGCAACGGAAAAGCCTTCAAAAAGGGCTGGGAATCCGGCATCAATCTCTTAAAACCCATTGAGATAAAGGAATTCCTCGATGAATACGTTATCGGTCAGGAAGACGCCAAAAAGGTTCTTTCGGTAGCAGTTTACAACCACTACAAAAAAATACTTTATGAAACAAAGTCGGATGTTGAGCTTCAGAAGAGCAATATCCTTCTGATCGGACCCACAGGTTCCGGTAAGACCTACCTTGCGCAGACTTTGGCAAAGCTCCTGAATGTGCCTTTTGCCATTGCCGATGCGACCACTCTTACCGAAGCCGGATATGTGGGCGAAGATGTTGAGAACATCCTCTTAAAACTCATTCAGGCAGCCGATTACGATGTTGAAAGAGCCGAATACGGAATCGTTTATATTGATGAGATAGACAAGATCACCAAAAAGGGCGAGAATGTCTCAATCACGCGCGATGTTTCCGGTGAAGGCGTTCAGCAGGCACTTTTAAAGATACTTGAGGGTACTATCGCGTCCGTTCCGCCTCAGGGCGGCAGAAAGCATCCGAACCAGGAGTTCATCCGCATAGATACGACCAATATCCTGTTCATATGCGGCGGTGCTTTTGACGGACTGGAAAACATAATCAAGCAGAGAATAGGCAAAAAAGCCATAGGTTTCAATGCCACCATCCTTGACAATGACGAATACAATATCGGAGATCTTTTCAGAAAGTCGACTCCCGAGGATCTGATGAAGTTCGGCCTTATACCCGAATTCATCGGCCGTGTGCCCGTAAGTGTGGCTCTCGATAAGCTTGACGAGGAGGCACTCATCAGGATACTCAAGGAGCCCAAGAACGCTCTCATCAAGCAGTACAGCGCTCTCTTCGAACTTGATGGCGTGGAACTCGAATTCGAGGACGATGCCCTTAAGGCGATCGCCAAGGAAGCACTCGAACTCAAGACCGGAGCAAGAGGACTGAGATCTATCATCGAAAAGAACCTTCTCGATACGATGTATGAGATACCTTCCGATACATCCATCTTAAAGTGCATAGTCACAAAGGACAGCGTTGAGAACGGCGTGAGACCGGAGTACGAGATACGTCCCGACAAGAAAAAGAAGAAAGTCGGAGCCTAATACAAAAAGAAATTCAACCGTATGTTTGCAACAGTAACATACGGTTTTTTCTTGTTTATATATGAAAAATCTGATATTATTGAATTGATTTTATGCTGTCGGCGCACACTCCGGCAGTTATATGAGAAGTTGTTATCCGGGGTAAACATGAGGAAAAGAAAAACAGCCTCCGAAAGATCGATTTCGGAGATCATCGGCAGTTCCTTCAACAGAATAATCGTATGGGTGATCCTGGGAATAACCCTGATCAGTGTTCTTGTCCTCGCAATGGGACAGTACAGCGCAGGCACCAGGGATTTCGACACTGCCACCGGCCTTGCCGCGGACAGAGTCTACTGGGCGTTACAGTCCTACAAGAACATCGTTAAGGGCATAGGCGCCATCCCCGCACTTTCGAGCTCCGATTACAGCACGGAGGAAAAACAGGAGATCCTTGAGGGTATATGCGAGGAATTCGGGCTTGTGCGCAGCAAGATCATCAATCTTGACGGCTACTCGGATATGGACGACACACCCACCTACAGAGGAGACCGCGAATACTTCAAAAAGGCTCTCAAGGGTGAAACATATATCCAGGAACCCGTTACATCCAGAACGGACGGGCAGATCGCGATCATCGGAGCCGCGCCTCTGTGGAAGAACGGCGTGATCGGCGGCGAAGTGGCCGGCGTGGTCTTCATATCCATAAATCCGGTGCTTCTTCACAACATAATTGAAGGCGTGGATATCAGTAAGAATACCTTCGTGAGTATCATAGACAGCACGGGCACGACCGTTGCCGCCAGTGATATGAACCTTGTATACGATAAGAACAACAACATCCAAAACAGCCTTACGGATGCAAGCTACAAGTCCGTCGCGCAGGTCGAGAAAAAGATGATCAGAGGCGAGACGGGATCAGGCACGGTAAGATATAAGGGGCTGTCTTATTATGTGAGTTATATGCCGATCAAGGAAACTCCGGGCTGGAGCATATGCATGGGTGCGCCTTACATCGATTATCTCGATACGCCGTTGCTCCTCCTGATCCTTATGGGTGAGAGCCTTCTGATCTCGATCGTTGTCGTAAGGATACGCTCCCAGAAGATCGCCGAGGATGTGTCGGAACCGATAAAGAGGATGACGCAGTCTATAAAGAAGGCGGCCGAGGCAGGATCTGACATCGGGGCATATGAATCAAGCAACGAGGCAAAGGATCCGATAGAGATGAAGATCATTTCGGAAGCCATGGATTCGATCATGGACCGTCTGGATATGGTTACGACGGATACGAGAGAATTCCTCGATGCCGCGGTCATCACGGATCTTGTCAGCATGGAAATGCTTAAATACATCCACGGATATTACAAGGCAGCGTTCGGTGTGAACGTGATAGTTGCGGATTCGAAGGGCACGGTCCTTGTCGGAAAGACGGCTCACGGCCTTGTTGATGCGAATGCGCTGAGAGCGGACGAGAGCGCCAGTTTCATTATGCTGAACGACAGGGTGATCGGTTCGACGATCTTCAAGATACCCGAAGAATGCATCCTGAACAAGGAGGATGCGCAGCAGCACGCGATCTATGTATCAAAGATACTCGAGATAGTTGCGATCGGAAACTTCCGCCGCAGCCTTCAGAACAGAAACAAACTGAAGCATGCGAAGGAAGAATTGCAGCGTATCTCGGAGTACCATGTTGAGATGGGAGAAGAAGCCAGAAAGATGGCGACCGAGGGCGAAAGAGTGCGTAAGGCGGGAAATGCCGATGCGCTTAAGGAACTTACGGCCAAGTTTATCGGCTTCTGCTATGACATAGTTTCAAGGACGGATGACTTTACAAACTTTAACGAACGGAATGACATAACGGTTCAGATCAAGGAACATGTCTATAAGACTGATAAGCTTGTCAATGATCTCAGAAATGACATAGCGCGTCTGCATCCCGGAATTTCCGATGCGGTCAGGGTCGGAGCGCTTCCGGGAATACCGGCTCAGCTCTTCGGAGATCCGCACAGGATACGCAGGGCGATCGAGAACATATTGACAGCTACTGTTGACGAATACAGTGATAACGATATAGAGATCATATTTGAAAGCAAGAAGAATGCATATGCTACCGGGCTCTCCGTAAACATCCACGGAAACAGGATACAGACGGATGCGGAAAGGGATCGCTTAAAGACGCTTCTCGAACAGGATATGGAAGAGGCCAACGTTGTGTCGGGAGTTACGGCTTCCGAGCTTAAGCTCCTTACCATAGCGCGCGTCGTAAGACGTATGAACGGTACCATAACCGTTGATAAGGGCGGCGTAGGCGAGACCTGGTGCAGGTTGGATATTCCTCAGCTTGAGGTGGATTCGGATGTTAAATGAAAGTCTTAAAAGAATAGAAGAACTTATCTCGGCGCTTGAGAATGTCGACGGAAATGAGGCCATGGCGGGGGAACTCCGCAGGGAAATGTCCAGCGTTTACAATAAGCTGAAGTACGGAAATGATATCAGGCGCGACGGAAAGATAATCCTGGATAAGAACAACGTGGAAGAACTGTTCGAGGATGCCATCGCAAAAGAGGAATTCAAGGTGTTCTACCAGCCCAAGGTGAATCTGAAGACTTATGAGCCGAACGGCGCAGAAGCTTTATGCCGATGGGTGCATGCGGGAGAAGTAATATTCCCGAATGATTTCATTCCCATTCTTGAACAGAGCGAGAAGATTGAGATCCTGGATTTCTATATGCTCGACCACGTGTGCAGGGATATGCGCAGATGGCTGGACGAGGGCAGGAGCATAGTGCAGGTGTCGGTCAACCTTTCAAGGATAAATGTCGGACAGGAAAGGCTGCTGGACAGGATCATAGACACCATAGACCACTATTCGCTGCCGCATTCGTACATACAGATCGAGCTTACGGAAACTTCCACAGAACTGGGCTTCGATGAACTTAAGGACCTTGTTCTCGGTCTCAGGGACGCAGGTATAAGCACTGCGGTGGATGATTTCGGAACGGGATATTCGTCGTTAAAGCTCATAAGCGAGCTGCCGTGGAACGTCCTTAAAATAGATAAAAGCCTTCTCCATGAAGCGGAAAGAGAAGGCTCAAGTGAACATCTTATGCTCTGCCACATAATCAGCATGGTGCGTGATCTGGGTATGGAATGTGTCGTGGAGGGCGTCGAAACGCCCGAGGAGATCAAACTCCTTAAGGATAACAACTGCTTTATGGCTCAGGGCTTCTATTTCGACAAGCCCATAAGCGGAGACAGCTTCGAACTGCTGCTTGACAGTATCAAGGGCAGCGGAAGAAAGAAATGAATTTTTTGGCCTTTGACGGATCGATGCCGTCGAAGGCTTTTTTTGCGGCCTCGGCGTCCTCATATATGCCGAATACCGCGGAGCCGCTTCCGGTCATCTGCGAAACGATCGCGCCGGAACGGATAAGGATATCCTTGAGTTCGCCTATGCCGGGGAAGATCTCAAGCGCCGCATACTCCATAAAGTTTCCGAAGGTCTTCAACACAGCGGAAGGATCCGGAGAGTTAAGAGCGGAGACAAAGGCCTTTGGGTCGGGATGAAGGCTGCCGTAGTTATCGGTATCCTCCAGATATTTGTCGGTGAGGATATATATATATTTTGTACTCAGAGAGACCGGCGGTTTCAGAATGACACAGGGATATGCCTTCGGCGCGGGAAGCGGAGTAAGGATCTCACCCTTCCCTTCGCAGAGAGCCGTGCCGCCGAGTATGCAGAAGGGCACATCGGCGCCGAGCGATTCTCCGAGCGAAAGAAGCTCGTTCAAAGAAAGCCCGAGACCGAGCATTTCGTTAAGACCGTTAAGGACCGCGGCAGCATCTGCGCTTCCGCCGCCCATGCCCGCACCGTCGGGTATATACTTACGGACCGACATTGTTACGGAAACGGGGGCCTTGGCGTGTTTTAAGGCGCATTCCGCAGCCTTATAAACGAGGTTTGAGCTGTCCCATTTAATACCGGGACAGTCCGCGGAATTCTCGCAGGAGAGAGCGATCGAGGGAGTTTCGGAAGGCACGACCGTGATGTTGATCTCATCGTGAAGATCCACCGTCTGCATTACGGTCGCTATGTCGTGGTAGCCATCGGGCCTTTTTGACGTAACATCAAGAAGCAGGTTTAATTTTGCATATGCGTTGAACGTCTTTGTCATAAGCACCCTTTCTACTCGCAGACATGCTCTATGCCGAGATTGATCATGGAACGGACATGGTCGTCCGCCAGCGCGTAGTAGATGGATTTGCCGTCGCGTCTCGAGGACACGAGCTTGCCCGCCTTCAGAAACTTTAACTGGTGGGACACGGCCGACTGCGTCATCTGCAGGGCTTCGGATATGTCATTCACACAGCGTTCGCCGTCGAAAAGGGCATACAGGATCCTGATCCTTGTGGAGTCGCCGAAGTATTTGAACAGCTCGGCAACGTCATATAATGTATCTTCGGATGCTATTGTATCTGTCATATTCTTACTCATTTCTGTCTTATCATAAGGGCTCTCATAGCATTCAGCACGGCGATGGCCATTACGCCTACATCCGCAAAGATCGCAAGCCACATACCGGTGATGCCTGTCGCGGTGAGGATGAGGCAGAGCAGCTTTACGCCTATCGCAAATACTATGTTTTCGTGAGCTATGTTCATGGTTTTACGCGCTATGCGGACAGCTAAGGAAAGCTTGTCGGGATCGTCGTCCATAAGAACGATATCAGCCGCCTCTATGGCTGCATCGCTTCCGAGGCCGCCCATTGCTATGCCGACGTCTGCGCGTGAGAGAACGGGCGCATCGTTAATGCCGTCACCCACAAAGGCAACCTTGCCCGAAGGATCTGCGTTATTCACGATCAGTTCCTCGACCTTCTTTACCTTATCGGCAGGAAGAAGCTCCGCGTGGTATGAAGCTATGCCGAGTTCGCGGGCAACGCTTTCCGCAACAGGTTTAGCATCGCCGGTGAGCATAACGGTGTTGTTTATGCCGAGCGCGTTGAGGTTTGCGATAGCGGTCTTCGCGGTATCCTTGACCATGTCGGTGATAAGGATATGTCCAGCATATTCGGAGTTGACCGCCACGTGAACTATGGTGCCGGAATGGTGGCAGGGAATGAAATCTATGCTGAGACGCTTCATAAGCTTTTCGTTTCCGATGGCTATCTCGGAAACGCCGAGCTCGTTAAATATGCCTTCACCCTTGAGCTTTGCGATGATGCCGTTGCCGCCGAGCTCTTCGATACTTTCGACGAGTGTGCGGTCTATCAGCTTATTATAGGCTTTAATAATGCTTTTGGCAATAGGATGGGAGGATGCGCTCTCGGCATAGGCAGCAAGCTCCAGGAGGCGCTCATCGGGCAGCGTGCTGTGGTGTATGCCCGCTACTTCGAACACACCCTTTGTCATTGTACCGGTCTTGTCAAAGACAACGGTGTTCAGGCGGGCGAGGGCTTCGATATAACCCGAGCCTTTTACGAGGATGCCGTTCTTACCTGCACAGCCTATGCCTGCGAAGAAGCTTAAGGGTATGCTGATAACAAGGGCGCAGGGGCAGCTCACGCAGAGGAAGGAGAGGGCTCTGTAAATCCATGTCCTGATCGCAGGATCGTTTCCGAGCGCAAGGTTTACAAGCGTCGGGATCAGGATCAGAAGTATTGCTGCGCCGCATACGATGGGCGTATATACTCTTGCAAACTTCCTTATGAAGTTCTCGGATCTGGTCTTTCTGGAACTTGCCTCCCTCACCATGGTAAGGATGCGGGAGAGGGCGGAATCCGCGAATTCCTTTGTGGTCTTCAGACGGATGATGCCGCTTAAATTGATAGAGCCGCTTAAGACTTCATCGCCCTCGCTGATCTCAATGGGAAGGCTTTCGCCCGTAAGAGCGGCGGTGTCAAGAGTGGAGCGGCCGGAAACGACTGTGCCGTCGATGGGAACTCTTTCACCGGGCTGAACAACTATGATCGTGCCCGTCTTTACCTCGCC
>JAEEGL017144571.1_pt1 | contig 11167 bp, 7 predicted proteins | sample 9134231 | NCBI WGS metagenome assembly JAEEGL01 (sample SAMN16246548, study PRJNA631951) | gut metagenome | biome: gut microbiome; feature: rumen; material: fiber-attached | host: Bos | place: Iran: Karaj | collected 2018-10
CCTGCTGGCGGTTGTTGGTTACCGCGACAGAATAGAACTCCGAGGCGCTGTAGTCCCCTTTCAGGATGGTGCTGGGGTATTTCCAGGTCACGGCGGATCCGGTTTCCACCTGGGTCCAGGACAGGTGGGAACCCTCGCCCCGGCAAATGCCACGCTTGGTGACGAGGTTGAGAATGCCGCCCCGTCCCTGCGCGTCTCCCGGATACCAGTTCTGCACGGTGCTGTATTTGACATCCGCTCCCTTCTCCACGATGATCTCCACCACGGCGGCATGGAGCTGGTTCTCGTCCCGCATCGGGGCCGTGCAGCCTTCCATGTAACTCAAGGTCGAGTCCTCGTCCGCGACGATAAGCGTGCGCTCGAACTGGCCCGTACCGCTAGCGTTGATGCGGAAGTAGCTGCTCAACTCCATCGGACAATGCACCCCTTTGGGAATGTAGCAGAAAGAACCATCGCTGAAGACAGCACTGTTGAGCGCAGCAAAATAGTTGTCGCCCACGGGCACGACGCTGGCCAGGTACTTGCGGACCAGGTCCGGGTGCTCCCGCACCGCTTCCGAGAAGGAGCAGAAAATAATGCCCTTCTCCGCCAGGGTCTTGCGGAAGGTCGTCGTCACGGAAACCGAGTCGAATACGGCATCCACGGCCACCACGCCGGCCAGGGCTTCCCGCTCCCGGAGCGGAATACCCAACTTCTCGAAAGTCTCCGCCAAAGCCGGGTCGATCTCCTTGGGGCGCTCGCTGTCTTTCTTGGGCGCCGCATAGTATATAATATCCTGATAATCAATGGGAGGCAGAGTCAGGTGACCCCAGGAAGGCTGGGTCATTTTCTGCCACTTTCGGAAGGCATCCAGCCGGAAGTCCAGCAGCCACTGCGGCTCGTGCTTCTTGGCCGAGATCAGCCGGATGATCTCCTCGTTGAGACCCTTCGGGACATACTCCTGCTCGACTTCGGTGACGAAGCCTTCTTTGTATTCCTGCTGGGTGATATCCCTGATGATCTCGTCCATGGCTTGCAAAGATACGCTAATAATTCCGATATCGACGCCAAAGCTCCGGGAAGGTCGGGAAGGACTTCGCCACGCAAGCGGTATCGTCGATCTCGATGGGAGCGTCGGCACCGAGGGCAGCGACGGACAGGGCCATCACCATCCGATGGTCATGATGGGAGGTGTATGCCCCGCCCTTGAGAAGGTTGTGGCGAGCCAGGCGCCAGGACAGTCCGTGGCCGATGATGACCATTTCATCGCCTTCCAGGGCAATTTCCACGCCCATGCGGCTCAGCATATCAACCAGGGCGGCGGCCCGGTCGCTCTCTTTGTTGGCCAGGCGCCCGACGCCGGCGATACGACTCTCCCCCGGGCAGAACGCGGCCAGCATGGCCACGGCCGGGAAGAGGTCCGGAGCGTTGTTCAGATCCACGGTAAAGGCATTGAGCGGCGCCTTGCGGACATGGACCGTGCCATCTTCATCCTGAGAAACGCAAGCCCCAGCTTCCACCAGGATATCCATGATGGTCAGGTCGGCCTGAAGAGAAGAGGTGTCAAGGCCGGTCAGGCTGACGCCGCCGAAAACGGCACCCGCCACCATGAAAGGCGCAGCACCGCTCCAGTCGCCCTCGATATCAAAATCGGCCGCCTGGTAACGCTGACCGCCCCGGATCTTGAAATTGACCGCCGTGCAAAGAGACCAGTCGCGCGTCTCGACGAACTCTTCATCACCCTCCATCTCGTTGGCGATACGGATGCCGAACTTGCGCAAGACATCCAACGTGATGAACATATAGGGGATGCTGCGGGGCTCATGGACAAACAGGGCAGAATTCTTGCCTGCCAGCGGCAGAGCCATCAACAGGCCGGAAATGAGTTGCGACCCGCCTTTGCCGGAGATGTCCGCCCGGCCCGGCAATAAAGCCCCGTCGATCCGCAGCGGGACATAGGCATCCTTGCGGGAACTCCGGCCCAAGTTGGACAGGACGACACCGAAAGCCGCCATGATATCGTTGGCGCCGCTGAGCGGACGCTGCAGGAGAGTTCCTTTGCCCTGTACCGTCACCGGCCCCCGGGCAATCCGCGCCAAGACTGGAATCATCAGGCGCGTCAGCAGCCCCGACTCCCCGACAGACAACTCCGGTATCTCCAAACCCTCATCCGGCAAGGGACCGATGCCTCGGATGGTCAGCACGTCTCCGCGACGATGGACTTCCGCACCCAAGGAGCGGACGGCAGCCACCGCCGCCTCCGAATCCTCGCAAGGCTGATACCCCCGCAAGGTGGAAACGCCTTCCGCCAAGGCAGCCGCGACGATGGCGCGCTGTGCGAAACTCTTGGATGCCGGCATCCGGATCGGCTCCAACGTCGGACAGGGTGCGTCGCCATACAGCGTGTCCGCCATTTCCGTGAAGGGAATCTGCCCGTCTGCAGCTTCCTCTCCCGAAGCCAGGGAGGCATAGGTATAGGGCGCGCCCCAGGCCAGGCACTGGAAACGACTCTCGCGGCCGCGGGCGCCCATGCAGAAGGCCACCAGGCGGCCTTCCTCCTCGTCTTGGTATAGGGACCGGACCGTGCGGACATCCTCTTCAGAGCGGGCCGTCGTCACGATCTTGACGAGTTGGCCGCCATAGCGATGACAGCGCCGGGCAATCTCGCGCAAGTCTTCCAGCGAAGGCGTACCTTCAAAATCATGGAAAGAACGGATAAAGGTAGTCCCCCGTTCCCGGCAGAGCCGGCTGAGACGCTTCCCCATCTGGGGCGGAGCTTCAATCTCAAGATCGACATATCGAGCGCCGGACTGGATCGAAACGCTGAGCCGACGCTCCGCCTCAAGGGGCGTAAGCGTATCGGAAATGCGGCAGGTTGCGATCAAAGGCAGGTCCGTCAAGGCAAAGATTTCATCGATATCCTCATCGGTCAGGGGACAACGATCCAAGCGAATCTCGGCCATCTCCACTTCCGGCCGGTCCAGGATAGAGAAGATCTCCTCCTTGTTTTTGCCTTGTATCGATATACAGATCATAGGGGCTTATTTCAGTTCGCTCATCAATTCTTTCAGTGCGGCCGGCGTGAGCTGCTGGCTGGCATCACTCAACGCCCGCTCCGGGCAACAATGAGCCTCCACCATCAGACCGTCGAAGCCTTCCTCCCAAGCCTTGTGAGAAAGTTCGGGGACAAACGCCGCCATGCCGGCAATGTGGCTGGGATCAAAGTAGCATGGCAAGTCCGGGTACAAGTCCCGCATGCGGGAAGCCAATTCCCACGCTGGGTCGTTGCGGTAGCGCTGCTCCGTCAAAGAGGAAACGCCTCGGTGAACCATGCCCAACTTCCGGACGCCCCGGCTGATCAGCCGCTCCATCGCGCCGGACCAAAGCTCCAGATCACTGCCGATCGGATTCTTGACCAGCACAGGGAGATCCGAACCCTGGAGTGCATCGGCAATCTCCTGGACCAGATAGGGATTGGGCGTAGTACGGGCACCGATCCAGATCATATCCACACCGGCTTCCAGGCAGGCCTTCACATGAGCACCGCAAATCACTTCCGTACAGACTTTCAAACCGGTTTCATGCCGAACGCGGAGCAGCCAGGGAAGTCCCGCTACGCCTACTCCTTCAAAGCCGCCGGGATGCGTCCGAAGTTTCCATAGTCCGGCGCGGAACATATCCACCCCACAAGCCCGTAACGCATGGGCCGTCTTCAACACCTGCTCTTCGCTTTCCGCACTGCAGGGGCCTGCAATCCATTTAGGCCACGGATTTATCATACCTTGAGAAATACTTTCTTTTTGTACAGGAACCACAAGAACAGCCAGCAAATCATGAAATATCCGATCGCCAGGATCAACTTGCCTACTGGCTCAGGACAGAGATTGGACAAGCCCCCGAAGAAAAACTTGTTAATGCTGCCAACGGGGATGATCCGCTGGGCCATATAGATCGTGATTGAGTTCAGGCCGATCACCTCGAAAAACTTCGTCCATTTCTTCCAGCCCCGCACATCGATCAAATAGTAAAAGAGCGCGAACATTCCGAGAGAATAGGCCCCGACCACCAAGACGAAGGTGCTGGACCAGAGCGCTTTGTTGATCGGGAAGACCAAACTCCACAGTAAGCCCAGACCCAACATCACGAGCGCGGCAAGCACCATCCAGAGCGTTTTCTTCGGACCGGAGACCTTGCTCTCATCCACGCGGACGAACTCACCTGTGAACATGCCCAGCATGGCCGTGACGATCGCAGGCATCAAACTCAGCAAGCCTTCCGGATCATACACGCCTTCCCGATAGATATGCTTCGGCCAGATGGAGCGGTCGATGTAGCCGACCAGGTTTCCCTCCAGCGAGAAAGGATCGGCCCCGGGCGCGTCGGGTGCCGGGATGAACTTGAGCAGCAGCCAGTAGCCGACCAGCAGGAGGACGGCGATGACAGCGCGCGTCTTGGGTTTAAAATGGACAAACAGCAAGGCGGCAAACATCCAGGCCAGGCCGATGCGGGCCAGCACACTGTAGAAGCGAAGCGTGCTCCATTGCAGGTTGAAAAGACCATTGTAAATAAGGCCCAGCAAGACCAGAATCAATCCCCGACGGAAGATCTTCAAATGAACCTGTCCCTGCGTAGCTCCATTGGCAAGTTGCTTGGCATAGGAGAAAGGGAAAGAAACGCCGGCGATAAACAGGAACAACGGGAAAATCGTATCATGGTGACGCAGCCCATCCCAAGGGACATGGTGCATCTGCTGGGCAAGCCAGCAACTGTCTCCACCGGGGAACAAACTGCAGATCGCCGTCACGATACCGGCAAATCCCATGATAAACATCATATCAAAACCCCGGAGGGTATCCAGCGAAAGGAGTCTTTTATTGGGTTCCATCTATGTTAGTTCTATCGAATACAAAGATAACAATCTTTCCGCTTTATTTTGTATTTTTGGATTGTTAAAACTCAGACCATGAAACGTACCCTGATCCCTCTGCTGCTGGCTTGCGTCGTGACAGCCTGCACCGTCTCCGAAAAGAAAAACATACCGGCTTACCTGGACCCTTCCGCTCCTCTGGAGCAAAGGGTGGAAGACGCCCTCTCTCGCATGACGCTGGAGGAAAAAGTCGCCATGACCCATGCCCAGTCCAAGTTCAGCTCGCCCGGTGTCCCGCGCCTCGGCATCCCGGAAGTCTGGCATACCGACGGTCCCCACGGAGTCCGTCCTGAAGTGCTGTGGGACCAATGGAGCCAGGCCGGATGGACCAACGACTCCAGCACTGCCTTCCCCGCCTTGTCTGCGTTGGCAGCATCTTGGGACCGGGAACTGGCCCTGCTCTTTGGCCGCAGCATCGGGGAAGAAGCCCGTTACCGCAAAAAGAACATCCTGCTCGGCCCCGGCGTCAACATGGGTCGGACACCCCTCAACGGCCGCACATTCGAGTATATGGGTGAAGACCCGTATCTCGCTTCCCAAATGGTCGTGCCCTATGTTCGGGGCGTCCAGGAAAACGGGGTCGCAGCTTGCGTGAAACATTTCGCGATGAACAACCAGGAGGTACGGCGCACCCATACCAATTCCAACGTGGATGACCGTACCTTGTACGAGATCTACCTGCCCGCCTTCAAAGCAGCCGTCACGGAAGGCGACGCATGGGCAATCATGGGTTCGTACAACCTTTACAACGGCCAATACAACTGCCACAACAAGCGCTTGCTCTGCGATATCCTGAAAGGAGAATGGGGCTTCGACGGCGTCGTGGTCAGTGACTGGGGCGGTTGCCGCAACGACGACGAGCCTGTCACCAACGGCCTGGACATCGAAATGGGCACCGGCACCAACGGACTTGTTGGCAAGGGAAATCCCTATAACTATTACCACCTGGCCAACCCGTATCTGGAGCGTCTCCGTGACGGAAGAGCCACGGTCGAAGGCCTGGATGACAAGGCCCGGCGCATCCTGCGTACCATTTTCCGGACCGGAATGAGCCCCGAAGTGCATTATGGCAGCTTCACTTCGCCGGAGCACTATGCCGCTGCGCGCAAGATCGCCGCGGAAAGCACCGTGCTGCTCAAGAACGACGGGACCCTTCCCCTGCACCTTGCCGAGGGTGGGAAACTGCTGGTGGTCGGTGAGAATGCCTTCAAGATGCAGACCGTCGGCGGAGGCAGTTCCAACCTCAAGACCAAATACGAAGTCATCCCGCTGCAGGCCCTGCACGAGGTCTTTGACGGCAAGGTGCGCATCCAATGGGAACGCGGCTATGTCGGTGACACTTCGACCTCTTTTGACCGGGTGGATACCGGACAGGACTTGTCGGAAACCCGGGATGCCCAGACCTTGATCGCTGATGCCGTGGCTGCAGCCCAGGATGCGGACCTGGTCCTGTTTATCGGCGGCCTCAACAAAGGCGCCAACCAGGACAACGAAGGCACGGACCGCACTCAGATCGAACTGCCGTACGGGCAGGAGGAGGTCATCCGTGCATTGGCCCAGACCGGCAAGCCGCTGGTGGTCGTCAACATTTCCGGTTCACCGGTGGCGATGCCTTGGGCTGATGTGGCCGGGGCGATTGTGCAAGGCTGGTATGGCGGCACCGAATCCGGTCATGCCCTCGTGGATGTATTGACCGGCGCCGTCAATCCTTCCGGCAAACTTCCGTTCACCATCCCGTGCCGGCTGGAAGACGGCCCGATCCAGACCGAACGCCAGTATCCCGGCATCCAGGTGGAGGGCAAGCCTTACTGGGAAGAATACTATGACGAAGGCATCTATATCGGCTACCGCTGGTACGACACGAAGGGAATCCCGGTCCAGTTCCCCTTCGGTTACGGTCTGAGCTACACGACCTTCGAGTATTCGGATGCGAAAGTAGCCAAAGCTGTCGTGAAAGGTGCCGGAACAACGGCCGTGACTGAAGCGACCGGATCCGGCAAGACCCTGCAAACCGTCAGTGTGAAGGTGAAGAACACCGGTAACGTGGCCGGCGCCGAGGTTGTCCAACTCTATATAGCGGATCCGGAGGCTTCCGTGGATCGTCCGGCCAAGGAACTGAAAGGCTTCCAGAAAGTCTTCCTGCAGCCCGGTGAGACCCGGACGGTCAGTTTCCCGCTGGACCGTGCCGCTCTCAGTTGGTTCGATGCCGAGGGGCACTGCTGGGTTGCCGAACCCGGCACCTTCCAGGTCCTGATCGGCTCCTCCAGCGCCGACATCCGCGCCACGGCGGAATTCGGACTGAAATAAACTGACTTGAGAAAAGGGCCGCGTCTCAGGCGCGGTCTCCGACGGCCTGATGGAACATCTCGATCAGGGCGGCGATGGACTTGTGGATGTCGTATTCCTCCGTAGATTCAGCATAGCGCCAGCCCATTTCCACGCGCTCTTCGGGATGGTCCAGCCAATAGTCGATACATTCGGCAAGCGCCTTCGCATCCTTGGTCGGAAAGAGACTGCGATCGTCCAGCGCAAACTGTGAGGTCGCCGTCAGTTCGCCCTCCGCGATGATGGGCACAACGCCCTGCTGAAGAGCCTCCAAGGCCGACAGGCCCTCGACCTCTACAGTCGCGCAATGGATGTACAGGTCGGCCTCAGCCGCCAACTTACGGAGTCCGGCCCGGTCCCGAAACTCAAAGATCGGATCGTAAGCTACTATGCCTTCCTCATAAAGAGCGTGCGCCTTTTCCTTGACGGCATCCGCCTCCGGACCGCGACCCGCGAAGAAGAGCTGGATACGCCGGGCATATTTCGAATAGCGCATTGCCTCCAGCAGCGTCGGCTGATCCTTTTCGACAGCCAGACGACCGATGCAGGCAATCAGGAAAGGCCGGGAAGGATCCCGGTTCTCTTCCTTCGAACGAAGGCTGATGTCCGGGATGATGCCATTGGAAATCAAATGCAGACGGGACTTGAAGCCAAACTTCTGCAGACGCTCCAGGACGTTTTCCGTCGGGCATTGGATATCGGTGCAGTAGTTGAAGACAAAGTCGCGCCAGGCACGGAGCATATTGTAGTTCAGGAACTTCCAGTCGCCAAGGTTGATCGAGCAGAATAGGTTTTCAGGATGGAGATGATAGGTGCCCGTACAAGGGACTCCCAGCCGCTTGGCGATACGGGCTGTAGCCATCTGGATGATGAAAGGTTCCTCCAGGTGGACGACATCCGCCCATGTGACAGCCTCCTCGATCAAGGAAATGTCCGTCTTGGCAAACTTGTAACCGTGAGACTGGACCAGTCCGTCAAAGACCGGGACATGGAAATCGCCCAAGACGTAGTCCGGCTGAGGTTCTTCGGCTTCGTGGTTACGGCCGGAAAGGACACGGACTTCTTCACCCGCTTCACGGAGATATCGGACAGTACGCCGCGCGGAGGCAGAAAGGCCATTTCCGGAAGCGTAGAAATTATTGACGACAAACAGGATTTTCATAGCGGCCGCAAAGATACGAAAGTATTCCGTTGGAAAAAAATCGTATCTTTGTTCCATATCAGTATCTGATCCATGCCGCATCAATTATCCTTTGATCTGTTCCAGACAGCCGGCGTCGGCGTCGTGGCGCTCTTGCTGGGGTTCTTCTTCACGCGAAGCATCCCCTTCCTGAAGCGCTATTGTATCCCTGCGCCCGTCTCCGGCGGCCTGCTGGTCTCCCTGCTGATCCTGGCCTGCCACAGTTTGTTCCATCTGGATTTCCACTTCGACGGCACAATCAAGGATATCTGCATGATGCTGTTTTTCACCTCCGTCGGCTACCAGTCCAATCTGTTATCCCTCAAGCAGGGCGGCCGCCCCTTGGTCGTCATGCTGATTCTGGTTGCCGTCCTGATCACCGTCCAGAACCTCCTTTCCATCGGCATAGCCTGCGGAATGGGGCTCGATCCCCTGGTCGGCATGGCGGCCGGCTCCATTCCGATGACCGGCGGCCACGGGACTTCCGGCGGATTTGCTCCCGTGCTGGAAGAGATGGGCTTGCAGAGCGCCGCATCCATTACGATGGCCTGTGCCACCTTTGGCCTGGTGGCCGGTTCCCTGATCGGCGGCCCGATCGCAGAGCGCATCATCCGGCGCTATCAGCTCGCACCGGAATCCCATTCGACAGATGTCATCGCCGGGATGGAGAGCAACACGGCCGCACCGATCAACAAGGAACAGCATTCTCTCTCGGAAGAAAAAACCTTCCGGGGCTACGCCAAGGCCGTCTATATCCTGGTACTGACGATGGCGCTGGGCGTAGGGCTGAGCAAACTGCTGGTCCGAACGGGCATCACCTTCCCCACCTATTTCGGTTCGCTGGTCGTCGCTTGCCTCATCCGCAACGTCTGCGAAGGGTTCGGCAAGGGCCGTGACATGCTGGGGATGGACAAGATCATCTCCTTGGGCAACATTTGCCTGTCGCTTTTCCTGGGGATTGCCATGGCCACGCTGAAGTTGTGGGAACTGGCCAGCCTGGTCCTGCCACTTTGCGTCATTTTGCTTGCGCAGGTGGTCTTCATCGCCTTGTATTCCCGATTCGTCGCTTTCAATGTCTTGGGGAAAGACTATGACGCAGCCGTCCTGGTGAGCGGCCTCTGCGGCTTTGGTCTGGGTGCGACGCCCAACGCGATGGCCAATATGTCGGCCGTATGCTTCAAATACCGCTATGCCACCGTCCCCTTCATCATCGTTCCCATCATCGGCGCGATGTTCACCGACCTGATCAACACCGGCATTATCACCGTTTTCCTCAACCTCTTGCCCTAGGCATAGTATTTGATGGCGGAGGAGGTCGTTCTTTTTTCCTGATCCGCATGAAAGCCAACACCTCCCTTTTCATCAAGATCGCCCTTGTTGCGATCATTGCCCTGTTGATGTTGATCCCTCTGGCCATGGTCAAGAGCCTGGTCCGCGAGCGGCAGAACTATGCCGACGGATGCCGCGCCGAAGTGGCCCAAAGCTGGGGCAACGCCCAGACCCTGGCCGGTCCCGCGATCGTTTTTTCCTATGATCAGAACGAGACAGATGCCGAGGGCAAGAAAGTCGTCCGTCACCTGAAGAAAACTGTCTATCCGAAGGACCTGCACTATGATGTCACGGCCAGCACGCAGAAGCTGCACCGCTCTATTTATGACGTGATGGTCTATCGCGCCGATGTCATGGCAGAGGGCAGTTTCATTCTCCCCAAGGACCTGGCCGGACTGGATATCAAAAGCGCTCTCGTCACATTGGGAATCAGCGACTTGCGTGGCATCGAAGGGAATGTGGCCCTCAGTCTGAATGGACAGGACTACGTCTTCAGCGAAGGGTCTGCCGGCGGCCGGGACGATCATGCGCACATCCAGGAAGCCCTGTCTCTGAACCGGCAACTGATGGACGACGTCACAGTCCTTCCCTTCAGCCTGCGCTTCAAAATGAAAGGCTCCGAGACCTTGTCCGTCCGGCCTTATGGGGAACTGACGCAAGTGCATGTACACTCCGACTGCCCCGACCCGTCGTTCACCGGTGATTTCCTGCCTTCGGAGCGGGAAGTCCGTTCAGACGGATTCGATGCGCAGTGGGTCGTTTCCCAGATCAACCGCGGCAAACCGGATGATACTTCGTTCGGGGTCCGGATGCTCCAGCCGGTCACGCAATACCGCCAAAGCGAGCGTTCCGTCAAATACGGCATCCTGATCATCCTGCTGGTCTTTATCGCAGGTTTGGCGGTCGAATTGATCGGAAAAAAGGAGATCAGCCTGGTCCAGTATGTGGTCATAGGCTTGTCCCTGGTCCTCTTTTACGCCCTGGTGCTAGCCTTCTCTGAGTTCATGGCCTTCCCGGCCGCCTATGCGCTGGCGGCAGCGATGACGACGGCGGCTTTGCTGGGCTACTTCCGAGGCATCCTGCATGACCGGAAAGCTTGGCTGCTGGGCTTCCTGGTGGCATTGGCTTATGCCGTGAGTTATTTCCTGCTGCAGATGGAGACTTACGCCTTCCTGACCGGCACCCTGATTCTCTTCGCCCTGCTGACGGCCATCATGTACCTGACTCGCAACTTGACGCGGCAGGAAACCTCTACAGCCGAATAGAGACGGAGCGGCCGTCGTAGGTCAAGGTAGCCGTACCGTCCGTGCCTGCGACACGCAGGAGGAAGGTCCGCGTCCCGGGCATGCCGGGGAAAGAGCCTTCGCGTGCATCGACCGTCAGCGTATGGGAAGCGTCGTCCCAATGGATGGGAATCACGGCGAAAG
>JAEEGL017363006.1_pt1 | contig 11167 bp, 7 predicted proteins | sample 9134231 | NCBI WGS metagenome assembly JAEEGL01 (sample SAMN16246548, study PRJNA631951) | gut metagenome | biome: gut microbiome; feature: rumen; material: fiber-attached | host: Bos | place: Iran: Karaj | collected 2018-10
AAGTTGATTATCCTATGTTAATTATTCATGGAACTAAAGATGAAATTGCTCCTTTTATGGATAGTGTTCAATTTGTTAAAAGTATAAATAAAAATGCTATTCTTGAAAAAATTGAAAAAGGTGATCATAGATTTATGGGAAGTGGACAACTTGATTTATGCTTTTCTTTTGCTTTTGATTATATAGTTAAATGTTTTAATATTTTTAAATAATATTTTTTTATTAAATATTATTTTAATTTTATAATTTTTAATAAATGAAAATTACAAATATAATATTTTATAGATAAAATTAAATTGATTTTTTGTCATTGAATTTATAAATTTATATTTAAATTTTTATTTTTATATATATTTATATTTATATTTAAAATTAAAGTTTAAAATCATTACCTTAAAAAAAAAAAAAAAAATATAAATATATTAGAAAAAAATGTAATAAAATAAAAATATCCAATATTAAAAAAAATATTAATAAAAATATAATAAAATGTTTGATTTATCATTTTTTGATTTTCTCTCTCCTCGAATAACATTATATCATGGTGGTCGTATTCGACATTCTTCATATTTCAGTGGATTATTAACTTTAATTTCTTATTTCATTTGTTTGATAATTGCAATATATTCATCATTAGATATGATAAAACATAGAAAACCAACAGCATACTTTTATAAAAGTTTCAATAATGAAACTGGTTATTATTCATTAGATTCAAATGGACTTTTTCACTTTTTTCAATTTATGAATTCACAAAAAAATTTATTTCCATATGATTCTAAATTTTTAAGAATAAAAGGAATGAGAGAAGTTTTATATCCAGAAAATCCACATTTAATTGATAATCAAGAACATTGGATATATGATATTTGTGATAATTCAATAAATTTAGGTAAATATGAAGATCAAACTCATAAAATAATAGGTTCTTTTAATGGAGGTGCTTGTTTAAAATACTCATATAATCCTAATGATAAAAAATATTATAAAATAGGAAATAATAATTTTACTCCTCCTTATTTATTACATGGAAATTCTAGACCTGATAATTTATATTATACTATTGTTATTGAAAAATGTAGAAATGATTCAATTGAAAATTATATTTTTGGAAATCAAAGTTGTGGTAGTGAAGAAGAAATTAATAATTTTTATAATAATTTTCTTGCTATTTATTTACAAGTTATTGATTATAATGTTGATATTGAAAATTTTAAAAGACCTGTTAAAAGTATACTTTATCCTATTTCTTCTGGGGTTCGTGGAACAAATTATGCACAACATAATTTAAATTTTTCACCTTTAATTTTAAGAACTCATTCTAATTTTTTTCTTACTAAAATAAAAGAAATAAGAGCACATTTATTTGATGATAATAGGAAAAGTACTAGAGAAAATACTATATATGCTACAATTTATTGTGAATATACTTTTTGGATGCAAAATAATTTTCAAATTTATGAAAGATTTTATAAAAGTTTTTTTGATGTTTTAGCAAATGTTGGAGGAATTTTTGAAGCAATTCTTACTTTTTCTACTTGTGTTAATTTTTATTATCATAGATATATGGTTAAATATAATTCACTTATTTTATTTGGAGAAAAAGAAAAAAATTTGATTATTAATAATGTAGATGATAAAAAAAAAGATTCAGATGTATCTCTTAATAATAAAAATTTTTTTAATCATACTGGTACTAAATTTTTACAAAATAGTATGTGTTTGAAAAATAAAAATGAAATGAGTAATATAATAACTAATCCAAATCATTTAAACTTATTAAATTTAAAAAATGATGATTTAAGAATAAAAAAAAATAATTATTTACAAATTAGTAATGTAAGTACATTTAGAAAAATAAAAATAAAAACTGTAAATTTAAATTTTAAATTTTCATTTATATCATATTTATTTATTTGTAAAAATACTAATCAAAAACTTAGTTTAAATTTAGTTGATAATTTTAGAAAAAAACTGTTGAGTGAAGAACATTTATATAGAAATCATTTGGATTTATTTTATTTAGAAAGATATATGAATTTCCAAAAGAAAGAAAAGATTGATATAAATGAAGTTTATAAAAGACTATGATATTAATTTTTTTGTAAATAACTCAATTAAAGCAATCTTATATGATTTACTATAGTATAAAATACAATTTTTATTGAATAAAGTAAATAAAAGTGATAAAATTATATTAAATTTATGATTTCAAATATATATATTTTTTTTATATATTAAAGATATCTTTAAAAATGATTTTTTTAAATTTTTAAAATTATTTAAAATTACTTTCTAAATTATACTAAATTTGAATCAATAAAATAATATTTGTTGATAAAATCCAGTTAAACTAATTATTATTCAAAAATGAAAAAAAAATTAAAAAGAAAAATTTTTTTAAATTAAATAAAAAAATTAAAACAAATGACAGATGAAATAATAGAAAAAAATTTGGACTTTAATAAAGAAATTCATTTAACACCTTATAAAGATATTTTACTAAAAAAGAGAAACTTAAAAAAAAAAATAGATTTAGGACATATAATGGATAATAAAAAAAAAGAAATATTTAATATGTTAAAAAGTAGAATAGGTTTATCACAAAATAATAAAACAATAAAGCCAGATGCTTTAATAAAGTTTGAAAAAGGATTAAAAAAACATTTAAAAAAGAAAGATAATATTTTTTTTCAAAATAATCCTTATTTAAGAAGAAAATTTTTTGATGATAGAAAAGATACATTCAATTTAAAGGAAAAAATTGATGTTGGTTCTCTTGTTTATTTTAATCTCAAAAATGAAGATACTAATTTAGAAAATAAAAATAATAATTTAAAATTAAGATATTTAGAAAGTAGTTCAAATTATAAAGTAAATATGGGAAATGATGCATATGAAATTGAATTTCAAAAAATTATAAAACAAAAAAATAGTCATTCTCATTTAGTTTTTAAAACAGAAAATAATAAATCAAGAAATAAAACAAATGAAAATAATAATATTAAAAAAAGAAATATTTTTCATATTAAAAACAGTAAATCAAATACTTTTACAAATACACAAAATAATTTTTCATCATCTTTAAGATTAAATTTAAGTAATAATAATAAAACAACTAATTCAAATTTATTATTAACTTCATCTTTAAATAATTCATCAAAAAAATATAAAGAAAGACCAGTAAATCTAAAAATACCAATATTAACATTAGATAATATAAAAACACATCTAGCAAAAAATTCTGATAATTGTTTAACTTTAGATTCATCATCAACAAGAATAAATAGAAATCCAAATATAAAAAAAAGATTCAAAATTAAATTATTTCAAAATGAATTATCTCAAAAAAAATCACATAAAAAAAGATTAAATTTAAAAAATATAATATTAAATAAAATAACAGAATTAGATAACACAACAAATAAATGTAATGATCAATTATTTAAAATAGTTGATTCAAGTAAAATTCCAGAAAAAGATTTTCAAAATTTTATGACATTAGATATGGAAGAATTATTAGAATTTAAAAGAAAAAAATTTGATGATAATGATACAAAAAATTTAGTTTATCAAGCAAAAAAAAACAATGAATATGAGGGAATGGATAAAGATAAAGCAGAAATATTAACAATTACAGATAAAGTTACAAGATTACCAGATGATGTTGCAATGTTTTTTGTTGATAGACTTGCAGAAAATTATAATAAAAAAAAAGATTTAGTTAATGAAGTAACTAAAAAAATTAGTCCAATTTTAGCTAATTATAGAAGTAAAGAAAATATGGAATTAAGAGAAAAATTAGAAAATAATTATTTTAATATTGAAAGAAAAGGAGCTAATTTGGATTTTAAAAAAGATAAATTACAACATTTGTATAATAAAATTTTTGATAATAGCAAAGAAGTACAAATTAATAATAAAGATGATTTAAATAAAAATAATTTTATGAAAGAATATTTTGGAAATATTTTCAATGAAAGTTTAATGGACAATTCTATTTTAAGTGAAAATGAAAAAAAATGAAAAAGAAAAAAAAGAAGATAATAAATATAAAATTTTATGTATATATTTTTTTACAATTAAATATTCAAAATAAAATTAAAAATTAAACTAATAATATCATATAGGTCATTAACACCTAAAATAAATCTAATTTACATCATCAAATTAAATAATAAATAATTCTTAAATTAAATAAAATAGACTTTAAGATTTTTGACTTTTTTGAAAAATTTGGGAATGATTTTTACTTTTCTTATTATTCATACTACTATTAATATTTTCATCTTTAATACTTTTACTATTTTCAATTTTATTTATTTCTTCATTATTAATATTTTCAGATTCTTTTCTTTTTTTTCCTTTCTTTTTATTTCTTTCTAATTTTTGTTTTTCTATATCTTTTTCTTCCAAATCAAAAATATCACCAACTTCTTCTTTATACCAATCTTCAACATTATTATTTAAAGTTTCAATAATCATTAAAGTATCTTTCATATCTTCAGAAGTTAAAACTTCTTCAGAACAATTTTTTAAAGACTTTAATGCATTATATAATGCTTCTTTTGCATAGAAAAAAGAATTAATTCTCATATTTAAAATTTCATTAAGGAAAACTGAATAATTTAAAGAAATATTTAATTTAGTTGGATTTAAATCATCCAAATTTTTCACTAAGTCTTTTGCTTCATTATAAAAATGAAAAGCATTTTGTTTATTTATAAATAATAAATGGCCTGTTGTAATTTCAGCCATATATCTATAATAATCACCTTTTACTTTAAGATATTTTGCAGTTTCTTCATCACTTAATTTAATAGTTAATATATTTTCATTAATTAATTTAATAATTCTTTCACATCTTTTTAAAATTAATTTTTCTTTTTCAATTTTTATTTCATTAATTAATTTTTTAGAAGATTTATCATCTAATAATAAATTACATAATATTCTATGTGCATTTCTTAATTTTTCAATATAAATATAATTACATCCTAAAAAGACTCTCATTTGATCTTTTGTTAAAGCTTTATTTGAAAATAAAACTAAATCATCTGCATAATGAATTGCTTCTTCTGTATTATTTAATTTTAATGCAATATTTCCTAAATAATAAGCTTTTTTAAATTGAATTTCTTGAGGATCAAGTTCACTATCTTCTGAATATATTGATTCTTCGTCATTATTAGATGATGTTATTGATGATTTTGATTCATTTATTTTTGAATTTTTTTCTATTAAATTTAAGTCTTTTTCATTTTTTGAATCATTTATATTTTCTATTTTAGAATTTTCATTTTTTGAACTTTCAATTTTGGAATTTTCTTTAATGGAATTTTCATTTAATGTTTTACTTCTTTTTCTTATTTTCTTATTAAATAAGGAATCTTCAGTGTTAGGATGAGATGATTGAATTTGTGTATCTAGAATTTGACTAGCTCCTACTTTTTTTTTATCTTTTTTTTCATTTTTTGATATTATTTGTGATGATTTCGGATTAATAATAGCACTTTTCATTTTTAATAATGCGTTTTTTATATTTTTTATTAAAGTAATATATCCTTATTTAATTATTTTATTTGGATTTTTTTATTTTTTAATCTTTTTTATTTGATATAAAATTTATTAAATGTAATGACATATAGGTTACATTTTTTATGTAAGAATTATTATAATCATATTTAAATTTTTCAATAAATTATTAAAAAATAATATCGATAATTTAATTTTTATTAAATATTAAAAATATCATTAAAAAAAATACTTAATTAATTTTTTTTAATTATAACATAATAAAAACAATTTAATAAAGCAAATCATATAAAAAATGGAACAAGTTTTAAAACAATTATTACTAAATGAAGAAAAATTTGAATCTTTTGCAAAATTATTTTTTAAAGATGCTGATATTGATAAAAATCAAGTAATTGATTCAAATGAATTTAGGCAAATGATTTTTGGACTTTGTGATGAATTAGGCTTACTAATGCTTAACGATGAAGAAATAAAAAAATTAAGAGATAAAGTTGATTTAAATCACAATGGAAAAATTGAATTTAATGAATTTAAAATATTTTTAAAAAATGTTTTCAAACAAATAGTTGAAAAAGGAATTAATAATCTAAATCATTAATCATTTTTTTTTGAATAATTATATAAAAATTTAAGGGTTTTTATTAAAAAAAAATTTTTATTAAAAGTGATTTTTTATTATAAATTTTTAATTAATTATAAAACTTTTATAATTAAATAATATATGATTTCATTAAAAATTTATAAATAGTTTTCAAATTAATATGATAATTAATAACATACATAAATATTTCTTTTCTTCAATAATATGATAAAGAAAATAAGTTATTTATTAATAATTTTTTAATTCCGTCGTTGAACTGTAAATTCAAATAAGAAAAATATTTATTATCTTCTTATTTAGAACATAATTCATTTTTTTAATAGCACCTAGATTATAAGTTATTTTTTCTCATTTTTTTATAATGTTTAATACAATTAGATATTAAATAAAAATAATTATTTTAAAAAATATAGATTCCAATAATAAAAATTTAATACTAAAAATTGAAGTTAAAATATTAGTTACAAATTCCTATATGAAAACCCAATATCCCTTATAAACATAAAATAAAGATAATAAACATCTAAAAAACGATTTGATTCCCATTAAAAGAAAATATATTATTTTTTGATTGCTTAATTTAACTATGATTAATTTCATTAAGTGCATTAATATTTGGAAAAAATTTTTCGGCAATATTATTAATATTTGGTTTTTTAATTGTAGTTGGTACAGGTAACATTGAATAATATTGATTATCTTTTATTATTATTTTGATTTAAATTATAAATTTTGTTGCTATTTGATATATTATTATTTTGAATATTGGAATTATTTATTTTAGATATTTATTTTCATTTGATAATAATGGAATTTCTGAGATATTTTTTGAGTCTTTTAATGTTGATAATATCTCTACAGTTTTCATTATTGTTTTTATATTTTTATAATTATTATATTTATTTGAAAAATAAATATTCATATTTTTTATTAAAAATTAGTTATTAAATTTCTTATTTTATTATATCTATATTTTTAATTATATTAAAATAATTATTTAATTATATATAAATATAGTAAAATTAGCAGTTTATATCTAATTTATAATATAAAATAAAAAAAATTAAATAAATATAAAATTTAGTTAAATTTAACTAATCTTCATCTCATTATTTATATGTTTATTAATTATATATCTTGCATATATTGTTTCCTGAGATGTAAAATTTTGTAAACATGAACGAGAATTAAAAATTTCTTTTTTTCCTTCTTTAGTATGTATAGCCAAATAATCAAAATGTTTTCTTATTTTATTACCATCATAACTACAATAAAATTCAATTTTTTCAATATCGCCTGGTTTGTAAATAATTGATCTTTTACATTGTTGTTTAAATTTAATAAAATTATTACCTAAAATAAATGTGTATTTTGTTTGAAAAAAAAAAATCATTAAAAAACCAAATATAAATAAAACATAACTAATATAGAAAAAAATGGAATTTATTTTATATTTACCAACTAAATATATTAAATATAACCCAATTAAAAATAATATTAAAGGAATAATATAGGCAAATAAACAATTTCTATTATAAACTATTTCTATTATATTATTTTTTGGTTGAGAAACATTTAAATGTTCTATATCATTAATTGAAGAAATATTAGAACATTTATCTTCATTAAATTCATATTTTGTAGTTTTAATATTTGTTATTGATAGATTTATATTAAATTGCTTTATATTTGAAACATCATCATTATAATTTTCACATTTAATATTATTATTTTGATTATTTTCTTGATTTAATGATTGATTATTGTTTTTTATGAATGGATTATCAAAACTTATAGGATCATCTGGTAAAGATAATATTGACATTTTTTATATATTATATTTTATATTTTTTTAATTAAATGTTAATTAAAATTATATATAAAATAAAATTAATAATAATTCAAAATTTATTTAATCATCAATTAATAAAAAAACATAATTTAATTAAATTAATCACCCATTACATAATCATCATCATCATTTTCATCATCATCAACAATTTTTTTTTTCTTATTAGTACTTTTAACTTTTCTATTACTTATTTTTTTATTACTACTATTTGTTTTTTTACCTAATAAAACATCAATATCTTCTAAAGTTTTATCAAGATTGATTTCATTTTTCTTTTTATTATTACTATTATTTTTTTTTTCTTCTTTCTTTTCTTCTTTATTATTTAAAGTATTTAAATATTGTTCAATTTTTCCTTCTTTTGCTCTCATTGCTAATCTTTCTTTTAAACTCATTTTTGTTTTATCTTTTGTCGGAGTTATTTCTTTTACATTTAATTTTTTTAAAATATTAGATGCCCCTGGAACTAAATTTTCCTCATCTTCATTTATTTTTATTATTTCTTCTTCTATATTTGTACTACTTTTATTATTTGAATAACTATTTTTAGAATTTGTACTTTTTTTATTTGTTTTTTTTTCTGTTGATTTTATATTTTTTTTCTTTTTTTCATTTGAATTCTTTTTTTTATCATTTGTTTTTAAATTATTATTTCCTTTTTCACTTTCATCATCATCATAAATACTAATTTCTTCATTTTCACTTTCACTTTCATCATCATCAATAAAAGAATCTTCATTTTTTTTCTTTTTATTAATTTTACTATTTCTTTTTTTTTTATTTTTAACTTTACTATTATTTTTCATTATTTTAATTTTTTTTTCAGCATCATTATTTTTTCCTTCAATTTCATTTATGATTTTAGTATATTCATCAATAAATTTTTCTAAATCTTCTTTCCATAAATTAGAAGGAGAATTTTTATTTAAAGAATCATATTCATATCTTTCTTTACTAATTAAATTATCTAATTCATTAATTTTTTCTGGAGTAAGTGACCAAATATTCATATTCATTAAATAATCATAATCTAAATCATTTTCTTCATTTGAATCTTCAATTATATGTTCTGTATCATCATTTGATACAATAATTTCTGTTGAATTTATTTTAAATGCATCTTGATATAATTTTTTTAATTCTTTATTTGTTTTTAATTTATTTTCTTTTAATAATTTCAAGATTTCTTTTTTATTTTTTCCTCTGAAATTTATTACTCCATTTAAAAATAATGTTATAAATTTTTTTTTATTTTCATTTTTTTCAAGAGTATAACCAATTTTATGTAATAAATACTTTTTCCTTTTTTCATAATATTCAAGTCTAACTTTATAAAACTCATCAAATATTTCTTCAACATTATTATATTTCTTAATTTTATTATTAGAATCAAATAAAACCATATTAGAAACAGAAAGTGTAGAACTTAATTTAAATATTTTTAATAAATCTTCATAACTTTTATCTTTAATATTATTAAAACTATCATCACTTAATTTAATAATAAACAAAATTTTATTATCAGTATGATATTCTTTAATATCTTCAACAATAAAATCTCTATTTCCATTATATTCCTTATTATCAACATGCATTTTTTCTAAAAAACTTTTATATTCTCTTGTAAATTCTCTAATTGGCAATTCAGAAATTTCAATTACTTTCTCATCTAAATTAACATTAATTTTCCCATTAACAACATAACTTTTTCCTTTATTATTAACTTCCTTAATTTCACCACTAAATCCCTTATACCAAGGTATCATATCAATATAACTTTCATTATTAATTTTCCTTATTAAATTCTTAGCAATTTCAATAGGATTAAACTCAGGAATAAATGTAGACCATCCAGTTCCAATTCCTTCAGCACCATTAACAAGTACCATAGGAATGATTGGTACATACCATACTGGTTCAATTTTTAATCCTTCATCAACATTATATAAAAGTAAATTATCATCATTTTCATTGAAAACTAATCTAGAAATAGGATTTAATGATGTGTATATATAACGAGGTGATGCTGCTCCTTTTGTTCCATTGTATCTATTACCAAATTGTCCTTTTGGTAATAGTAAATTTAAATTGTTTGATCCTACGAAATCTTGTGCTAATGCTGTTATTGTTGAACCTAGACTTTGTTCACCATGATGATATGATGAATTTTCTGCTACGTAACCTATTAATTGAGCTACTTTCATTTCGTTTTTTAAATTACGTTTAAAACAAGAAAATAATATTTTACGCTCTGATGGTTTTAAACCATCCATCATTGATGGTATTGAACGAATATTATCATAAAAAGAGAAAAATATTAATTCTTCATTTATAAAGTTTTTATAACGAATTGTTCCCTTTGATTGATCTAAAAATGTGTTAAATTGATCAAAATTTAATAACCATTCTTTACGTGCTTCTGAATCACTTTTTTCAAAACCTAAAATAATTGCTTTATCATCTTCTTCATTAATATATTTAAAAGATAATTTTAATTGTTTTATATTAGAAAAATATTCTTTTGCTTCTTTAGATGTTGATGTTCCTAATCCTTTATAATATTTAATTTTATATCCATTATGTTTATTATTATTATACCAATCAGTATATTCTTTTATAGTAAAAAATGTTTTAGTAGGTAAATTATCTTTAGTTGCTTTTACAATTGGAGTAATAAATTCTTGTAAAAAATCTCCTCTTTTAATTAAACTAGGCCAAAAAAAATGAATAAAATTAATAATTAAACCTTTAATATGAGAACCATCATAATCTTGATCAGTCATAATAAGTAAATGACCATATCTCATTCCTTTTAATTCATCTGAATAATCCATTCCAATTTTTAATCCTAAAATTTTAATAATATTTTGAATTTCTTCATTTTTAATAATTTGACTATCTTTTGCTCCTCTAACATTTAAAACTTTACCTCTTAAAGGAAAAACACCATATGTATCTCTTCCTACAACTTCAATACCACTTAATGCTAATGCTTTAGCAGAATCACCTTCTGTTAAAATTAATGTACAATCTTTAAAATCTTTTGTTCCTGCTAAATTAGCATCTTCTAATTTTTCTATTCCTAATAAACGAGATGATCTTTTTATATTTGATGATAATGCTTTATGTAATTTAATTTTTGATTTTGCTTTTGCAAATTCTATTATATTTGTTAC